>Ga0189292_10299_pt1 | contig 19011 bp, 18 predicted proteins | sample UW1oraminimetaG_FD_130317 | JGI IMG/M metagenome (GOLD analysis project Ga0189292, IMG submission 130317) | Marine microbial communities from the Costa Rica Dome - UW179A-orange mini metaG | ecosystem: Environmental > Aquatic > Marine > Oceanic > Photic zone | place: Costa Rica: the Eastern...
ACCAATGCCGAGTGCAAGAACACCCGCAAGCTGCTGAAGAATGGCGAAGCCGCGCCACCGAAGATGGATGCGGTGAAGATGCCGGAGCTCAAGTGCGAGAAGGTGGATGACACCTACGTGCTGCGAGACGGTGCGTCCGGTCTGTTTCTGGCGGCCAGTCAGTTCCCGAAGAATCGCGAAACCCGCGCGCCGCTGGTGCGTGAGCTGATTCCGCACAAGGACGAGATCGATCCCAAGTACCACTTCCTGCTCGATGCGCCGCAGAAGGATCCGGAAGGCCGCTTTGCGGTCATCCGCTTCAGCCGCAAGACCAAGGAGCAGTACGTGCAGACCGAAGTGGACGGCAAGCCGACCGGCTGGAAGGCGTTCTACGACGGCGGCAAGTGGAAGGTCGAAGACAAGCGCTGATTTCGCTGCGGTCGACCACTCAGCGGGTCGGCCGGAAGGCGCGCGTTCTTCAGATCGGCTGACGCTTCGTCAGCCAATCTGGTGCGGCAACCTGTGAAGGTCCATTCTCTGTTCATCTTCTTTCGGAGGGCACGCCATGGCTCACGAGCTCTACACGCGCACCAATCAGAAGATCTTCTTCGCCGGCTTGTCACTGGAAAGCTGGCGCAAGGCCGAAGAGTCTGCGTCGATGAATTCTCAAGGCATGATTCAGGCTGAGCGCGAGGCTTGCCTGTTCCACCTCTACGGTGCCTTGCTTGGGCTGTGCCATGAAATCGCTGGTTACTACCGATCGCCCGGTGCGGATGCGCCGATGGTCGAGGCGTTTCTAACCCGTAGCGTGCTCGAGGCTGCCCCGAGCCCGGAGCTCGCCGAATTGCTGGAGTTGTCGGAGCAGCCAAGCACCTGGCTCGGACAGTTGCTTGCTGCCTACAAGCAGCTCTTCCAGCCGCCACGCGCTCCTGCCAAGGCCAAGACCGATCCGCGGCAGCCGCTGATCGAGGCAGTCAGTGTCGAGGATGAAGTGCCGCCGCTGTCGCGTGTCGAGCTGGAAGCCTGGCGACAGAACCTCAAAGGCCTGGCGTTGCGTTTTCGTGAGTCGCTCACCGAGTGGTGACAGCGGGTGCCGCGGTATCAGCTGCGGTGCCTGATGCTCAGGACCATGGCGATGCCGCCGAGAATCGCCGCGCCTGAGATAATCAGCGTTGCCGTTAGCGCTTCATTCAGCAGCACAGCCCCGGCAATGGCGGTGAGTAGCGGAACGCTGAGCTGCACGCTCGCCGCCTGTATTGCCACAAGACCGGGCAGCGCTGCGTACCAGATGGCATAGCCGACGCCAGATGTCAGCGCCCCGGAGAGCAGGGCGTACATGATTCCTGGCGCATCCCATTGCTGCTGACCAAGCATCACCAGACAAAGCACTGCAGCGAATGGCACGGCCTTGATGAAATTGCCCGCAGTTGCTGCCAGAGGATTGCTCGCGCCCCGTCCGCGCAGCGAATAGATGCCCCAGGCAACGCCGGACAGCAGCATGAGCAGTGCCCCATCCAATGCTGGTGCACGGCTTCCCGGCAGTAGCAGGATCAGCAACCCACTCAACGCCAGCAGCAAACCGCCAATCTGCCCGCCGCTGACGCGCTCGCCGCGCAGCAAGCCCCACGCAAGCATGCTCAACTGCACTGCGCCGAATAGCAGCAGGGCGCCCGCTCCGGCATCCAGATTGATATAGGCATAGGAAAAACTGGCCGCGTAAACGAACAGCGCCAGGGCGCTCAACCAGTCGCCGCCTGCTGATTGTCTGGTCTTACCGATCTGTAACAGAAGCCAGAGCGTGAGTGCTCCGGCAAGGATCCGTAGACCGGTAAAACTGGCAGGGTCGATGGCGGTGTCCCGTAAGGCGATACGGCAAAGTATGGAATTGCCTGCGAAGGCCAGCATGGCCAGAGCGGTAAGCAGAAGTATGCGAGTGGTCATGCGCAAGTCCTTATTGCGAGGCACGGCGTGCACGCGCTTTTTTCAGCGCATGCTACGTGGCACTGCCTCATGTGCGTACCGTTTTCTGGAAGTGGATGGTTTGATTGCGCTCGCAGTTCATGCGTCGATGGGCTGCATCGGTTCTGCGACTCAGCAAAGGCTGCCCAGAGACTGGTCGGCTGTTACAATGACGGCCTTTCACGCGGAGCTGATCCATGCCTACATCTTTTCTGGAAATCGTCGAGCTACCGGACGGGCGCATCGTGCTTCGTCGTGCCGAGGACGAAGAGGTGCTGGTCACGTTGGATTTCTCCAGCGATGCCAAGGCGTTCCTTCAGGGGCAACACGTCGAGATCGCCAAGGCGATGTTCAACGTCGGCGTTCAGATGGCTGGCCGTATGTCGGAAGGTGATTTCGAGCGTGACGATGACGAGCCGCGTGTTCTGCACTGAGCGTGCTGGAACTCGTACGCAGTACCGTCAGGACCCCATAAGCGATGTAACGGCACTTCCCTGTGCTCTGTCGCTCAGCATCCCAGGCGAATATTCAAGCTCTGCGCATCGCCCAGGCTCGCTGCAGCACGGAGTTTGCTACGGGTCGCACCATTGAGCTGATCAAACCAACTGACCACGGTATGGCTGCAGCCTGACGCCAGGGCCTTGCAGGCAAGCTCCAGCGCACCTTCCGCGTCGCGTGGTTGCAGCAGGATGATCCGTTCGCGATTCAGGCCGCATTTACGCAGCCAATTCTGCGAGAGGAAAGCGGGCGGTGCGATCAGCGTCAGCCACCGACTGTCTGTCGCATCACCGAGTTCACGCAGGACTGGAGCGAGCAACAGGTGGCAGTGTTCGCTGCTGCCGCTCAGGCTCAACTCGCTCAGGTGTTCCTTTTCCTGCTCGGGCTTGGTGCGTGGTTTGAGACTGCCGAACGGCGCCAGGCTTTGCGCTATGACGCCGTCGAACAACGAAAGTTGGGGCCGGGAAGTGCTGGTCTGGTACTGCATGAACCTTCTCCTTAGCGGCGTATGACGCCGACACTCAAGCCTTCTATCACCAGTTCCTGCTGTTCGAGGTCCACCTCGATGGGCGCGAACTCGGGGTTCTCCGCCAACAGCCAAATCTTCTTGCCGTCACGCTTGAAGCGTTTCACCGTGACTTCGTCGCCAATGCGAGCGACTACGATCTGGCCGTTGCGCGCTTCGCGGGTGGTGTGCACGGCGAGCAGGTCGCCGTCGAAGATGCCGACATCCTTCATGCTCATGCCGTGCACGCGTAGCAGATAATCGGCACGCGGATGGAAAAAGCCTGGGCTGATCTGGCAGGATTCCTCGACATGTTGCTGCGCCAGAATCGGCGCGCCAGCTGCAACGCGGCCGATGATCGGCAGGCCATTTTCGGATGCGGCGGGTTCGAAGTCTGGAATACGTATCCCGCGGGACGCGCCGGGCGTCATCTCGATAGCACCTTTGCGGGCAAGGGCCTTGAGATGCTCTTCGGCAGCGTTGGGCGACTTGAAGCCGAGTTCCTGAGCGATCTCTGCGCGAGTGGGCGGATACCCATTGTCTTCCAGGCAGCGCTTTATGAACGCGAGGATTTCCGTCTGGCGAGGCGTCAGCTTGATCATGTCGGTCTCTGTTCTTTTATACAGTGACTGGGATTATATACAGTGATCAGGCCTTGGCAACGAATGATTCGAGCGCGCTGTTACTCCGCCCCGCCGGCGACATGACGCGTCTGCGACAATGACGCTAGTGCCACAAGGCGTTTCGTGGTTGACTTGCCGGTCGGTGAAACGTAAGTTTCAAACAGTTGTTTGTCTTTCGGAGGGGGCATGGCGCAGTCGGAAACAGTTGAGCGCATTCTTGATGCAGCGGAACAGCTGTTCGCGGAAAAAGGCTTCGCCGAAACCTCGCTTCGCCTGATTACCAGCAAAGCTGGGGTCAACCTGGCTGCGGTGAATTATCATTTCGGTTCGAAGAAGGCTCTGATCCAGGCCGTTTTCTCGCGATTTCTCGGTCCATTCTGCGCCAGCCTTGAGCGCGAACTGGATAGGCGTGAGGCGTTAACCGATAAAAAGGACACGCTCGAAGAATTGCTGGAGATTCTTGTCGAGCAAGCCTTGGCGGTGAAACCGCGTAGCGGCGATGATCTCTCTATCTTCATGCGCCTTTTGGGTCTTTCTTTCAGCCAGAGTCAGGGCCATTTGCGACGTTATCTGGAAGACATGTACGGCAAAGTGTTCCGCCGCTACATGCTCAAGGTGCATGACGCAGCCCCGGCCATTCCACCTATCGAACTGTTCTGGCGCGTGCATTTCATGCTGGGGGCCGCGGCATTCAGTATGTCCGGTATCAAAGCGCTGCGCGCGATTTCCGAGAACGACTTCGGCGTCAGAACATCTATCGAACAGGTCATGCGCATGATGGTGCCGTTTCTCGCAGCGGGTATGCGCGCCGACAGTGGTATCGATGACACGACGCTGGCCGCGGCTTTACCGATCGGGCGGCGTAACGCGGTGGCCATTCCGGCGAAGGCTTGATCTACAAGCCTGCCGGCTGATCGGCTAAGCTAGCCGCCCATGGTATCTCTCGATCTTCTGCATATCTCTATTGCTGATCAGCAACTCTACGGTTTCGCTGGCGGGCGGCTACGCCTGCGTTTTCCTGTTTCCACCGGACGCAACGGCGTCGGTGAGCAGAATGGCTCCGGCTGCACGCCACGTGGCATGCATCAGGTGCGTGCGCGAATCGGTGACGGCCTGCCTGCGGCAGCGGTTTTGCGAGGGCGGCGCTGGACCGGCGAAGTTTGGTCTGCGGCCCTTCACGGTAGCTTTCCTGGGCGAGATTGGATCCTGACTCGTATCCTCTGGCTCAGTGGATGTGAGGCGGGTGTCAATCGAATGGGGGCGGTCGATACGTTCCGCCGTTACATCTACATTCACGGCACTCCTGATTGCGAGCCGATGGGCGTGCCTCTTTCTCACGGCTGCATTCGCATGCGCAACGCCGACCTGCTTCAACTCTTTCCATTGGTGCCGCCTCACTGTGCGGTGAGCATCGACGAGGCGTCCTGTCCGAACTGGGTCGCCGCCGAACTCGAATAAGGATCCCTTCTGCCTATGCACGGTTCACTGATGCTGGACATCGCCGGTACCTGGCTGACTGCCGAGGATCGGCACCTGCTACGCCAGCCCGAGGTGGGTGGGCTCATTCTGTTTGCGCGAAATATCGAGCATCCGCGCCAGGTCGATGAGCTGTGCCGCTCGATCCGAGCTGTTCGGCCGGACTTGCTCTTGGCGGTGGATCAAGAAGGCGGCCGCGTGCAGCGGCTACGCCAGGGCTTCGTAAAGCTTCCGCCGATGCGTGAACTGGCACGTTGCACCGATGCCCCGCGGCTAGCCGAAGCCTGCGGTTGGGTGATGGCGACTGAGGTGCTGGCTGTAGGGCTTGATTTCAGTTTCGCGCCGGTTCTTGATCTCGACCATCAGCGCAGCGCAGTGGTGGGAACGCGAGCATTCGAGGGTGATCCGCAGAATGCTGTGGTGCTGATCGACGCTTTCATCCGTGGGATGCATGCTGCTGGCATGGCGGCCACTGGAAAGCACTTTCCCGGTCATGGTTGGGCCGAGGCGGACTCTCACGTCGCCATCCCCGTCGATGAGCGAAGCCTCGAAGAGCTGAGCGGCTGTGACTTGATTCCCTTCCGGGCGCTTAGCGGCAGCCTGGACGCGATCATGCCTGCGCATGTGATCTATCCTCAGGTCGATGACCAGCCCGCGGGCTTTTCGCGACGCTGGCTGCAGGACATTCTGCGTAGCGAACTCGGCTTCAAGGGCGTGATATTCAGTGATGATCTGTCGATGGCCGGTGCGCATGTCGCCGGGGATGCGGCAGACCGGATTCAAGCTGCCCTGGCTGCTGGTTGTGACATGGGGCTGGTGTGCAATGATCGGGCGGCAGCGGAGCTGGCGTTGGGTGCGCTACAACGCCTGGGCGCTACACCTCCCTCTGCGCTTTCTAGCATGCGCGCTCGTAGCGAATACGCGGTGGATTACAAGCAGAACCCTCGTTGGCTGGACGCCATGGGCGCGCTGAAGGCCGCCGATCTGATCGCCTGACTTTTCTCTTTCAAGGATTACCCATGACAGTCCATGCCATCATCGGCGGTACCGGCCTGACTCAGTTGAGCGGTTTCAAGATGCAGCGCGCGCAGCTCATCGATACGCCCTATGGGCGTCCGTCCGGCGAGATTCTGCGTGGCGAATACGGTGGGCGAGAGGTGCTGTTTCTGGCCAGGCACGGGCATCCGCATCGCATTCCGCCGCATCAGGTGAACTATCGCGCCAATCTGTGGGCATTGAAGCATGCCGGCGCCGAAGCGATCCTCGCGGTCAATGCAGTGGGCGGCATTCATTCGGCCATGGGCACAGGTCATTTCTGCGTACCCCATCAGATCATCGATTACACCTATGGGCGCGAGCACACCTTCTTCGAAGGCGATATCGACCACGTAACCCATATCGACTTCAGCTATCCCTATGACGAAGCACTGCGCGAACGGCTGATCGGCGCGTTGGCCGCCGAGGGTTATGCATTCAGCAGCCACGGCGTGTATGGCTGTACGCAGGGGCCGCGTCTGGAAACCATTGCGGAGATTGCCCGCATGGAGCGCGATGGTTGCGATATCGTCGGCATGACTGGCATGCCAGAGGCCGCTCTGGCTCGCGAGCTCGATCTGCCTTACGCCTGCCTGGCGCTCGTGGTGAACCCGGCGGCGGGAAAAGCGGCCGGGGTAATCACCATGGCGGAGATCGAGGCTGCCCTTGCGGCTGGCATCGGCAAAGCGCGGCTGGTACTCGCCAGGGTTCTCGGGAATTGACAGCTTGTTGCGCAGGTGCACCGCGGCACTGCTGCTGCGTTCATCTGAAACAACGTTGTCATATTGCGGCATGAGACTGGTATTTTTTGCGGCGGACACCATTGCGGCAAGCATGCCGCTTGCTACACTTGACCGTCCTTTGGAGTACCGGAATGTTTTGCCAGGCACACACAATAAGAATTCTTAGAACGGTCGTGTTGCTGACGCTGCTTGGCGGCATGGCCGGTTGTTCGACCTGGTTCTCGGGGAATTTCAAGGATCCCAAGGTCGAGCTCACCAAAGTCGATATCATCAAGGCAAGGTTGCTCGAGCAGCAGTTCATGCTGCGCTTTCGTATCGACAATCCCAATGATCGTAGCCTGCCAGTTCGCGGGCTCATCTATACCGTTCATCTCAACGATGTAGAGCTGGCCAGCGGCGAGTCCAGTGGCTGGCTGACGGTGCCGGCCAATAGTTTCGAATACTACGAGGTTCCGGTGCATACCAACCTGTGGCGGCACATGAAGTACATTGTGCGACTGCTGGAGAAGCCTGATCGCCCGATCAGCTATCGCCTGGCCGGCGAGCTCAAGACTGGTTTGATGGCGGGGCGGCGCGTGCACATTTCCACAGATGGCGAGATAATCCCGGGCAACTTTATTCCGGAGTAGTACCCAGATGAGTCAAGAACCCCACGTGCATGGTCCCGACTGCAATCACGATCACGATCACGGCCATGACCACCACCACGTCCACGGGCCGCATTGCAATCACAGCCATGAACCTGTGCGCAATCCGCTGAAGGACGTTGGTCGCAACGATCCTTGCCCTTGTGGCAGCCAGCAGAAGTACAAGAAATGCCACGGCGCTTGAGCCTGTCATGACCTTGGCTCTCGGTCTGCTCGTCGTCGCCGCGCTGCTTATTGCTGCGTTAGGCGGTTATGCGCTCTATCTCTGGCGCCGTGTATGGCGCAATGAGCATCAGCAGGTGGAGGCCCGGGCGAAGCAGCAGGCGGCGCTGGCAGAGGATCTGCGTATACTTGCCAGCTGCCTGCTGGACGGACAGCTGCCGCTCATCGAAGGCGCCATTCGAATCAAAGTGCTGCTCGACAATTATGACGTGGCACTGGGGCAGCATCCCCGTTGCCAGGTGTTCCAGCAGCTATTCGAGGCCACTGAGCAAGTGCCGACCCATGCCGCCTGGAAGGCGCTGGACAAGCATGAGCGGCGCCGGCACGAGGCGCAGTTCAGCGCGCTGGAGTTGCAACACAAGGCCGAGGCACGGCGTTCGGCGCGTTGGCTGCTCGACGAAGCGTTGCCAAAATCGCGTGACGCGGCCTGATAGACCGATCTTCTTCGCTGTACACCCTCTAAGCTGTTAGCACTCTTTTCTCTTGCAAGCTCGCACAGGAGTCTTAGATGTCTCTGCGTCTGTCGTTCGCAATGGTTCGCCTGACGTTGGGGGCCGCGCTCGGCCTGGCCGGTCTCGGCGGTTGTCAGGCCTATCTCGATAATCGCTATAGCGCGAGCCTGCCGCCGGCACAGGGCATTCAACCGCTGACCGGGCTTGCGGGCAGTGCGAGCATCCGGCGCAACTCGCTGGGTATGCCGCTGATCGAAACCTCATCGTTCCATGATGCGCTGTTCGCGATGGGCTATATCCATGCGACTGATCGTCTGAGCCAGATGGTCAGCCTGCGGTTGATGGCGCAGGGGCGCCTGGCGGAAATGGTCGGGCCGGGTGTGCTGGAGACCGATCGCTTCATGCGTGCAGTCAATCTGCGTCAGAGCGCTGAGCTGCTCTATCGCGAATCCTCGCCGCGGATGAAGAAGTTCTTCGAGGTATACGCCCGCGGGGTCAATGCTTACCTGTACCGCCATCAGGACAGGCTGCCGATGGACCTCGCCGAGTCCGGCTACAAGCCTGAGTACTGGAAGCCCGAGGATTCGGTGCTGGTGTTCTGTTTGCTCAACTTCGGCCTGTCTCAGAACCTGCAGGAAGAGGTTGCCGCACTGCTGCTGGCGCAGAAGGTGGGTAGCGACAAGCTGGCCTGGTTGCTGCCGATCTACCCGGACGAGGCGTTGCCGTTTGCCGAAGCCGAGAAGCTCAAGGGCCTCGCTCTGAGTGGATCAGTGCCCGGGCTGGCGGCAATCGAGCAGGCAGCGCAACACTTGGCGGCGCTAACTCCCACCGGCATGGCCGCCTCCAACAACTGGGCTATTGCCGGTAGCAACACCCGGAGTGGCAAGCCGATTTTGGCTAACGACACGCACTTGCCACTGTCGATGCCTTCGTACTGGAATTTCATGCAGATACGCGCACCGAAATTTCAGGCGGCGGGCGTCACTATCGCCGGCGTACCTGCGGTTGTGGCCGGCTTTAACGGCAAGCTCGGCTGGGGCATGACCATGGTCATGGGTGACAACCAGGATCTGTTTCTCGAGCAGATCCGCCGCGAAGGCTCGCGTCTGATGTATCTGGCCGATGGCAAGTGGCTGCCGGCCCGCGAGCGGCACGAAACCTACTTCGTCAAAGGCGAGCGGCCGATTCGCGAGACCATCTACGAAACCCGCAATGGGCCTCTGCTGAACACGGCGCTCGGCGAGCGCAAGCACCCCTTGCAACCGCTACAGGTCCGCAGTGGTTACGGCCTTGCGTTGAAAACCACGCAACTGGAGGCCGATCGCACGCTCGACGCCTTCTTCGACCTGTCCCGCGCGCAGTCGGTGGATCAGGCCTTCGAGGCGACCCGTGAAATTCGTGCAACCGCGCTGAATCTGGTTTTCGCCGATCAGCAGGGAATCGGCTGGCAAGTCACCGGACGTTTCCCAAATCGTCGCGAGGGATTGGGGCTGGTGCCGTCGCCGGGTTGGGACAATCGTTATGAATGGGACGGCTTCGCTGATCCGATGCTGCATCCCTACGACCAGGATCCTATCCAGGGCTGGCTGGGCACCGCCAACCATCGCAGTGTACCGCGCGGTTATGGGATGCAGCTTTCCAGCTCCTGGTATGGCCCGGAGCGCTATGAGCGGCTGGCGGAGCTGGCGGAGCGGGGCAAGCACGACACCCGCAGCACCATCGCGATGCAGTACGACCAGGTCACGCCTTTCGCTGCCAAGCTCAGGGCAATGTTCGAGGCGCCGGCCATGGCCGAGCCGCTGCGCAAGGCAATCGATGCGCTGCCGGCCAGTGAGCAACACAAGGCGCGAGAAGCGCTGGATCGGCTGATGGCCTTCGACGGCAAGCTGGCTGCGGATTCGGCCGATGCCGCGCTGTATGGCGCTTTCCTGCACGAAAGCGCACGGCAGATCTTCCTTGATGAGCTGGGGCCGGAAGATACGCCGGCGTGGCGTGCGCTGGTGCAGACGGCTAACACGTCCTACTCGGCGCAGGCGGACCATTTGCTCGGACGTGAAGACAGTCCGTTCTGGAACGACCAGCAGACTGCGCAAACCGAAGACAAGCCGGCGATTCTGGCACGCAGTCTTGCTGGTGCGGTGAGTCTGCTGGAAGGCCGCCTGGGCAGCGAGCGTAGCGCCTGGCAATGGGGCAAGCTGCACACGGCCAGCTGGACCTCTGGCGCAACGCAGCTGGCGCCGCATATGCCGGCTAGCCAGCGGAGCAAGATCAACGCCATCGGTAGCTACCTCGACCGTGGCCCCTATGCCATGGGTGGCGATCACAGCACGCTGAATGCCTCGGCCTACAGCATGGGGGCGAACTTCGATACTTGGCTGATCCCGGCGATGCGCATCATCGTCGACTTCGGCCGCGACGAGCCGATGATCGGTCTCAACAGCTCGGGCCAGTCAGGCAACCCGGCCAGCCCGCACTATGCTGACGGTATCGATGCATGGATGAGGGCGCAGTACATGAGCTTCCCGTTCAAGACGGAGAATTTCGACAAGGTCTACGGCACGCAGCGCCTGTTGCTGACACCTGCTGGTAAATGACGGGAGCGCCGCACCGGCATCAGGCCGGTTGCGGCGCTGCTGGCGCAACTTCCAGAACGCGGATCACGCCTGGCGCAGGGTAGTGCCAGCGTACGTCCACATCCCATAACTGCGCGCCGTAACGTCGTTCGGGCTCCGGCTTCTGATAGGCCGGGCGCGGGTCCTGCGCCAGGCACTGTTCGATGAGTTCGACCAGAGGCTCGCCCAGGCGCAGTGCTTCGCGGCGGGCTTGCAGCAATCCCGATTCCGACCATTGCACCTCGATCAACTCTGGCGCATCGGCGGCCATGTCGTTGCGTGCGTCAGGTAGCGCATCGGCGTAGGGCACGTAGGGTTTGATGTCCAGCACCGGGGTGCCGTCCAGCAGGTCGATGCCGGAAATGAACAGTCGTCCCGGCTCGACCTTATCCAGCCTGACCACCGACTGACCGATGCCATTGGGTCTGTGCGTTGCTCGCGTGGCGAACACGCCAACCATGCGATTGCCGCCCAGACGTGGCGGGCGAACCTTGAGGCGGGGTTTGCTTTCCAGCGCCTGATGGAAGAGAAATAGCAGCCACACGTGGCTGACCTGCTCGAGCCCGGCTACCGCATCACCACTGTCGAACGGCGGCAGCAGTTCCAGCACGCCACGTGCCGCTGGCGCCAGGCTGGGCTGGCGGGGGATGGCGAACTTCTCCTTGAAGCAGGAGCGGACGTAGCCGATAGGCGAGACGCTGTGATCCATTACACGGGCCTGGAAGCAGTCGGGCGGCTGCGCATCTTAACCGCTATGGCCGCCTGTTGCGTTTACGCCCGGCCGACGCGCATATGCACTGTCGGCCCGCGCTGATGTGTTACAGGCCGAGCAGGTTGGCGACGTAATCGGCGTCCTTGTCGCCGCGGCCGGAAAGGTTGACCAGGATATGGCTTTCCTTGCTCAGCGTCGGTGCGCTGCGGATGGCCCAGGCCACTGCGTGGGCGCTTTCCAGGGCCGGGATGATGCCTTCGACGCGGGAAAGGGTCATAAAGGCGTCGAGGCATTCCTGGTCGGTCGCGGTCTGGTAGTTCACCCGGCCGATGTCCTTGAGATAACTGTGCTGTGGGCCGACACCGGGGTAGTCCAGACCGGAAGCGATGGAGTGCACCGCAGACGGGTTGCCATCGGCATCCTCCAGCACGTAACAGGCCATGCCATGCAGTTCGCCTGGCTTGCCCTTCGTCAGCGTGGCCGAGTGGCGGCCTGGCTTGTCCAGGCTTTCGCCGGCCGGCTCGATACCGACCAGCTCGACGGCGGCATCTTCGAGGAAGGCGGTGAACATGCCCATGGCATTCGAGCCGCCACCGACGCAAGCAACCACGTGATCGGGCAGGCGGCCATGTTTGGCGAGGAATTGCTCACGGGCCTCGGTGCCGATGATTGACTGGAAATCGCGGACCATCTTCGGGAACGGATGCGGGCCGACCACCGAGCCAATGGCGTAGATGTAGTTGTGCGGGTCCTTCAGGTATTCCTCGAAGGCGCTGTCCACCGCTTCCTTGAGGGTGGCGCCGCCGCGGGTGACGGCGATCAGCTTGCAGCCGAGGATCTTCATCTTGGTGACGTTGGGATGTTCCTTCTCGATATCCACCTGGCCCATGTGAATCTCGCAGGGAATACCCACCAGCGCGCAGGCGGTAGCCAGGGCAACACCGTGCTGTCCTGCGCCAGTCTCTGCGATGACCTTCTTCTTGCCCATAAACTTGGCCAGCAGGGCCTCGCCGAGGCAATGATTGATCTTGTGTGCGCCGGTGTGGTTCAGGTCTTCACGCTTCAGATGGATCTGCGCACCGCCGAGCTGCTCAGACAGGCGCCGAGCGTGGAAGATTGGACTTGGCCGACCCACATAGTCTGCGAATAGCGACGCCAGTTCCTGCTGAAAGTCCTCCCGTTGACGGATTTCCTCGTAGGCAAGGTTGATGTCGTCCATCGCCTGCTTGAGGTGTGGCGGCACCAACTGGCCGCCATACGGGCCGAAATATCCGTTGGCATCGGGCATGGCGTTGAAGCGTGGATCGGACGACATGGGAACATCTCTGCTATTGAATTTGGCTGATCATATGCCACCTCATTTGCAGCTGAAAACGCAGTGGCTTAACGCTTCAGGGATCCGCTTCATAACGCCCTGAATCGGTGACTGCCGAGTCGGAGCGGGGCGCGCAGGTATCGCCGGCTTTGACGTAAATTCGCGAATTTGAAGCTTATCGTGTAGGATGCGCGCCGACTTCGCCATTATGGGAGCAGAATTCAAACTTGTTTTTTTGTCGGCAGCCCCTTGCCGACGGGCATAGCCGTCATCAGTACGGCTGCTATGCATGCCCAACCCGCCATTGGTGCGCACCAATCTCAAGAGATTTGCCCGCTACCTGCCGCAATGCGTCGCACCGCGATGTCGTAAAAGCCAGAACAAGTTCAGGAGATAGAACTGATGAACGAGGCTGAGCTCTCGCCCAATGATTCCGAAGCGCCCGCTGACCGGATCAATCCCGTAGTTTTCTACGGTTCCGCAATCGCCATCGTGTTGTTTGCCGTATGGACGATGTTCTTCACCGATCGCTCGCTGGCGATCATCAACACGGTACTTGGCTGGATTTCCAATTCATTCGGCTGGTTCTACTTTCTCGCCGTGCTGCTCTACCTGCTGTTCGTAGTGATCGTGGCGACCAGCCGTTACGGCAAGATCCGCCTCGGGCCGGATCATTCCAAACCCGAATTCAACGTGGTCACCTGGGCGGCGATGCTGTTCTCTGCCGGTATCGGCATCGACCTGCTGTTTTTCTGCATCGCCGAACCCATCACCCAGTTTCTCGAACCGCCGGTGGGCGAGGGCGGGACCACCCAGGCCGCGCGTCATGCGATGGAGCTGACCTTCCTGCATTGGGGCCTCTCTGGCTGGGGCGTCTATACGCTGGTCGGCATGTCGCTGGCCTACTTCAGCTTCCGCCAGGGCTTGCCGCTGTCGATTCGCTCCTCGCTGTACCCGATCTTCGGCAAACGCATCTATGGCCCCATCGGCCACACCGTCGATACCGCCGCGGTGCTTGGCACCATCTTCGGTATCGCGACCAGCCTGGGCATCGGCATCATCCAGCTGAACTTCGGCCTCAACTATATCTTCGGCATACCCGAGGGCACGCTGACCCAGGCGGTGCTGGTGGTACTGATCGTGGTGTTCTCGGCCATTTCGGCGGCCACGGGCGTGGAGCGCGGCATTCGCCGGCTTTCCGAATTCAACATGTTGCTGGCGGTGTTGCTGCTGCTGTTCGTGCTGGTCGTCGGCGACACGGTGTTCCTGCTCAATGCGCTGGTGATGAACGTCGGCGACTACTTCTCCAACTTCATCAGTCTGTCGCTGGACACCTACGCCTACCGCCGGCCGACCGACTGGCTGAATGCCTGGACGGTGTTCTTCTGGGCCTGGTGGATTGCCTGGGGGCCGTTCGTGGGCCTGTTTCTGGCGCGGATTTCCCGTGGCCGCACCATCCGCGAGTTCGTCATCGGCACGCTGCTGTTGCCGCTGGCCTTCATGATGGCCTGGATGTCGATCATGGGTAACAGCGCCATCGAGATGGTCATGGGCGGTGCCCTCGAATTCGGTCAGCAGGCGGTGAGCAACCCTGGCTCGTCGATCTATCTGTTCCTGCAGAGCCTGCCCTGGGCCGGTCTCACCACCATCGTGGTGACCATCCTCGCCATCGTGTTCTTCGTCACCTCCGGCGACTCCGGCTCGCTGGTGCTGTCGAACTTCACCTCCATCCTCAAGGATGTGAACAGCGACGCGCCGGTGTGGATGCGCATTCTCTGGGCGGCGATCATCGGCATTCTCACCCTGGCGCTGCTGATTGCCGGCGGCCTGACCGCGCTGCAGGGCACCGTGGTGATCATGGGGCTGCCGTTCTCCATCGTTCTGCTATTCATGATGTACGGGCTGTTCAAGGCATTGCACGTCGAGGGCGTCATGGCCGACAGCTACCAGAAGAGCCTGTCCGGCTACCTGTCCGGGCGCGCGACGCTGGAGCACACGCAGATGAACTGGAGTCAGCGCCTGTCGCGGGCGATGAGCTTCCCCAGCCGTTCGCAGATCCGTCGTTACATGAAGGATGTCTGCAAGCCGGCGATGGAAGAGATCCAGAAGGCGCTGGGCGAGAAGGGCGTGCCGGTGGATATCGTCGAAGGCGAGCCGGGCAACGAGCACCTGGCGCTGCACGTCAATCTGGGCAGCGAGCAGGACTTCACTTACCAGATCTGGCCGGTGCGCGGCACCATGCCATCCTTTGCCCTGCGCACGCAGAGCGGCAACGCCGACTACTACCGGCTCGAGGTGCATCTGCGTCAGGGCAGCCTGGGTTACGACCTGATGGGCTACTCCCGGCGCCAGCTGATCGAGGACATCCTCGACCACTACGAGCACCACATGCACTTCCTGCATCTGCAGCGCGAGAACGGTGGTGGTGAAAGCGGCATGCCCAACCCGGGCGCAACGCCGACACCTTGACCCTGCACGCCTCGGGCGATCCCCGAGGCGTTCCATTCATGTCGCGGTAGTGTCGATCCGCTGCCGCCACGACCAGTACGAAGAGGTAGAACATGGTCCGTTTCCCACGGCAGCAACTCTATATCCATGGCGGCTACGTCGACGCCAGCGGCAATGAAACCTTCGAGAGCATCAACCCGGCCAACGGCGAAGTCCTGGCCGAAGTCGCGGAGGCCGGTGCGGCCGATCTGGAACGCGCGGTTGAAAGCGCCGAGCAGGGCCAGCGCATCTGGGCGGCACTGACCGGCATTGAGCGGGCGCGCATCATGCGTCGCGCGGTCGATCTGCTGCGCGAGCGCAACGACGAGCTGGCCGTGCTGGAAACCCTGGACACCGGCAAGCCGCTGAGCGAAACCCGCAGCGTTGACATCGTTACCGGCGCCGACGTGCTGGAGTACTACGCCGGCCTGGCTCCGGCCATCGAGGGCGAACAGATTCCGCTGCGTGACAGCAGTTTCGTCTATACCCGGCGCGAACCGCTGGGCGTGGTCGCCGGCATCGGCGCTTGGAACTATCCCATCCAGATCGCCCTGTGGAAGGCGGCCCCTGCGCTGGCCGCCGGCAACGCGATGATCTTCAAACCCAGCGAAGTCACCTCGCTGAGCGCGCTCAAACTGGCGGAAATCTTCAGCGAGGCCGGGCTGCCCGATGGCGTGTTCAACGTGCTGACCGGCAGTGGCGCCTGCGTCGGGGCGCTGATCACCGAGCACCCGCGCATCGCCAAGGTGTCGTTCACCGGCGGCGTGGCCACCGGGAAGAAGGTCATGGCCAGTGGGGCGGCATCGTCGCTCAAGGACGTGACCATGGAGCTGGGCGGCAAGTCGCCGCTGATCATCTGCGAGGATGCCGATCTGGACCGCGCGGCCGATATCGCGGTGATGGCCAATTTCTTCAGCTCCGGCCAGGTGTGCACCAACGGCACGCGGGTGTTCGTTCCGGCCGGTCTGAAAGCGGCGTTCGAGGCCAAGCTGCTGGAGCGGGTGCAGCGCATTCGTCTCGGCGATCCGCAGCAGGAGGAAACCAACTTCGGTCCACTGGTTAGCTTCGCGCACATGAACAATGTGCTCGACTACATCGCCAAGGGCAAAGCCGCCGGTGCGCGGGTGCTCTGTGGCGGCGAGCGGGTGACTGAAGGCGAATACGCCAAGGGCGCCTTTGTCGCACCGACCATCTTCAGCGACTGCAGCGACGACATGACCATCGTGCGCGAAGAGATCTTCGGCCCGGTGCTGAGCCTGCTCGAATACCAGGACGAGGACGAAGTCATCCGCCGCGCCAACGACACCGAGTACGGCCTCGCCGCCGGCGTGGTCACCAGCGATCTGGCGCGGGCGCACCGCATCATCCATCGCCTGGAAGCCGGCATCTGCTGGATCAATACCTGGGGCGAATCGCCGGCGCAGATGCCGGTCGGTGGCTACAAGCAGTCCGGCATCGGCCGCGAAAACGGTATCGCCTCGCTGGCGCACTACACGCGGGTCAAATCGGTACAGGTAGAACTGGGCGAGTTCGCCTCGGTGTTCTGAGGGAGGTAGAACCATGGAATATGACTACATCATCATCGGCGCCGGCTCGGCGGGTAACGTGCTGGCCGCGCGGTTGACCGAGGACGCCGACGTCAGCGTGCTGCTGCTGGAAGCCGGCGGCCCGGACTATCGGCTGGATTTCCGCACCCAGATGCCCGCCGCGCTGGCGTATCCGCTGCAGGGCACGCGCTACAACTGGGCCTACAAGACCGACCCCGAGCCGCACATGAACAACCGCCGCATGGACTGCGGTCGTGGCAAGGGCCTGGGCGGTTCTTCGTTGATCAACGGCATGTGCTACATCCGAGGCAACGCCCTGGATTACGACACCTGCGCCAAGGCACCGGGGTTGGAGGACTGGACCTATCTCGACTGCCTGCCGTATTTCCGCAAGGCCGAGTCGCGCGACATCGGCCCCAACGACTACCACGGCGGCGACGGCCCGGTCAGCGTGACCACACCGAAGGCCGACAACAACGAGCTGTTCCACGCCATGGTCGAGGCCGGCGTGCAGGCCGGTTATCCCCGTACCGACGATCTCAATGGCTTCCAGCAGGAAGGCTTCGGCCCGATGGATCGCACCGTGACGCCGCAGGGCCGGCGCGCCAGTACCGCTCGCGGCTATCTGGACCAGGCCAAGGAACGGCCGAGTCTGACCATCCACACCCATGCCGTCACCGACCGTGTGCTGTTCGAGGGCAAGCGTGCCGTCGGCGTTCGTTACCTGCGCGGCCGCGAGCAGCCACAGGTGGCGCGTGCGCGCCGTGAAGTGCTGCTGTGTGGTGGCGCCATTGCCTCGCCGCAGATCCTGCAGCGCTCGGGGGTTGGCCCTGGTGCGTTGCTGAAGAAGCTCGGCGTCACGCTGGTGCAGGAGCTGCCCGGCGTCGGCCAGAACCTGCAGGACCATCTGGAGATGTACCTGCAGTTCGAGTGCCTGAAGCCGGTGTCGCTGTACCCGGCGCTCAAGTGGTGGAACCAGCCGGCGATTGGCGCCGAGTGGCTGTTCCTCGGCAGCGGCATCGGTGCCAGCAACCAGTTCGAGGCCGGCGGCTTCATCCGCAGCAGCGACGAGTTCGAATGGCCGAACATCCAGTTCCACTTCCTGCCGGTAGCGGTCAGCTACAACGGCAGCAACGCCCATGACGGCCACAGCTTCCAGGCCCACGTCGGCTCGATGCGTTCACCCAGTCGCGGTCGTATCGAGATCCGCTCCACCGATCCGCGGGTCGATCCGAGCATCCTGTTCAACTACATGGCCCACGAGCAGGACTGGCGCGAGTTCCGCGATGCCATTCGCCTCACCCGCGAGATCATCGCGCAGCCGGCGCTCGATCCCTACCGTGGTCGCGAGCTGAACCCGGGTGTGGAAGCGCAGAGCGATGCCGAGCTGGACGCCTTCGTCCGCGAGCACGCGGAGACGGCCTATCACCCGTCCTGCTCCTGCAGGATGGGCACGGACGACATGGCCGTGGTCGACGGGCAGGGTCGCGTGCATGGAGTGGAAGGGTTGCGCGTGGTGGATGCTTCGATCATGCCGCAGATCATCACTGGCAACCTCAACGCCACCACCATCATGCTGGCTGAGAAGATCGCCGACCGGATTCGCGGTCGCGAGCCGTTGCCGCGCAGCACGGCGAGCTACTACGTCGCCAACGGCGCACCGGTGCGGCAACCGCCGCAGCGTTGACGGACCTGCAGTCCGTCGGTGGAGAAGGCTTCGCCGAGGACTGGTTGCACAGAAATGAAAACGCCCCGCTAGTGCGGGGCGTTTTCGTGTGGCGGAGCAGTTCAGATCACTTCGGCCCAGAGGTCGTACTCGTCGGCGTGGGTGACGCGCACGCGGACCTTGTCGCCCGGCTGCAGCGATTTCTCGCTGTCGATGTAGACCATGCCGTCGATCTCCGGGGCGTCGGCCCAGGAGCGGCCGATGGCGCCGTCCTCGTCCACTTCATCGATCAGCACGTCCAGTTCCTTGCCGACCTTCAGCTGCAGGCGCGCGGCGCTGATGGCCTGCTGATGCGCCATGAAGCGGTCCCAGCGATCCTGCTTGATCTCGTCCGGTACCGGCTCGAGGCCCATGACCTCGGCCGGCGCGCCGTCCACCGGCGAATACTGGAAGCAGCCGACGCGGTCGAGCTGGGCTTCGGTCAGCCAGTCCAGCAGGTACTGGAAGTCTTCCTCGGTCTCGCCGGGGAAGCC
>Ga0189292_10300_pt1 | contig 18887 bp, 14 predicted proteins | sample UW1oraminimetaG_FD_130317 | JGI IMG/M metagenome (GOLD analysis project Ga0189292, IMG submission 130317) | Marine microbial communities from the Costa Rica Dome - UW179A-orange mini metaG | ecosystem: Environmental > Aquatic > Marine > Oceanic > Photic zone | place: Costa Rica: the Eastern...
AGTTGCCGATATTGCCGTTGATCTTCACCAGGAAGTTGCGGCCGATGATCATCGGCTCGAGCTCGGTGTGGTTGATGTTGGCCGGGATGATGGCGCGACCGCGGGCCACTTCGTCACGCACGAATTCCGGCGTGATCTCCTTGGGGATCGAGGCGCCGAAGCTATGCCCGGCGTGCTGATCCTTCAGCAGTCCAGCCTCGCGTGCTTCGGTCAGCTTCATGTTCTCGCGGATGGCAACGTATTCCATCTCGGGCGTGATGATGCCCTTGCGCGCATAGTGCATCTGGCTGACGTTGCGCCCGGCCTTGGCCCGCCGTGGATGGCGCACATGAGCAAAGCGCATGGCGGTCAGCTCCGCGTCGTTGAGGCGACGCTGGCCGAACTCGGAGGTCAGCCCCGGTAGCTTCTCGGTATCGTCGCGCTCCTCGATCCAGGCGCTGCGCACATCCGCCAGGCCCTTGCGTACGTCGATCTGCACGTTCGGGTCGGTATAGGGGCCGGAGGTGTCGTACACGGTGACCGGGGCGTTGATCTCGCCGCCGAAGTCGGTCGGGGTCACATCCAGACTGATCTCGCGCATTGGTACACGGATATCCGGGCGCGAACCCTGCACATAGACTTTCTGCGAGCGCGGGAAGGGTTGGATCGACTGCTGGTCGACCTGGGCGGATTCACTCAGGTTCTGTTGTTCTACACGCATCAGGCTGGCTCCTAGAGAATTGTCGGAGCGAACCTGAAAACACGGATGGCAAGGGCATCGGGTGCGCCGGAACTGGCGCTGAGAGAGCTGGCCGAACGACTGGCGAGCACATCTTGTTCCCTACGCAGGCCTTAACCTGATCAGGTTCAACGGGATCCGGAACTTTCCGATCTCAGCCTTCGCTTCAAGGCACCCCGACAAGAACGCCATCGAGTCTAATCAAGACCCAGTACGAACGCCATGCCAAGGGCGAAAGTAGTCGACCGTTCGGTCATTCGGGCGCGACTGCAGTCCCATCGCACGGTGCTTTGCACACGCACCTTGACCCCCCGTCACCTGCCGCTTAGCCTTGCCCATCAGCTCTATTCAGGATGGACCCAACATGCTGCGCAGACTCCCCCTGGCTCTCGCCGTGGCCTCCCTCACCGCCGGAGCAGCCTGGGCGCAGGAGACCATCCCCTTCGCCAGCAAGACCGATCTGGTCAGCGTCTATCAGCAAGCCGTCAACAACAACGCCGACCTGGCTGCGGCCCGCGCGCAATTCCGCGCCCGCCAGGAAATCGTGCCCCAGGCGCGTGCCGGATTGCTGCCCAACCTCAGCGCCGGCGCCGAAATGAGCGATACCGAGACGGACGTCGACACCAGCATGGGCTCAACCTCGCTGTCGCGCAGCGGTACCGTCTACCAGGCAACGCTGAGCCAGCCGATCTTCCGTGCTGATCGCTGGTTCCAGCTCAAGGCCGCGGAAGCCGTGAGCGAGCAGGCCGCAATCGAATACTCCATCGCCGAGCAGGACCTGATCCTGCAGAGCGCCCAGGCCTACTTCGCCGTGCTGCGCGCGCAGGACAACCTGGCCGCGGTAAAGGCCGAAGAAGCCGCATTCAAGCGCCAGCTCGACCAGGCCAACGAACGCTTCGAGGTCGGTCTTTCCGACAAGACCGATGTGCTCGAGGCCCAGGCCGGGTTCGATACGGCGCGGGCCAACCGCTCCATCGCCCAGCGCCAGGTTGACGATGCCTTCCAGGCTCTGTTCACCCTGACCAACCGCGAGTACATCGCCCTGGAAGGCATCCGCCACACCCTGCCGGTGCTGGCCCCGGTACCCAACGAAGCCAAGGCCTGGGTCGATACGGCGACGCGGCAGAACCTCAACCTGCTGGCAGTGAATTACGCGGTGACAGCAGCGGAAGAAACCCTGCGCCAGCGCCGCTCCGGCCATGCACCGACGCTCGATGCGGTGGCGTCCTATCGCAAGGGCGACAACGACTCGCTGGGTTTCAGCAATTCCCAGAGCATTCCGGGCTTCGACATGCCGCGCTATACCGGCGATGTCGAACAACGCAGCATTGGCCTGCAGCTGAACATCCCGATCTACAGCGGCGGCCTGACCACTTCGCAGAGTCGTGAGGCCTATTACCAGCTCAGCCAGAGCGAACAGCAGCGTGAGAGCCTGCGCCGCCAAGTGGTCGAATCCACACGCAACCTGCATCGGGCGGTGAATACGGATATCGAACAGGTCGAAGCCCGCCGGCAGTCGATCATCTCCAACCAGAGCGCGCTCGAGGCCACCGAAATCGGCTATCAGGTCGGCACGCGTAACATCGTCGACGTGCTCGACACTCAGCGCCGGCTGTATGGCGCTGTGCGCGACTACAACAACGCCCGCTACGACTACATTCTCGACAACCTGCGTCTGAAACAGGCCGCCGGCACACTCAACCCGGACGACTTGCAGCAGCTGGCAGCGTATCTGAAGCCAGATTACAACCCGGACACCGACTTCCTGCCGCCGGACCTGCCGCAGACCATCGGCCAGCCGGTGCGAATTGACTATTGATCAGAGAGCCGCTGTGTTTGCTTGACCCGCAGCTTGGTGGGCTCAAGCCCACCAAGCTCGCCGCCAAGCAAAACGAAGTACCAGCGGTGGGAAGCTGCAACGCGGCCGGTCCGTAGGGTGGGCCTCCGCCCACCAAGCTCGCGCACCACGGACGGCGGCGGCAGTCGTGCAGGCTTTACCTTCTAGGCCAGACGCAACCGCTAGCCGAGCAATCGCCCCAAACCTGCCAGCAATCGCTCCAGCGCCCCTTGATTGGCCCTGAGCACGCCGAGGCCGGCATTGCGCATACGCTCTGCCACATCCGGGTCGCGCCAAAGCTCACTGACTGTCAGAGACAATTGCGCGGCATCATGCACTTCGCGCAGAGCACCGGCATCGCGCAGCTGCACCGATATCTCGAGAAAGTTGAACAGGTGCGGACCACTGAGCACCGGCTTGCCCAGCGCTGCGGGCTCGAGGAGGTTGTGCCCGCCATTGGGCACCAGGCTGCCGCCAACGAAGGCGATATCCGCCAGTGCGTAAAGAAACAGCAGCTCGCCCATGGTGTCGCCGACCAGCACCTGGGTGCCGGCGCCAACCGCCTCGCCCGTCGAGCGGCGCACGGCGGAAAACCCCTCCCTACCCGCCAGCTCGTACACCGAGGCAAAGCGCTCCGGGTGCCTGGGCACCAGGATCAGCAGCGCCTGCGGATGCTTGCTGAGCAGTTGGCGATGAGCAGCGAGAATGATCTCGTCCTCGCCAGCGTGAGTACTGGCGGCGATCCATAATGGCCGCTCCAGGGCCGCCCATTGGCCGCGCAACTCCGTCGCTCGCGCCAGCAGCGCCGGGTCGATGGTCAGATCGAACTTGATCGAGCCGGTCACGTCGACGCACTCGCGGCGCGCACCGAGCTGGCGGAAACGCTCGGCTTCAGCCTCTGTCTGCACGGCAATTAGGCTCAGCTCGGCCAACATCGGCGCGGTCAGGCGGGCGAAGCGCGCGTAGCCGCGGGCCGAGCGCGCGGACAAGCGCGCATTGGCCAGCGCTACCGGAATGCCGCGGCGTGCACACTGATGGATATGGTTGGGCCAGAGTTCGGTCTCCATCACCACCGCCAGCTTCGGCCGCGCGCGCTCAAGAAAGCGCGCCGCCGCCCAGGGCAGGTCATAGGGCAGGTAGCAGTGCTGCACGCTGTCGCCGAACAGCGCCTGGATGCGCTCCGAGCCGGTCGGGGTCATGCAGGTGACGGTGATCGGCAGCTGCGGATAGCGCGCCATCAGTTCGCGGATCATCGGCGCCGCGGCGATGCTCTCTCCGACCGATACCGCATGCACCCAGATGCCATCCGGACGAAGCGGGGGCAAACCAAAGGCGAAACGTTCGCCGATACGACGGGAGTAGGCCGGCGCGCGCCAGGCGCGCCAGAGCAGGCGCAGAAATACCAGCGGCAGGCCGAGGTGGAACAGCAGGGTATAGAGGGTGCGATTCATGGGCGCGGAGCTTAGCAAGCCACCTGCCGGCGAGCCACAATCGCCACGGCTGGCGAACTAGTTGACGAGGACGCGACCGAACGAAGTTGACCTCCTCCAGCCCACGATCAGGATTTCCCATGTCCGGTTACGTTTACCTGGCCATCGCCATCTGCGCCGAAGTGATCGCCACCACCTCGATGAAAGCCCTGGCCGGCTTCAGCCGCCCGCTGCCCCTGTTGCTGGTGATCTGTGGCTATAGCTTGTCCTTCTGGATGCTGGCGCTGGTGGTGAAGACCATTCCGGTGGGAATCGCCTACGCCATCTGGGCGGGCCTGGGCATTGTGCTGGTCAGCATCGCTGCGGCGCTGATCTATCGCCAGCACCTGGACCTGCCGGCAGTGCTCGGCATGACCCAGATCATCGCTGGCGTGGTGGTCATTCAGCTGTTCTCCGGCAGCACCGGCCACTGAGCGCCCCGCGAACTGCATGCAGTTATACTGCGCGTCCGTTTCCCCGTATGAGGCCTGCACATGCCTGAATCCCTCAGCACCGATGTCCTGATCGTTGGCGGCGGCGTCGCCGGCCTCTGGCTCAACGCGCGCCTGCGCAGGCAAGGTTTTGCCACGTTGCTGGTGGACAAGGGAACGCTGGGTGGCGGGCAGAGCGTGAAGTCCCAGGGCATCATTCATGGCGGTACCAAATACGCCTTGAGCGGCGCCCTCACCGGCGCATCCGAAGCCATCGCCGACATGCCACGGCGCTGGCGCGAGGCTCTTGAAGGCAAGGGCGAGCTGGATCTCAGCGGCGTGCGCCTGCTGTCCGATGCGCATTACCTCTGGTCGCCCGGCACGCTGGCCGGCAACCTCACCAGCTTCTTCGCCAGCAAGGCAGTGCGCTCGCGGGTTGGTCAGGTCAAGGGCGACGAACTGCCGCCCGCCCTGCAACACGCGAAATTCAAGGGCAAGGTCTACCGCCTCAGCGAACTGGTGCTCGATGTGCCCAGCCTGATCGCCCGTTTGGCCGAGCTGGCCGGTAACAGCCTGCTCGCCGGCCAGCAGGTCGAACCGCTACTCGATGGCAACGAGCTGGTCGGCCTGCGCGTCGACAGCCGCGAGATCCGCGCTCAGCGCATCGTCTTCAGCGCCGGCGGCGGAACGGCAGAGCTGCTCGCTTCGCTCGGCCTGCAACAGCCGGCCATGCAGCGCCGCCCGCTGCACATGGTCATCGTCAAGGCGCCGACGCTCAAGCCGCTCTACGCTCACTGTCTGGGCGGCGGCACAAAACCGCGCATCACCGTGACCAGCCATCCGGCGACAGACGGCGAGTGGGTCTGGTATCTCGGTGGAGATCTCGCCGAAGCCGACGGCGTGGCACGCGACGAATCCCGCCAGATCGCCGCGGCGAAGAAGGAGCTGGCCGAGCTGGTGCCCTGGATCGACCTGTCCGCAGCGCACTGGGCGACGCTGCGCATCGACCGCGCCGAGCCTGCGCAATCGGCCCTCACCCGTCCGGACAATGCCTTTCTCGCCGAGCAGGGCCGCCTGCTGGTCGGCTGGCCGACCAAGCTGGCGCTATCGCCGGACTTTTCCGACCGCGTCGAAGCCGCCCTCGCCCGCGACGGCATTCGTCCCGGCCAGCATCCCGCGCTACCGGAACTGCCGCGACCACCGTTGACCGGGCCGTTCTGGGAAGGACTGCTGCCATGAACGCAACGCTGCATGAGTTGCACCGTCCGCTGGGCAGCACCGGCCTGAACATTTCGCCGCTGGGTCTGGGAACGGTGAAGCTCGGACGTGACCAGGGCGTGAAATATCCCAGCGGCTTCGCCATTCCCGACGATGCCCAGGCTCGCCAGCTGCTGGCTCTGGCCCGCGATCTGGGCATCAACCTGATCGATACCGCCCCGGCCTACGGCGTCAGCGAAGAGCGGCTGGGCCCTCTGCTCGCCGGCCAGCGCGATGAGTGGGTGATCGTCAGCAAGGTCGGCGAGGAGTTCGAGAACAGCCAGTCGCGCTTCGACTTTTCCGCTACGCACACGCGCTTTTCGGTCGAACGCAGCCTCAAGCGTCTGCGCACCGATCGCATCGAGCTGGTGCTGGTGCATTCCGATGGCAACGATTTCGACATCCTGCAGCACGCAGAGGTCTACCAGACCCTCGCCGAGCTCAAGCGCGAGGGCAAGATTCTCGGCTACGGCCTCTCCGGCAAGACCGTGGACGGCGGACTGCTGGCGCTGCAGCAAGGCGACTGCGCGATGGTCACCTACAACCTCAACGAACAGGCCGAGCGACCGGTGCTCGACTACGCTGCAGCCCACGGTAAGGGCATTCTGATAAAAAAGGCCCTGGCCAGCGGCCACGTCTGCCTCAAGCCTGGTGAGGACCCGGTGCGCCGCAGCTTCGAGTTGCTGTTCAGCCACCCTGGGGTCAGTGGCGCGATCATCGGCACTATCAATCTGCAGCATTTGACGGCTAACGTACGGACTGCTGCTGCCGTTCTGACCGGCAACTGAAACGGTCCTGGCGGCAACGTTCATCCGCTGCGCGGGAGCTTATTACGTCGATACCGCGCGGTTACTGTCTTCGCCGCAAGGAGAAACCGAATGCCAAGAGTTCTGGTGCGCAAGAGCCCTGCCGCATTCAAGACCCTGCCCCTCTATGTCGAGGCCAGTCAGGACAACCTGAGCTACCAGAGTCTGGGCAGGCCGTTGAACTTCAGCGAAGTGATCGAGCGCCGCCGCCCGGTTGATGTTTCCGATCCGGGCCGCTTTGCCATCGAACTGGCCAATCTCGGCGTGTCGGTACGTCTGACCATGAGCTGGCAGGGCCGCGAATACTGGGTGCTGGTCCGTCAGCAGCGGCCGGACCGTGGTGACGTTGTCCTCAAGCTGATTTCCGGCTACATCCCAGCCCATGAGCTGAACCTGCCGCTGCTTACCGCCATCCAGGAAATCGCCGAAGAATGCCTGCTGGAAACCCCTGAAGGCTGGCTTGCCGGGCGTTTCGGCGATACCTGGCTGCCCACTCCGTACCAGGCCAGCCTGCACTACCGCGAGGCGGTGCACTTCAAGCTCGCCTCGCAATCCGGCGCCACGCGCCCGGTGCAGTGCGGCAACATGGTGCTGATGGAGCGTCCTCGCGCCTATGTACACCTGCCGACCGCATCGCTGCAGCTGGTCTATGACATGCGCATGGAGCTACCGAAGGAGACGCGACAGCTGAGCCTGTTTCATGTCGACGAGCGCCTGGAAGACGGACAACTGGTTGCGCGACTGGAGCGCAGCCGGCCCGACATCTACCTGATACCGCTGCATCAGGGCCAGCCGCAGGATCAGCTGCTGCAACTGCGCAATGGCCAGTTCAGCCCGGTGAACACTCGCGGCCTGTGGCTATCGGAAAGCTTTGCGCCGCAGGAAGGCTGGGTGGTGCGCGACGAGCGCGTCCGCTGGCGGGATTGGTGGGCGGCACGGCCGATGGCGGCCGCCCGTTAACGCGTAGTGGGTAGCCGCGAAAAGCGGCTATCCAGCTACTGACGATACGCGGTAGGCGTATCCAAAGGGCTCAGCGGCTGCGAATCTTCTCGACGATGGCGGTGGTCGAGCTGTTTTCCACCAGCCCCAGCACCTTCACCACGCCACCATACGCCTTGACCAGATCGGCACCGACCACCTGATCAACGCCATAGTCGCCGCCCTTGACCAGCACATCGGGGCGGACCTGGGTCAGCAGGTTTTCCGGCGTGTCCTCCGAAAAGCACACCACCCAATCCACCGCTTCCAGACCGGCCAGCACCGCCATGCGGCGATCTCCCGAGTTGATCGGCCGCCCCGGCCCCTTCAGGCGGCTGACCGAGCCGTCGTCGTTGACTGCCACGACCAGACGATCAGCTTGCGCCCGGGCCTGTTCCAAATAGGTCACATGGCCAGCGTGCAGGATGTCGAAACAGCCATTGGTGAAGACGATCTTCTCGCCCTCTGCCCGTGCATCCTCGACCGCAGTGAGCAGTTGTTCGACGGTCATTACACCGCGCTCGGAGCCCTCTTCGCGCTGTACGGCTCGGCGCAACTCGGGTGCGCTGATACAGGCGGTACCCAGCTTGCCGACCACGATGCCGGCGGCCAGGTTGGCCAGTGCCACGGCCTGTGGCAGCTGCTCACCGGCAGCGATGGCTGCCGCCAGAGTCGAAATGACGGTATCCCCGGCGCCGGTCACGTCGAACACTTCACGGGCACGAGCCGGCAGGTGCAGCGGCGCCTGATCGGGACGCAGCAGGGTCATGCCGTGCTCGCCGCGGGTGACCAGCAGAGCCTCAAGGTCGAGAGACGCCATCAGCTCGGCGCCCTTGCTCACCAACTCGGCCTCATCGGCACAATGTCCGACGATCGCCTCGAACTCGCCCAGGTTCGGCGTAATCAACGAAGCGCCGCGGTAGATTTCAAAATCCTTGCCCTTGGGGTCGGCGAGGACCGGAATGCCGCGACGGCGCGCAGCCTGGATCAGTGCCTGATGGTTCTTCAACGCACCCTTGCCGTAATCCGACAGCACCAGCACCTTGACCCCGGCCAGCAGGCTTTCGACATCCCTGAGCAGCGCCGCGGCATCGGTCTCGAAGGCTTCCTCGAAGTCCATGCGCAGCAGCTGCTGATGGCGGCTCATCACCCGCAGCTTGACGATGGTCGGCTGATGCTCGATGCGCTGGAAATGCGCCTGCACACCGGCTGCAGCCAGGCTGTCGGCCAGGCTCTGGCAAGCCTCATCCTCGCCTGTGACCCCCACCAGCGCCGCCGGCGCACCCAGCGCGGCGATATTCAGTGCAACGTTGGCCGCGCCACCAGGCCGATCCTCGATTTGCTCGACCTTGACCACCGGCACCGGCGCCTCGGGCGAAATCCGCGAGGTACCGCCGTGCCAGTAACGATCGAGCATGACATCGCCAACCACCAGAACGGGGGCTTGGTCGAAACGGGGCATGGACAGCTTCATGGGGGCTCCGGGGGCGGAATGGAAAACGCTGCGAAGGATACCAGCATGGAGCCGGCCATTTCAGTTGTGTCTGCAGGCCTGCGATGGCACCAGGCCCTGCACTTATCCGCTACTACTCGGCTGAGGCCTGGACCTCGTCGTCATCCTTGAACTGCCTGGCATGCAGGCCTGCGTAGGCGCCGTTAGCGGCAATCAGTTCAGCATGGGTGCCGCGTTCGATAATTCGACCCTGGTCCATGACCAGAATGAGATCGGCCTTTTCAATCGTGCTCAACCGATGAGCGATAACCAGAGTGGTTCGCCCTGTCATGGCATGATCCAGCGCGGCCTGGATATGACGTTCCGATTCTGTATCTAGGGCCGAGGTCGCCTCATCCAGAATGAGCACCGGTGCATTCTTCAATAGCGCACGGGCGATGGCCAGACGCTGGCGCTGGCCGCCGGACAGCAGCACGCCATTCTCGCCTACCTGCGTCTGGTAGCCCTGTGGCATCTGCTGGATGAACTCTTCAGCGTAGGCATCGCGGGCGGCGCGCTGGATATCCTCCAGCGGCGCGCCGGCCAGATCGCCATAGGCGATGTTATTGGCAACAGTGTCGTTGAACAGCGTGACCTGCTGCGTAACCAGCGCGATGTGCCGCCGCAGGTTGCGTAACCTATAGTCCGCGACCTCCACACCATCCAGTAGAATCTGCCCTTGATCATGCTGGTAAAAACGAGGAATCAGGTTCGCCAGTGTAGACTTGCCGCTACCCGAACGACCGACCAGCGCCACCATCTGCCCGGGCTCGACCGTGAAGCTGATATCGTGCAACACCTGTTTGTCAGTGCCCGGATAGACGAAGCCGAGACCACGCACTTCCAGATGCCCGCTGACCTTGTCACGCTCCACTGTGCCGACATCCACTTCAGCAGCTTCGTCCAACTGCTCGAAGATGCTCTCCGCACCCGCTACGCCCTTCTGAATCGTCGAACTGACCTCCGAAAGCTGGCGGATCGGCTTCGGTAACAGGCCTGCCAGAGTGATGTAGGCCACCAGATCACCTGCCGATGCATCTCCGCGTAACAACAGAACCAGAAACATCAGCAACGCCATTGCGCTGTAAATCACCAGCTGCAGGGAAGGCGTATAGACTGCGTTGGTCTTGACCATGCGCAGTTGCTTGGCAGTGTTATCAGTGCTGGAAGCCAAAAAACGAGTCTGCTCGTAGGCCTCGCCACCAAAGCTGCGCACTACGCGATAGCCCTGGATGGTCTCGGATGCCACATGGGTCACATCGCCCATCGCCACTTGGATTTTCTTGCTCTGCTTGCGAAATTTCTTGCTGGCACTGGATACCATCACGCCGATTACCGGCAGGATCGCCACCATCACCAGCGTCAGCTTCCAGTTCATCCACAGTAGCGTGCCGAACAGGAAAATGACGGTCATGCCTTCGCGCACCACCACTTTGATCGCATCGGTCGCCGCCCCCGTGACCATCGTCACGTTGTAGGTGATGCGCGAAATCAGATGCCCGGAGTTGTGGCTGTCGAAATAACGATTGGGCAACGTCAGCATGTTGTTGAACAGCGCGACGCGCAGATCGTGAACCAGCCCCAGCGAGACACGGGCCAGGAAATAGTTTCCGAGAAACGAGCCAATGCCCTGCAACAGTGCGATGAGCACGATCAGCAACGGCACTGCCTGCAACAATTTCAGTTCGGCCAGCCATTCCAGCTCGTTCAGGTGGGGCACCTGGGCGAAAAAGCTGGCGTCCGGATTGTTCAGTCCATCGACGAAAAACTTGAGAATGTAGCCCAGCATGGGCTGGGTAGAGGCGAAGAGCAGGAAGCCGAGCAGGCTGATCGCGAACAGGCCCCAGTACGGGAGCACATAGCGCAACAACCGCAGGTAGATACTCAGACCGGATGTCGTGTCGGCTTTCGGGAAGCCACTCATAGGAGAATGCAGCTTTTCTGTCAAAGGCCGAGGATGGTAGCACAGCGAGCTGGCCGCCCCTGCCCCCAGCGCCAGCCCCACTGGCAGCCAGGTTAGGAACCATTCCGGGCGAGGCGAATCCCAAAGATTCGCGCCATCGAATAACAACGCAAAGGTGCTGAAAAACCACATGCCCAACAATGCGCTGCCGAGAAAGGTGGCTCGCTCACGCACAGCGATGACGAAGCAGCGAAGCCAAACTGCTAGCCATAGAATGAGGCCGGGCAAGCCTAGCTCTACCGCAGCATGAGTAAACAGGTTGTGAGTGTGGTCGAACATGCGCCCCAGGGCTCCGACCTGATAATCGCTGCCCAACCCCAAACCTAACCAAGGCCGATCTCCGATCATCGCGAGACTTGCAGCGAATATTTCAGGGCGGTAGGAGGTGCCCCTGGCGACAACATAGCTGCCGAATAACCAGTAACCCAACGCAGCCACGACCAGCAACAGGAACGCAACGAACAAGCCGGCGCGTCCACTCCGCCAAGCAGGCATCAGCAAGACAGTCGCCAGCAGAGCAATCCATACGCCACGGCTCTGCGTCATCACGATAAAAGCGAACAGCGCCAACAAACCAAGCGCCCACACAAAGCGCAGCATGGTGCGGCTGGGTGGCAAACAGAACCACCAAACCAGCGCTATACCGAACACGTAGCCACCGATAATCGGATGGTCTAGCAGGCCATAGCCCTGCATCCGCCACGCCCAGGGCTTCGCCTCAATCCCATAACGCTGAACCAGCGCCACCAGCGCTGCAAGCGCCAGTCCAAAACCAGCCCACTGCAATACCAAAACGACGCGCAGTGGCTGTCGCATAAGGCATGCCAGGCCCAGCAAGAAAAGCACCACGTATATCAGCCGTTTGACTTCGCGCGCAGGCTCCTCGGCGGCGCTCCAGAACGCGCTGACGGCTGCCCATGCAACCAGCGCGACCAATGCCGTCAGCAGCGACTTTTCCTTGCGCCAGAGATCGAGCAGCGCCGTACGATAGGACCAACAAGCCCACATGGCCGGCAGCCAGAAAAACACGATCAAGCCTTGTTGGTAAAACTTAGTCGTCGAAATCCAGGTTATGCCCAGCAGGAACCAAACCAACCCCAGCGTTAGCCAGGTCAACCCTAAACGACGGCTATCCATACTACCCCTTCGGAAAACGGCGAATGCGCCAGCACCAGCGATGTTAGAATGCACGCCTTGTTCCGACGTTCGTACACTGCTTAAGGCCAACCATGCATATAAGCCAATTATGCCAGCGAGACTTGCAACAACTCACCCATAATGCGGCAATTCTCGAAGCAGATGGTCTGGGCCCCAAGGTCCTTCAGCTTGAGAGCGGTCTATTTCTAAAATTCTTTCGTCGTAAGCGCTGGCTTTCCTCGGCATTGCTGCGGCCTTATTCGCGTCGATTCGTCAAGAACGCCGAACGCCTCCAAGCCCTGGATATCGCCACGCTAAAGGTCCGGGCAATATACGTACTGTCAGATGAATCGGCGGACGCGGTGCTTTATGCCCCGCTGCCGGGCAGCTCGCTAAGTCAACTTGCAAAGCAGCCTGACTTCAGCTGGACGACAATCCTGCCCGAACTGATTGGATTCGTACGCGAGTTGCATCGCAAGGGTATCTATTTCCGCTCACTGCATCTGGGAAATATTATCCTTACTCCGCAAGGTTCGCTGGGGCTGATCGATATCGCCGATATGCGTTTCCTGGACCGGGCCCTGCCGAAGCATATGATTCGACGCAACCTGGCGCACTTTAACCGCTACCTCGAACGTGAAAAACTTCAGAACGCCTTTCCGTTTTCGCAATTCTGCGATGCGCTGATCGGGTCCGGGTCATCTGCCAGCAGTTCAACGTAACTCTTGCGGAACCGCTCCCAGGCCTGCTCCGATGCCAGTTGATGCCGCTGCTCGATGGCGAGCGATCGCCGATCCGAATCGAGTACATGCTCAATGGCCGTGACCCAGCCGGACACATCGTTCGGCGAGACGTAAATGCCCTTGAGCCCCAACTGCTCGACGAAGACCGGCAAATCGCTGGCCACGACCGGCACATGCGCCATCACCGCTTCCTGCAAAACCAAACCCAACCCCTCACTGTGGGACGGGATCAACATCACGTCGAACGCCTGATATAGCTGCGCAGCGTCCTGGCGATACCCCGCCAGCGTCACCATTCGCTCCAGGCTCAGGCGTCGGATACGTGACTCCAGTTCCGGTCGTTGCTCCCCATCCCCCACGAGCACCAGGTGGATATTTGTCCGCACGCGCGACAACTCACTCAGCACATCGAGCATTGGCAGAAAGCCCTTTTCCTCGACCAACCGCCCAACCGCACCCAGCACAACGCTCGCGCTATCAACGCCCAGTCTCATTCTGGCTTCGTCGCGAGAAATCAGTTCCTGCTTGAATGAATGAGGGTTCATTGCTGTTCGTGTAGCGAATACCGCTCTTCCCAGCTTCGCACTCAGAGACTCGGCGAGCGCCTCGGACACCGCGATCAGCTTCAGGCGATGCGCAGCAATCGCGTCGAACAACTTCGAATCGCTACGACGCATGCGGCTCTGCCCGTGGAACACCACGACGACCCGGAACCCGGGACTCAATCTCGCCACCACCGGAATGATCAACCGGGCCACGCCAATGCCATCGAGCAACAACACTTTCGGATTGATTCGCTCGATCTCGCGGGCAAGGCGCCGCTGCAACCACCACTGCGAGAGTTTCCAGATGCCCCGGCCTTTGAGCGCCCTAGAACTCAGCCGCCAATGCAGCATTTGCCCGCAATCAGAGCGCTGCGCAGCCTCGCGCCCCATCAGCATCCAAGTGTGCATCTCTCTCCCATCAGCCACGAGGGAAAGGATCTCCTCATGCACTCGATGAATGGAGGTATGCGCCTTGCCGGAAGACCACACGATACTAAGGATACTCAAGCCGAATACTCCAGCATGAGCATCCCGGGATCAAAGCGGGCCATCGGCACTCGCTCTCCACCCGGCAACAGCCACCCCGTCAAGCGCCCGAAACCCTTGTTCGGTAACGCACCACGATTGCTGAGCGGCAAGATTCTCTGGCTGCACCAGCGATTCGGGAGTGCGGCCGGACCATTTGGCGTTTTTCCAGGTTATGAAATGGAAATAGGGGAAATCTCGCGCGCCATCGCGGTTGTTGGTTAACCGCCCATCGTTCCAGACCCAGCAATTGGGAAAATCGAAGCCACCGCTAAGCCACGGAACCCGAGCGTGCGGCGTGCTGAACGCCTCGTTGAACTCACTGCAACGACGCCACGGATTGAAGCGATCAGCCACCCGCCGAAGCGCTTCGGGCCAGTTCTTCCGCCGAATGAACAATCGACTGAACGCCGCTTCGTCGAACGCATGGTGCTTGGGGGCTTCGAAACAAGCCTGCCAGCCAGGAGCGCACATGAACGCCTGGCGCATACGCTCGTTATTACGCAGCAAACACAGATGCCCTGAAACGCGACGCGCGTGGGTCGACAGTAGGTCATACCGGGCGAGCCGATCCTCGGAGAAATAGCCGCGAAGGTCGCCGTATATGAGATCGATATCGCTGAACCCCCAGAAATCGAAGCCATCCAGGTGATCGGCGTGGATATGACCCAGCGCGGGCTTGATATCGCAGAGTTTGTAAGGATTGTTCGGCTTGAAGGAGATACCCAGGCGCTCGCTGACCAATTGACAGTAATCGGCAAACGAAATCGGCACGATCCGTACGTTATCCGGAAGGTCATCCGGCACTCCACAATCGCTGAAGAAGAGCCAGTCGATGTCCGCGTTCCGCTTGCAGGTCCGCAGGAAAAACGGCATCCAGAACGGCCACCGGCCGAAATAGGGAATCAGCAAGCGAATACGTGATGGATTCACTTAAACCTCCAGTACAGGCGCAGTCGATCCAACAGGCCCATCGGCGGACGATCGCGTAGCGGCTTATCCAAGGCCTGGACGATGCGCTGTCCGATGCGCGAGAAGCTGTATTCCCGCTCCGCCAAGGCCCTACCCGCCGAAGCAATGCGCGCCGCCAGGTCGGGATCCGAACGCAGCATCGCCAACTTGCTTCGCAGCTCATCGACATTGCGGTAAAGCACAAGGTTTTCCATATCGATGAAACCCAGCGCCTTGTTTTCCGCTTCGCCCTGATCCCACGCCAGCAATACACAACCACAGGCCATAGCCTCGAAGTTCTTGATCATGTATTCGCCCATGCCGACGTCGGCACTGACGAAGAAGCGAATGCGATTGAGGGTATTGCAATAATCTTCACCAGAATTGGTGCGCGTAACGACCAGATCCTCGACTTTTGCCAGCTCATCGAGCAACGCCTTGCGCTCGCTATAGGCGCCGCTTTTGGTGCTGCCAACGAAGGCCAGTTCGACATCTCGCTCCCGCCCCAGATCGCGCAGCAATGCCTGGTCGTACCCCTTGGGCACGAAGACCGTATCGAAGCCTTCCTGGCGAAGCCGCTCGCTGACCATGTAGCCGGAGCTGATCACACGCACCCACGGCAAACGCCGATAGTGTGCGCTGAACTTCCCCGTGTACTTGCAGGCGATATAGTTTTGATAAGCGTCGTGCTCAAGTATCACCAGATTCGGCACGCCGCGAATAAACCCCACCTGCCGGATCTCCTGCTTGAAGCGCAAGAAGAACACAATACGGTCATACTGCTGCGGGTTCACGCTCTCGGAGAAGTAGCGCTGCAAATTGGCCTGTTCGTCACGACTCAGCCACCGCGTGTCACACTGGCAATTATGCGCAATACTTTCATACAAGCGGTCAAGCATGACGCGCTGCTCTTTTTGCACAAGTAGCAGAACTTTCAACATTGGACGATCTTCCCTAAATCAGCCAAGCATACCGCCCTGCCGATACCGTAGTTTGTCGAACTGCGAGCGCAAGCGCGCCATCGGCAGCATGAAACGACTCTCCCGACGCCCCATGGAATGTTTGGATGAGAAAGATTCCTCGACCAACTCCCCATTCAATCGAACCCGGGATGCCCGCATATCAAGTGTGCGCACCAAAGCGCCAGCCTCCGCCAGGGAGAAGCGCAGCAACCGCTCAGCATGCAGACCTCGCTGCTCCTGCAGACAGAAAGGGATCATAAGTTCTGCACGACGACCGTAAGCGCCATAGACGTCCCGACCACAAACAGCAAAACGATCATTCAGACCATTCCACCATTGCCAATGATGGATGTAGACCGCGCGGCTATCCGCTGCACAGGCGTTAAGCACGAACCTGGGCAAGGTATCGTGATAGAGCAGGTCGGGACGTACGAAAAGCACGACGTCAGGCTCGAATCCATCGACCAGCGCAGTTACCGCATGCAGAGAGTTCAATTGATGTATCAGATTGGAAACGGACTTGAAGTCGTCCCGCCATACATCGCCGTGCTTCTTGATCTCGTCGAAATCCCAGCATTTCAGACAGGCGCCAGCTTCCTCAAGACGTCCCTCCATACGAGCAAAAGGCAGATAATTGGACTCACCGATGAAGCCATTCTCTCCAGACCTCGGATTATTGACCAACTGGGGCTCGTAAAGGTGATAGTAAGACCGTACCTGCGCACTTCTGGGCAGATACCGATAGATGTTCTGCTCAATAGACGGGAAGCAGATAGAGCTATTGCGAGGAATACCGAAAAATGCGACTGCTATCTTCATGCATTATTCAACGCGCAAGTGAGCATGCTGCGCTGCGCATGCCCTACTCAATGACATGTTGCGAGCATGATTGAACATACGGCTATGCGTTGGCGACGGTAAAGAAGCATGACGCTGCCTTCGACTGGCCTTCAATCGTTTGAATTCCCGATTAGCAGACATGCAATTGTCGATCATCCGTGAAAGAACCCGTTCGACAAAATCGTATTGAAATCACGCTGCGCACGTGCATCGGAAAAACGTTCGGTGAGATGCTCAAGGGTCGAGGCGCCCGGTCGAGCCGAACCGGCATCCAGTTGTGCGGCTGTCACCAACTCGGCGGCTAAAGCAGCACTGTCTCCCAGAGGAAATACCTTTCCGACACCCTCCACCACTTCACGCCCACCACCGCAATCGGTGCAGACCACCGGCACCTTCGCCGCGATGGCTTCAAGCAACACCATGCCGAATGGCTCGTGGTCTGAAGTCAACGCAAAGAGATCGAACGCTTTGAAGTAGCGCCTGCCGTGCCGCACATGTCCGAGAAATCGCACCTGATCAGCGATACCCAGATCCTTGGCCAGTTGGCGAAGCGGCGCTTCCAGCCGACCGCTACCCATGATCGCCAGCAGGCTACCGATGGGCAGTCGTGGCAATGCCTGAGCGAAACCCCGGATCAAGGTGGCCTGATCCTTATCCGGGTGCAAACGGCCGGCATTGCCAACTACCCAGGCATCCAGCGGCAATTGCAGCGCTGTGCGGGCATCGAGCCGAGAAATCTGCTCGGCCTGCACGGCGGCGACGTCGATGCGGTTGTAAAGAGTTTCAATGCGCGTACTTTCCCAGCCGGTGAGATCAGCGCGCATCTCGTCACGCACCGCATTGGAAACGCCGAGCAGCAACAAACGCGCACGAAAACGATTGATGAACCAGCGGCGCATGGGCCGGTTATACACGCCAAAGGCATGGTGCACGCCAATCACCGGCAGCCCGGTCGCTAGCAGCGCGATGTAGATGGGCTTGAAGCGATGGGCGATGCACAATCGAAAATTGCGACCCGCAACTATCTTACGCAATTCGCGTATGGCGCCGAGTTTCAGGCCCCGCACCTGCCGGCTATCGTAGCCGAGAAACACGACGTCATCGGACGCTGAGCCCCGCACTACCTCCTCACTCGGCGCCCCCGTCAAATAGACCGTGCAGACCTTGTATCGCGTGCCGGCAAAAAGCACCGCGTACTGTCGTGCGCAATCGAGAAAAGGACCGTCATAGCCATGACAGAGCTGCAGCACCCATTGCTCAGCTGGGCTCATACCGGCTCATCCCATCCTTCACCACCAACACATCTTCCATGATCAGATACTGCAGGTCCGAGCCGTAGAACATGTTCAACGCATCGGTCGGCGAACAGATCATGGGCTCGCCGCGGCGGTTGAGGGAAGTGTTGAGCGAGACGCCATTACCGGTCAACTTTTCCAGCTCCAGCATCAGGTCGTACCAGCGCGGGTTGTATTCGCGCTTGAGCACCTGGGCGCGGGAGGTGCCGTCTTCGTGGACGACTTCGCCGACACGCTCCTTCCAGCCTTCATTGACCTCGAAGGTGAAAGTCATGAAGGGGCTGGGATGGTCGACCTTGAGCATCTGCGGCGCGACTGTGTCGAGCATCGACGGGCAGAACGGCCGCCAGCGTTCGCGAAACTTGATTTGCTCGTTGATCCGGTCGGCCACGCCCGGCACGCTGGGACAGCCGATTATGGAGCGACCGCCGAGGGCGCGCGGGCCAAATTCCATGCGGCCCTGAAACCAGGCGACCGGATTGCCGTCGACCATGATCTTGGCAATGCGCTCGGGCACGTTGTCGATCTTCTGCCACGCGGGCTTGTTAGGGTGGCGCGCGCAGGCCGCGATGACGTCCTCGTTGCTGAAGCTCGGACCGAGATAGACGTGCTCCATCTTTTCCACCGGCACGCCGCGCTGATGGGAGATGTAGGCAGCAGCACCGACCGCAGTACCAGCGTCGCCTGAGGCGGGCTGGACGAACAGTTCCTTGACCTCTTCGCGGGCAATGATCTTCTGGTTGAGCTTGACGTTCAGTGCGCAGCCGCCGGCGAAAGCGATCTTGCCGGTTTCGCGGATGATGTCGCCCAAGTAGTAGTCCATCATCTCCAACGCCAGCTTCTCGAACAGCGCCTGCATACTGGCGGCGTAGTGGATGTATGGATCGTCGGCGATGTCGCCTTCGCGCTTGGGACCGAGCCAGTCGATCAGCTTGGGC
>Ga0189292_10302_pt1 | contig 18725 bp, 18 predicted proteins | sample UW1oraminimetaG_FD_130317 | JGI IMG/M metagenome (GOLD analysis project Ga0189292, IMG submission 130317) | Marine microbial communities from the Costa Rica Dome - UW179A-orange mini metaG | ecosystem: Environmental > Aquatic > Marine > Oceanic > Photic zone | place: Costa Rica: the Eastern...
CACGCTGAAGGACGCGATGAACGAAGCCCTGCGCGACTGGGTGACCAACGTCCACAACACCTTCTACCTGATCGGCACCGCTGCCGGCCCGCACCCCTACCCGGCCATGGTGCGCGACTTTCAGTCGGTGATCGGCAACGAAGTACGCGAGCAGATCATGCAGAAGGAAGGCCGCCTGCCCGACTCGCTGGTCGCCTGCATCGGTGGCGGTTCCAACGCCATCGGCCTATTCCACCCGTTCCTCGATGACGAGGGCGTGCAGATCGTCGGCGTCGAAGCGGCCGGTCACGGTATCGATACAGGCAAGCACGCTGCCAGCATGGCCGGCGGTGCGCCGGGCGTGCTGCACGGCAACCGCACCTTCCTCTTGCAGGATGCCGACGGCCAGATCACCGATGCGCATTCCATCTCTGCCGGCCTCGACTACCCCGGCGTAGGCCCGGAGCACGCCTGGTTGCATGAGATCAAGCGCGTCGAATACGTACCTTGCACCGATGACGAAGCCCTGGCCGCGTTCCACCAGTGCTGCCGCCTGGAAGGCATCATCCCCGCGCTGGAATCGGCCCACGCCCTGGCCGAAGCCTTCAAGCGCGCGGCGAAGCTGCCCAAGGATCACCTGATGGTGGTCAACCTCTCCGGCCGCGGCGACAAGGACATGCAAACCGTCATGCACCACTACGACGAACAGGAAGAACACATATGAGCTCGGTGAACACCCGTTTGCAGTCGCGCTTCGCACAGCTGAAGCAGGAAAACCGCGCCGCGCTGGTGACCTTCGTGACCGCCGGTGACCCGGACTACGCCACCTCGCTGGCCATCCTCAAGGGCCTGCCGGATGCCGGCGCCGACGTCATCGAGCTGGGCATGCCGTTCACCGACCCGATGGCCGACGGCCCGGCGATCCAGCTGGCCAACATCCGCGCCCTGGCGGCCAAGCAGAATCTGCCGAAAACGCTGCAGATGGTCCGCGAATTCCGCGAAACCAACAGCAGCACCCCGTTGGTATTGATGGGCTACTACAACCCGATCTTCGCGTATGGCGTCGAGCGCTTCGTCAGCGATGCAAAAGAAGCCGGAGTCGACGGCCTGATCGTCGTCGACCTGCCGCCGGAGCATAACGACGAGCTCTGCGACCCGGCCCAGAACGCCGGCATCGACTTTATCCGCCTGACCACCCCGACTACCGACGACCAGCGCCTGCCCACCGTGCTCAACGGCAGCTCGGGCTTCGTCTACTACGTCTCGGTGGCCGGCGTGACCGGGGCCGGTTCCGCCACCTTGGAACACGTGGAGGAAGCGGTGGCGCGTCTGAAGCGCCACACCGACCTGCCGGTGTGCGTCGGCTTCGGCATCCGCACGCCGGAGCAGGCCGCCGCCATCGCACGACTGACCGAAGGCGTAGTGGTGGGCTCGGCACTGATCGATCAGATCGCCAGTGCCAAGAGCCCGGAAGACGCGGTGGAAGGCGTGCTTGGCCTGTGTCGCGAGATCAGCGCCGGAGTGCGTGGCGCCCGCGGCTGAGGCCTGGTTGTCGTAACCGAAAAGCCGCTGCACCTGTGAGAGGGCAGCGGCTTTTTCGTTCGTGTACCGGCGTACGCTGCCTCAGAGTGGCGTTTCTGGTGGGCTGAAGCCCACCCTACGGGAAGCACCGGCTCTGGGCTTTGTAGGGTGGGCTTCAGCCCACTGCCCCCTTTCCCACGACCTTCCAAAGATCACCCACTTCTTACCGACAGGAGTCACCCATGGACATAACCGACCTCCCCTTTGGCACCACCGACTGGGCCACCATCGAACCCAGCGTACACGCCGGCGACACCGGCAGCGCTTACTGGCGCACCCGCCAGTTCGGCCCCATCCGCGTGCGCATGGTCGAGTACACCCCGGGTTATCTGGCGGACCATTGGTGCAGCAAGGGCCATATCCTGCTGTGCCTGGAAGGCGAACTGCACACCGAGCTTCCTGATGGTCGCCACTTCATCCTTACGCCGGGCATGAGCTATCAGGTCGCAGACGGCGCCGAGCCACATCGTTCATCTACAGAAGTGGGGGCGAAGTTGTTCGTGGTGGATTGATTGCGTCGCCTCTGCAACCTGAGGCGTACGATCCGGGATCAGCGCCTGCGATGCAAATCGCGGCTATGACCACGTCGCCATCGGCAGCGGAGGCGTCCCATCGCTCAGCCATCACTTCTTTTTCTTCTTTTTCAGTGCCTTCAGCCGCTGCGCCGCGCGCTCTACCGTGGCCTTCTTGTCCGGGCGCTTCATGCGTTTCCATTTGCGGATCTCGTCCTTGGTGCGACCGCAGCTGGTACACAGCTCGTCGCTGAGCTTGCAGACGGAAATGCACGGATTCTCGACGTCCTTGCCCATTGTCAGTGCCGTGTCGTGGCGTTGCGGGCCAGGCGACGTTGCCAGTCACCGCCATCGTTGCGCTTACAGGCTTCCTCGCTGTCGAAGCGCACCGCTGCAATCAGGGCAGCCATGTCGATACCCGCCTCCGCGAGCGCCGCTCGGGTGAGCGCCTGCATGCGTGCGGCGTGCCCTTCTTCAATCGCTTGAGCCCGCTGCGCCTCCGTGGCGAATATCCAGGTGACCTGCAGGCTCTCGGGGAAGCGCGCGTAATCGACCTCATGGGTGAGCCAGCTGAATCCGACGATCTCCGCCTTGGCCGCCTCGCAGGCCTCCCGCAGGCAGCTGGAAAGTTGGCGCTCCATGCGGGTCTGGTCGCGTTTGCTGAGGGGCATCGGTCGCCTGCTGATTGATCCCGGATCGATGGGACGGTACGGCGGAGTCTAACGCGACCGAGTGGCCGGGCTGCTCCGCTTTCCGATGCGGTGCGGTGAAACCGCTAAACGGCGCTCGAAGCGCTGATTGAAATCATCGATTAAATGAGAATTATTGCTAACATCGTCGCTCCGCTGTTCGGCTGGACCCTCCTTTGCCTGCCCGCCACACAAGCCAAACCCGATATTCGCTCGAAGACTTCCACCAGCTGGGGCAGCGCTATGCCGTGCGTTACAGCCTGACCAGCGCGCAGCGGGACGATAACCCCTGCCTGGTGCAGGGCCGTATCGACGAGCACGAGGTCGGTCGCGGGATAACGCTGGTGACCTCCAAGGTGCAGACCTTTCATGGCTACCAGGCGCAATCGCTGACCCCGCCCTGCCTGTCCATTGTGGTGCTGCTGCAGGGGCAGGCTCAGCTCAACGGCCATCGCCCGATAGCCCTGAGCAGCGGCGACGGCGCCCTGCTGCTTTGCCAGGACGGGCGCAGCCAGTCGGCTTTGCATCGAACGCAAAACGACCTGCGCGGCCTGAACCTCTCGATCAAAGATCCAGACTGCCTGGCCGACGAATACCTGGCCGAACAGCTGCGGCAGACACTCCGCACGCAGGGATCGCGAACGCAGCGTTGGTCACTGCCTGATCATCTGCTGCATGGCCTGGAAGCGTTGGTTTCCGGCGCGTGGCAAGGCAGCTTGCAGCGATTGCTATGCGAAGGCCTGGCCCTGCAATTGCTGGCCTACGGCCTGGGTTCGCTGGAGACCCCGGAGCCTCGCTCCGGCACGCTGAGCCCGCGCGACCGGGCGTTGCTGGCGCGAGTGCGCGATCACCTGCATCAGGAGCCTGGCGCCGATCACAGCCTGCAGAACTTGGCACAACTGGCGTGCATGAGTCCCAGCGCGCTGCGCTACAAGTTCCAGCAGACCTACGGCGTCAGCGTCATGGGTTTTCTGCGTCAACGGCGCATGGAAGTGGCCAGGCAGTGCCTGGAGCAGGGCTGGCGCGTGCAGGACGCCGCCCACTATGTCGGCTACCGCCATGCCAGCAATTTCGCCACGGCCTACCGACAGCACTTCGGCGTATCGCCGCGCGGCGACGCCTGAGCGGTTCCCGCACAACCCATGCCTGCGCTCCGTCACTGCGCATAGGTTTTACGGCATCCAGCAAAGATGCGGCATCTCGCAAACAGGAATAATTCTCGCTTGATAAGTATTCCATGGAGCAACACTCAATGCCGCGTGCATCATTAGCATCCCTTAAACCCCTGGCCTGGATGATGCGCGCTGCGCTGATGGGCAGTGCATTGGTTCCGCTGACGGCCAGCGCCGAAGCTGAGCCTGGAGTGGCCGGCGATGCCGTCGACACAAGCCTCACGCTCCCGGTCATGGACGTCGTCGGGCAGCGCACGCCGCAAGCGACCACCGAGGGTACGGGCAGCTACACCACCGGCGCGATGTCGACCGCCATTGGCCTGCCACTGTCGATCCGTGAGACGCCGCAGTCGGTCAGCGTGATCACCCGCCAGCAGATCGAAGACCGTGGTCTGAGCGACACCGCCGCCATTCTCAATACCGCGCCAGGCGTATCCATGACCCGCAACGACAGCAACCGCCTGTCCTTCTCCGCGCGCGGCTTCACCATCGACAGCTTTCAGTTCGATGGCCTGCTGTCGCCGATCAGCACCTTCTGGAACTTCGGTGCCACCGATTTCGACTCGGCCATCTACGACCGCGTCGAAGTGGTTCGCGGTTCCACCGGCTTGCTGACCGGCGCCGGCAACCCATCGGCAGCGGTCAACTTCGTGCGCAAACGCCCCCTGCCGGAATTCGCCATCGGTGGCTCGATTGGTGCCGGGCGCTGGAACAAACACCGCGGCGACATCGACATCTCCACGCCGCTGAGCGCCGATGGCCGTGTTGCCGCCCGCGTGGTAGCGGCCTACTCCGAACGCGACAGCTTCATGGACAACCTGAGCCGCGACAGCGAAACCCTGTACGGCGTGATCAGTGCCGAACTGACCCCCAGGACTCAAATGACCGTGAGCCTGGAGCACCAGAAGAACAACACCGATGGCATGGGCTCGGGCATTCCCATGTTCTACGCCGATGGCTCGCGCACGGACTTCGGCCGCTCCACCTCCAACAACACCAAATGGGCGTACTTCGGCACAGAGTCGAATACTGCCTTCCTCGATCTCGAGCACCGCCTGGATAACGACTGGAAGTTGCGCGCCGCCTACAGCCGTACCGAAGCTGACTACGCCATGCGCTACCTGTACCGCGGCGGTTATCCGGATCGTAACAATGCCGGCATGAGCGCCGGCTTTTTCAAATACGAAGGCGAGCGCACGCGTGACACCTGGCATCTGACGGCCAGCGGCCCGTTCCAGTTGCTGGGGCGCACCCACGAACTCGCGTTCGGCGGCATGAGTGTCGAAGATGAATTCAACGTCGATCAGTATCTGCCGATTGCCGGCACAGCTCCGACAGATGAATCCAGGCTCGACTGGACCAACGCCGGCATCGCCGAGCCGCGCTGGTCGAGCACCCGTGCCACCGGTGACGCCGCCGATATCCGCCAGACCGGCGGCTATGCGGTAACACGCCTGTCGCTGGCCGACCCACTGCACCTGATCATCGGCGCACGCGTCAGCACCTGGGAGATGCAGCAGAACTACTACGGCACCCAGCGCGACTATCGCTACAGCGACGAGATCACCCCTTATGCCGGGCTGGTCTACGACCTCGACGACATCTACAGCCTGTATACGAGCTACACCAGCATCTTCAACAACCAGACGCAAAGGGCGCCAGACGGCAGCTTCCTCGATCCGGTGACGGGCGACAGCTACGAGGCGGGGATAAAAGCGAGCTATCTGCAAGGCCAGCTCAACGCTGCGCTGGCGGTGTACCGCACCAAGCAGGAAGGCCTGGCCGAAGCGATACCTGGCGCTTCCGTCGAAGGCGCGCCCTACCAGCAGGCCTACAAGGCTGGCAAGGGTGCTGTGGTGGATGGCTTCGACCTCGAGCTGAGCGGCGCTTTGAGCGATGCGTGGAATCTCTCGACCAGCTACACCCACTTCATCGCCCGTAACGCCGAGGGGCAGGCGATCAACACGTCCCACCCGCGCAGCCAGTTCAAGCTGTTCACCACCTACCGCCTGAGCGGCGCGCTGAACGATCTGACCCTGGGCGGCGGCGCCACCTGGCGCAGCGGCATTTCGCGCGACAACACGCCAAGCCCCAACGGCCCGGTCGACGTACAGGAGGGCAGCTACACCCTGGTCGACGTGATGGCCCGCTACCAGATCAGCGAAAACCTCTCGGCCACCGCCAATCTGAATAACATTTTCGACAAGACGTACCTGGAGCAGATCGGCTTCTACAGCCAGCTCTGGTACGGCGAACCACGCAACCTCAGCCTGGCCCTGAACGCCAGATTCTGATCGACCGCTCCGCGCGCGGTGGGCAGGGTGGGTCTCAGCCCACCATTGGCCAGCCAGAGGGTGTGCGATCAGGCGGCCGCGCGCGTCGAGGTCACCGGGCTAACCAGGCGCGCGTCGACGCAAGATGTGCGAGATCTCCATGCGCGCCCTCAACCACCTGGAATACGGCGACGGCAACGCCACGCTCAAGACGCCGGAGTCGGTGTTCACGGTGTTTGGCATGCGGATATCGCTGGCAATGATGACCGGGGCGGCCGACGCACTGCCGCCTGACACTCGGTAGCCTCCGCTTCGCAGTCAGCGCGGCTCGCGAACAAACCATCGCCCATCGATGACCAATATCGACCTGCTTGATTTCGAGAGCGCCGGCCGAGGGCGTAGCATGCCCTGCACATCCCCAGTAGCCACCGAGGAGATTGTTCATGCCTGACACCCCTTACGTCCCGCCGAAGGTCTGGACCCACGACGCGCCCTCGGGCGGCAAGTTCGCCAGTATCAATGCCCCCACCGCCGGTGCGCGGCAGGAGAAGGCATTGCCGGTGGGCAAGCATCCGTTGCAGCTCTACTCGCTGGCGACGCCCAATGGCGTGAAAGCCTCGATCATGCTCGAAGAGCTGCTCGCCGCCGGCCACAAGGGCGCCGAGTACGACGCCTGGCTGATCAACATCGGTGAAGGCGACCAGTTCGGCAGCGGCTTCGTCGAAATCAACCCGAACTCGAAGATCCCCGCGCTGGCCGATCACAGCATCGCGGGCGAGCCGCTGCGGGTGTTCGAGTCCGGCTCGATCCTGGTCTACCTGGCGGAGAAGTTCGGCGCCTTCCTGCCCACGGAAATCCGCGCACGCACCGAAACGCTGAACTGGCTGTTCTGGCAGATGGGTTCGGCGCCCTTCCTCGGCGGCGGCTTCGGGCACTTCTACGCCTACGCGCCGGAGAAGTACGAGTACCCGATCAACCGCTACGCCATGGAGGTCAAGCGCCAGCTCGACGTACTCGACCGCCAGCTGGCGGAGAATCGTTACGTGGCCGGTGACGAATACACGATCGCCGACATGGCCATCTGGCCCTGGTACGGCGTGCTGGCACAGGGCGAGCTGTACGACGCCGGCGAATTCCTCTCTGTGCAGGACTATAAGCACGTGCAGCGCTGGGCCGCGGAAGTCGCCGAACGCCCGGCCGTAATCCGCGGGCGCAAGGTCAATCGCACCTGGGGCGACGAATCCGAGCAGGCGCCCGAGCGCCATAGCGCAGCCGATCTCGACTGAGCCATCCGACCGGCAGGTGGAAAACGGCAAAGCCTTTTCCACCACCGGCGCCTGCGCTAACCCCTAGGCCGCTAACCAGCTGTGTCGGTACGCAGCCTTCCGATATGCATGTGTCGACGTCTCCACAGGGCGACGTTCGCCAGTGAAGAAATGGCCGTTCTTACCGGCTCGTCGTTCCGTCTCGGCCCCCCGCGCCTATCAGCAGCATTCATCCTCCATCTTCCAAGCCGCCCTCTCCCGCTAGCCAAACCAGTCGCCCCGACCGCTGATCCTCCACGCTGAACTATGCCGGTGCGCTCCGACCCAATACTTCATGAGCGCCGCTTTATCCGCGCAAGACGCAGCCCGCGTCATATCCAGGACTGGTCGTCACCCGGGCAAGCGCAACGCTCGGCAACCCAGTTGTTCAACGCAACGTGAGGTGAACCATGAGACACACACTGGTAGCAGCGTTCGCAACGCTGACCGACGCCAACCGCACCCGCGGCGACCTGATGGCGCGCGGCATTCCGCGGGAACAAGTTCACGCCGTGGGCGCCGAAAGCGCCGATATCCACGCCTACGACGCGCCCTACACCACCACCCCCAATACTCCCGTGGACCGCACGCATCACGAGTCCAAGGTCGCGCACTTCTTCAAATCGCTGTTCGGCCACGAGCCCCATGAGGAACATCGCTCCTATGCCAGCGCCTATCCGGATGCGGTGCGCCGGGGCGCGCTGGTGATCGCGGTGGATGTCGACGACGAAGATCAGCTGGCGCAAGCGCGCGATGCGCTGGAATACAACGGTGCCATCGACATCAACGAGCGTGGCGGCACCGGCACGGCCGATGGCTATCCAGGGCCCACCAGCCCCTATGCCGGCGCTACCGGCGGCGATAGCCACCTCGACAAGCATTTCACCGAGCCCAGAACGGGAACCGGCGCGACGGCTGCCGGAATGCAATCGGCAAGCGAGCGTTTCGGTGAAGGCGCCGAAGTCAGCGCCGCCGCCGGCGTAGGCCACACTACCGACCCGACCGACTACAACGACCGCAGCTCAGCCGATACCGGTCGCTATGAAATCGGCAGTGCGGCCAAACGGGCCGGGACGGACTACCCGGACACCACCGCCACCACCGTGCCGACCGGTGCAGGCAGCACCGGCCATGGCACCAGCACCGAAACGCCTGAAGTGGCGCCTGGTGTCGGCACCCGCGACGCGGGCTTATGTCGCGATCGGATCTGCGTGATTCAACGGCCAAGCTGACGTCGACTTCGCAATGACCCACGGGCCGCACAATGCGGCCCGTTTTTGTGCACAGCCGCGAACCAGGGCCAAGCTGGGACGGCACCCACCGGGTGGACTTCAACCCAGCAAAACGCGCCGAAAGCCTCTGGCGGGCTGAAGCCCACCCTACCGATACGCGCTGCACCAGAGCTCCGCGCCGCAGCGTCAGCCCTGCGGCGATTGGCGCAGGGCCCAAGTGGTGAGCCTTGGAGGCGCCTGGCGTATTCTGGCGTTCCGGGTGGCCTGAACGCTGCCAAGTACGCCGAGGGCCACGCTATGGTAATCCTGAGAACCGCCTCGTCCTGCCTGACGCTTTGTCTTGTCGCTTCGAATGCCTGGGCGGCACAACCCGCCATGGAGCAGACGGAGGGCGCATCGAAGAGCGCTTTTGTCCTGCATGAGGGCGGCAATATGCACACCGATCAGGCGGCGCTGCGTGAACGTCGCGCCAGAGCCTACGAAGTGGAGCTACGCGAAGCCGAAGACGAGCTGATGGCGGCCAAATACGCGATCGCCCAGAAATACCTGGCCAAGCTGCCCGCCCATGAACGCGAGGCCATGCAGGCCGAGGTCGCCGCACAACACGCGACCTTCGCCTACCGTTACCCCGAAGCCCATGCACGGCTGCTCCTCAGCAATCCGCACAAAAGCAAAACCAACGAGCAGCGCGCAATCCCGTAAGCGCCACCAACCAGTTGGCCTGTCGGTGGGCTAAAGCCCACCCTACAGCGGCCCCACGCGAGCCCCGGGGCAGCGTGGAAGCCAAGCAAACCAGCGCGTGCTCCAAGCCACACACGTAGGGTGGGCTTCAGCCCACCATCAATCCGCGAACCGCGAGCCTTGCGCTAGCCCGCCCTAAGTCCTTATCGCCGGCCGCGATCCGAAGCCAGTGCCCGCCGCAACCCCGCTCGACCGACCGTCAACGCCAGCCCCTCCTCGACCGCACCCAGCGCCGCATTGACCATCGGCCTGGGCTGATACGGCTTGCGTAAGCGCAGCCCGATCTTGGATGCGACCAGCGCTGCCGTCGCGCCGAGTAACGCCGGCACCAGCATCGGCTCGCGGCGCACACCTGCCAGTGCCGCTGCACTCACACCACCGGACAAGGCACGGAACATCATCGACGGCACGATGGTGCGATCCGGCGCAAAGGGCATTTTGTCGCCAATCATCTCGCTGGCCGCGAGCACTGGCAGAAAGGTCTGTGCCGTATCGGACGTGAGCAGCTGCGCTGCCTCGCCCGCACCGTCCAGATCATCCCGTTCACTCAACGCCCGGCTGACCAACGCCGGCGCCAACATGCTGCGCATGCCCGTAACCGCCCCGATTGCCAGAGCGGCCCACAACAGATTGCTGGATGTCGTCATCGTCGATTCTCCCGGTAGTTGCTAATACCGACCGGCCCACCGCGGCAAGCGTTCGGCGCCAAGGGCGGGCAGCGACGGACGACACGCTACCGGCTCCATACGCCACCGCACGTCGGCTCTCGCCAGATCGCCAACGCCCCGTCATCAACCTGCCACCTGCGCTTCCTAGTTTCGGATCGACCCCACCGCCCTAAGGAAAACAACAATGCGCACTCGTCTACTGGATTGGTTGCTCGCCGCCGGCCTGATCGGCCTTGCCGCCCCGGCCCTGGCTCAAACCCAGGAACAGCCCGAGCACGGCTCTATCGAGCAGGATTACCGCGAGCAGCGGCAGGAAGGCCTGCAGGCCAGGCAGCAAGCCAGCGAACGACGCAGTTGGCGCGCCCCGGACTGGCGCCCCGAACCGACAGTGTCGGTCAATATCCTCAGCATCAACGACTTTCACGGCCAGCTGTCACCGCGCACTGTTGCCGGACGACCCGCCGGCGGCGCGGCGGTGCTCGCGTCCTACCTGAAGTCCGCCAGCCGGGAATACACGCTAATCGTCCACGATGGCGACCAGGTCGGCGGCTCACCGCCCAACTCCGCCTTGTTGCGCGACGAGCCCTCGATCAGCCTGCTGAACATGCTCGCCAATGAGTTCTGTCGCCCGTTCAGCTGGCAGATGAAGCTGCCCCGTAGCGCGCAGCCCCTCGCCCAGCAGCGCTGCAACGTTATCGGTACCCTTGGCAACCATGAATTCGACTACGGCAAGCAGGAGCTGCTACGCCAGCTGATCGGCGGCAACCACGCCAACGGGCCGTACCTCGAAGACAGCTGGCAGGGCGCGCGCTACCCCACCGTGTCGAGCAACGTCATCGACCAGTCGACCGATCAGCCGCTGCTGCCGCCCTACGCCATTTATCACGCGGGTGGCGTGCGTATTGGCGTGATCGGCGCGGCGTTGAAGGAAACCCCGACCATCGTTTCGCCCAGCGGCGTCGCCGGCCTGCGCTTCATCGACGAAGCGGCCGCGATCAATCGCTCCGTGGCCGAACTGCGCAGCCAGGGCGTGCGCGCCATCGTCGTCGCGTTGCACCAGGGCGGCCAGCAAACCAGCTACAACGGCCCGACCAATGCCGAGGCGGACACCGTCGTTGGTCCGGTAGTCGACATCATCAAACGCCTGGATGACGAGGTGGACGTGGTCATCTCCGGCCACGCCCATGGCTTCACCAACGCGCTGCTGCCCAACGCCAATGGCAAGCCGATCCTGGTGACCCAGGCGTTCTCGGCGGGCACCGCCTATGCCGATATCGAACTGCAGGTCAGCCGCCGCAGCCGTGACGTCATCGAGAAGTCTGCTGCCATCCTCACCACCTGGGGCGATCAGGGCGCCGGGCTGACACCGGACCCGCAAGTCGCCGCGCTGGTGGCCCAGGCGGACGCACGGGTCGAGCCGCTGGTCGCTCGCGTGGTCGGGCTCGCGCAAGGCGCTCTTACCCGCAGCGAAACGCCGGCCGGCGAATCCGCGCTGGGTAATCTGATCGCCGATGCCCAGCGCGTGGCGACCAATGCGCAGATCAGCTTCATGAACCCGGGCGGCATCCGCGCCGATCTCGACAGCGGTGAAGTGACCTGGGGCGAGCTGTTCGCCATCCAGCCGTTCGCCAACGACCTGGTGTCGATGGACCTCAGCGGCGCACAGATCAAGACCCTGCTGGAACAGCAGTGGATCGGCCAGAGCTACCCGCGCCTGCTCAAGCCCTCCGGCATCCAGTACAGCTGGGCCGCTAGCCGCCCCGAAGGTAACCGCGTGATCGAAATGCGCGACGCCAGCGGCGCCCTCATCAACCCGGCGGCGACCTATCGCGTCACGGTGAATTCGTTCCTGGCGGGTGGCGGCGACAACTTCAGCATCCTCACCGAAGGCACCAACCGTATCGTCGGCCCGGTGGATCTGGATGCTCTGGTGGGCTACATCGAAACCCAGCCGCAACCATTCAGCGCCAGCGTAGAAGGGCGCATCCAGCGGGTGGATTGAAGAGGGACACACGAAGCCGACACCACCGTAGGGTGGGCTTCAGCCCACCTGCCACCCCCGCGAAGGGGCAAGTTACAGCGTCATCGCCGCGTGCCCCGACCCAGAGACACGCGGCGCCCTCACCAGTGCCAAAGCCCATAGACGACCACACCAAAGCCAAAGCCCATCTGCGCCAGCAGCAGCGAGCGAATGGCGAAGGTGTAACTGATGACCCGGCTTTGCCCCAGCGCGTCAGCGGCAAACAGTCGGAAGCGCTCTGGAAACTCGGCCTCCATGTCCTTGAGCGCTGCGATGGTCAGCTGCAACAGCTGACGGCTACGCGCATCCACCAGCCAGAACACCAGCGCCAGCAGAACGGTAAAGGCGCCGAGCAGAATCAGCAGCCCCGGCGAGAACCCCCGCTCCAGGGCCGCCAACACGCCGCCATCGGCAAAGATCGCCAGCACCACGAAGAAGTTGAAGCCACGCAGACGCTGCTCGGCATTGAGCTTGAAATGCGCCCAGACAAACTCTCGACCATCCACGCGATTGCCCTCTGATGAACCAGGCTGCAGCAGCGATCACTGGAACAATGCCGCTCTCCGACCCCAGGCACTAGCGCGACCTGATACTCGCGCCGGCACTCGTTAGCGGGTTGGTGGGCTGAACAACCCTACGGAGCATTGACCACTGTAGGGTGGGCTTCAGCCCACCGAAGTGGCCATGGAACCCCAGCGATAACGGACCGTCAGGCAGGATCGACCAGATCCTGCCATTCCTCGTGGCGCTCGATGTACTTGGCGATGAACTCGCACTGTGGCACCACCCGCTTGTCTCGACGCCGCGCATCCTCCAGCGCGCCCCTGGCCAGCACGCTGCCGAACCCCTGCCCGGACAGGCTGGGGTCGACCTCGGTATGGGTGAAGACCATCCGCTCGCCCTCCTCGCTGTACTCGGCAAAGCCGAGTGGCTGGCCATCGACCAGCAACTCATAGCGTTGCTGCGAGGCGTCGTGGCGGACGGTGGCTTGTCTATCGCTCATGGCGGACTCCCTCTCAGGTAAATGACTGCGACTAGAGGTACGAGTGGGCGCGGTGTATGAGGGTTCAGATGACGCGACGACAAACCGGAGTGCGCCGTGCGCGTTGCTCACGACCTTGCAAGACGGCGCCATACCACCGCGGCGTTTGACGGATTGATAGGGGCTTAACAGAGCACGCGTTCGCCGCAGGCAGCGCTTGGCGCTGGGCCTGAGCCTCACTCACCGCTCGTTTGGATTTCAGCGTGACCGCCCGACAGGGCAATCGCCTGGTTATTGCTGAATGGGCGAAGCGCCAACGCATCCCCATGCTCATTCAAAACCTGTTCGACGGCCTCGTCGAACGGCGCATTTCGGTAATGCGGCAGCGGGTAGAAATCGACCAGCCCCAGGGCGGTATATGACTCCAGATCAGGCGCGGCACTTACATCGTCCAGCGCCTGAATATATCCAATGCTCGGGGCGAGTATCGCGGAGCCGGCGGATTCGCCGATATAGCACTTCCCGGCCCTGACATGTTCCGCGATCAACCTGTCCGCGCCTGTACGCTTCAGCTCCTGCAACAGAAAGAACGTGTTGCCGCCTGACACATAGATGTAATCGCCACGTTCGAGCTTGCTGACGATCTCGTCCTGAGTTGCGGTTGAAACTTCGAGTTCATCAATCACCAGGCCGGCTTTGACAAGCGCGTCCTTGGCCGCAACAAGGTAGGAATTGACCTCCTCGGCAAGGCTTGCCGTAGGAATCAACGTAACCGTCTTGCCGCTGCACTCGCCTTTGGTGAACGTGACAAACAAGTCCACGACTTCAGCAAAGGAGGATGTCAGGAAAATATTCATGGTTACCTCTGCGCTCGACTGGATTTGGGCTCGCCAAACTCGCCCCTGGTTTCTGAGAAAACGGCCGGATAGCTGATACAGACATGCTGCGCTGTGGGGGAGTGCCACGAGTGCACCATGCTTCAACAGCCTGGACGAACTCACCCGCTACCATCCCGACGCCCGCCCGTATCAATCCACCCCAACAAAGCCGCCCGTCTGGTGCTGCCACAGCCGCGCATAGAGGCCACCGCGGGCGATCAGCTCGGCGTGGGTGCCGGTCTCGATCACCTGGCCTCCATCGATCACTACCAACCGGTCCATACGGGCGATGGTGGACAGCCGGTGGGCGATGGCAATCACCGTCTTGCCTTCCATCAGGGTATCCAGGCTCTCCTGAATCGCCGCCTCGACTTCCGAATCCAGCGCCGAGGTGGCTTCGTCGAGCACCAGGATCGGTGCATCCTTGAGCAGCACCCGGGCGATGGCGATACGCTGCCGTTGCCCGCCGGAGAGTTTCACGCCGCGCTCACCAACCATGGCCTCGAAGGCCAAGCCGCCCTGACTGTCGTCCAGGGTCTTGATGAACTCGTCCGCGCGGGCCTTGCGTGCCGCGGCCCAGAGTTCTTCCTCGGTGGCGTCGGGCTTGCCGTAGCGCAGGTTGTCGCGGATCGAACGGTGCAGCAGCGAGGTGTCCTGGGTGACCACGCCGATATTGGCGCGCAGGCTTTCCTGGCTGACCTCGGCGACGTTCTGCCCGTCGATGAGGATGCGCCCGCTCTCCAGGTCGTAGAGGCGCAGCAGCAGGTTGACCAGCGTCGACTTGCCCGCACCCGATGGCCCGACCAGGCCGATCTTCTCGCCCGGGCGAATATCGATGGTCAGCCCGCTGATCACCCCGCCCTGCTTGCCGTAGTGGAAATGCACATCCTCGAAGCGCACGCCGCCCTGCTCCACCTGCAGCGGCCTGGCGTCCTCGGGGTCGAGCACATCGCGCGGCCGGACGATGCTCTTCATGCCGTCCTGTACGGTGCCGACGTTCTCGAAGATGCCGTTGACCACCCACATGATCCACTCGGCCATGTTGTTGATGCGGATCACCAGGCCCAGCGCCAGGGCGATGGCGCCTGTCGTGATCAGCGCCTCGCTCCACAGCCACAGCGCCAGCGCGCCGGTGCCGACGATCAACAGGCCATTCAGGCAGGTGATCAGGAAATCCAGGCTGGTGATCACCCGCGACTGCAGGCGGAACTTGCCGAGCAGCTCCTGCATCGCCTCGCGGGCGTAGCTCTCCTCCTCGCGCGAATGGGCGAACAGCTTGAGCGTGGCGACATTGCTGTAGCCATCCACCACCCGCCCCATTACCTTCGAGCGCGCTGCGGACGCCGCCGCTGAACGCGCGCGGATACGCGGCACGAAGTACCAGAGCGCGGCGCTGTAGCCGACGATCCACAGCAGCAACGGCACGATCAGCCGCAGGTCCGCGGCGGCGAACAGATACAGCGCGCTGCCGGCATAGACCACCACATGCCACAGCGCATCGATCACCTGCATGGCCGAATCACGCAGCGACGGCCCCGTCTGCATCACGCGCTGGGCGATGCGCCCGGCGAAGTCGTTCTGGAAGAAGTTCAGGCTTTGCTTGAGCACGTACCGATGGTTCTGCCAGCGGATCAGATTGGTCAGCCCCGGATTGATCGCCTGATGCGTCAGCAGGTTATGCAGGCCGAACACCAGGGGCCGGATGACCAGCGCCACCGCCGCCATCCACAGCAGCTCGTTGCGGTGCTCGGCGAAGAAGGACCGCGCGTCATCGGTCGCCTGGGCCATATCGATCAGCTGGCCAAGAAAGCTGAACAGCGCCACCTCGATCAGCGCCGCAAAGAAGCCGACCACCAGCACGGCCGTCATCAACGGCCACACCTGCTTCAGGTAATGCGCATAGAAGCGCAGCATTCCGGCCGGCGGCGCAACGTCGGGGCTGGGTTTGAAGACATCGATCAGGTTTTCGAAACGGCTGAACAACATGGGTAGGTCTGCTTTGTGGCGAGGTGGGCGAACGTCGTTCGCAAATACGACCGCGCGGGCGCGGCATCCCGGTTGGACGCCCGGAGCCCGCGAGCGTTTCGCCAACCACATGCCCTGCCCGTCGATTCGCATCGGTGGACAAGCGCAGCGTTGTCCACCCTACGCCACTCCGCCCACCTCTGCCGACACCGCGCATGCGTAAGGTGGAAAACGGCGAAGCCTTTTCCACGCGCTACGTTCAGGCTACCTCGCTCCTGCCATCATTCTCCGATGAGGTGATGTCCGGCTTGCTTCAAAGCTGCCAACGCCTTAGCAAGATTCTCCGACTTGACCAATATGTAATCCGTATCGAAGGTGCTCACCGCGAAAATGCCAATGGCAGCCACGGCAAGCGGATCAAGAAAAGACGCCAGAATCCCTGTCTGATCAAAGGCAAACGGCCCCTGCACCTTCATCGCACGCCAACCGCTGTCCACTCGGGCTAACCCGGCAGCAACATCCTCCGCGCAGACGATGGACAGTTCATCCTCCGTCCGGGTGATAGACAAAAAGCCCGGTGACACCAACACCGCGCTCGGCAGCTCAGCACCAGGCTCCAACCGTGCGATCGCGAAGCTTTGCGGGAGTATGGAAAGATTGAGTCATGCAATGTCACTCATGGGTAGAGAGGACGTGGCGCTAGCGACGCTGACCTCAGAATGTTAAAAAAAATAAATCTGTCCCCTTTTTCCCGAGCATTGCGTAGGGTGGAAAACGGCGCAGCCTTTTCCACGCGCCGCCTCCAGGCTAGCTCGCCGTCCTTCCGGGACTGAGGGAGAAGGGAAGGCTCATATCGGGTCATCCTTTTGCCCGAGCAAGTCGTGGCCAACTTTTCAACGTCATTCCACGCATTTCAAAAGGGCTTCGACATGAAGCTCGTCGAAATCTTGGATCTCTGCGAGCTAAATGAATTGAGTACGCTTGAACGATGCCCAGTGCTCATCGAACCGTTCCTCGCCGCCCGTCGTTATCGGGATTTAAGTAAGTTTTTACCCAGGTGGACGGAGCAGCCAAGCGACGCTAAGGTCACTTTTCAATGTAACGAGGTTGGAGGTTTCAGCCTCAACTCGACACGAATGGACCGATCAGCACCGAATGAAAAGCACCCGCCACGCCTGTCCTGAATGCGGCTCGAATGCTACGAAAAAGTGTGACGTTCTCTACGAGCAATCGATAAATGAAAGCTCGCAACATGACTCGCAACGTTCATTTGGAAAACGCGCCGCACCACCCACAATTATGTCTCCGTTGATTCCTTTCACGATGATGGTAGTCGGCGCTGGCCTTCTGTTCGACAACGGAATTTTCATTGGATTAATGCTAATAGCCGGTGGCGCTTATCTATATCACCGGCACGCCAAATATAAGCCCATTTACGAAGAAAATATGGCGCTATATAACCGACTATGGATCTGTACTGACTCTGGCCATGTATACGAGGTCGACAACTAACTGCGGTAGTGAAAAGACTTAGTTATCCAGGCCTGACCAGAAGAGCCTCATTCCCCTTCCTACTCAAGGACGCGCATCGCAACAAGCCTCCAATCACCGGTATGCTTCAGCCATGCGTTTCCATATCGCCAATCGATGAACAGACCCAGCACTGACCGCGACTGGTTTGCGCGCGCCGCCCCGACCAAAATGGAGCGAAAATGGAGCGAGAAACAAAGGGGGACAGATTGATTTAACTGGCATAACCTACCAGTCGGAAAAAATAAATCTGTCCCCTTTTTGCCCTTTTTGGCTCAGTTCGGACCAAAGAGGATTTAGCCCCTTTGATTCCATTGCTGTTCCATAGTCCTGAAAGCTGTTTTTGCTAATGACATTTTGGCTTGCCCAGCTTGCTTCGCATTCTTCAAAACCCAAATTAATTCTCGCGTACTTACGATGCGCATTGGCCTTATGTGTCCTTGCTGGCACCTTGGGCACTCAAGGGGCATGAGCATTACCTCTAACGTAGAGCTAACCGGCGCTGCGCCGCTTTGTGGCGCAGCGTCCAGCGACCGAAGGGAGCGAGGTTGAGCGCCATGTTAGGAACCTTTGCCATCAAGTTGCTCTCGCATTGTTTGCAGGAAGACCCCCCAAACGACAAAGCTGTAAAACCAGAAAGAATTCACGGCTTTTATTTGCGGAAAGGTTTCAGCGGCAAATATGCCAAATAGCGCGAAACCGATAAGAACGACCGAGGTAACTTGAAGGAATGGAAAATTAACTTGGCTGTGAGCGTAGGCAACAATGCCGTACGCCAGTGCAGCGAAGAAAGAAACCCAGAGCGACTTTAGAACGAAGATCAGGATCAAGCGATTGAGTTGTATGTTCTCGGGAAGGTCAGTGGCGACACCGAACCAAATGCTCCCGTCCCAGCTTATGTTTGCGCCCGTTTGCAGAATGTAGGCAACGCAGAGTAAGGGGAGCGCCAATAGGGAGCTTATGCCTTTGATGCTCGATATATCAGTGATCTTTGGGATGGCGTCCATATTGGTTCCTAACGTTTGGTTAAGGGGCGGGCTTTAGCCCGTCCCAGTGAGCGAAGCGAACGATTTGAGGGCTGTAATGGACTCTCCCCGCACCACGTTTCTTCTATAACACCGTGGTGACTGTTCGCTGGGAGAGGTGCGATGAAACGCATAGCGATTGATTTGGCCAAGTCCGTTTACCAGGTTGCCGAG
>Ga0189292_10303_pt1 | contig 18676 bp, 20 predicted proteins | sample UW1oraminimetaG_FD_130317 | JGI IMG/M metagenome (GOLD analysis project Ga0189292, IMG submission 130317) | Marine microbial communities from the Costa Rica Dome - UW179A-orange mini metaG | ecosystem: Environmental > Aquatic > Marine > Oceanic > Photic zone | place: Costa Rica: the Eastern...
CCGCCAGGAGACCCACCGCGGTGTCTAGTCCCACCACTGAGACAGCTTCCTGAGGAACGGGAGCCTTGCGGTTCAGATAAGCCGAATACGCCATGATCGAACCGATTCCGGTGCCAATCGAGAAGAAGGCCTGGCTGAAGGCGTTGCGGATAGTGGTGATGTTCATCAATTCCTTGCCGTCCCAGCGCAGCAGGAAGGTCTTGTAACCCTCCATGGCTCCAGGCAGCGTGCTGGCCCAGATCGCGAGGGCCACCAACAACAGGAAGAGAAGCGGTAACGCCCAGCGCGACAATCGTTCGATGCCGGCCTGCACTCCTGCCGACACCACAAGAGCTGTCAGCAGAAGGCTGATGGCCTGTCCAGCCAATGCACTGTTGCCGCCACTGATGCTGTTAAAAAACAGTCGGGCATCATCCATGTTTTGGGGAAGCCCCACATTGAGGGCATGAATCAGGGTCTGAGCGGTCCAGCCCATCAGCACGGCATAGAAGGCCAGGATTCCGCAGGAAGCGACCACGAATAGCCAACCCATCGGTTGCCAGTCGCGGCCAGCCGCCTGTGCCGGAGCCAGCAGGGGGCTACGACCGGTATTGCGACCAAGCACCATCTCAGCCACAAGCACCGGTAGGCAGATGACCGCAACAATCAGCACGTAGAGGAGAACAAAACTGCCTCCTCCTCCCTGGGAGGCCCTATAGGCGAATCCCCAAAGATTGCCCAGGCCCACTGCACTACCCGCTGCCGCCAGGACAAATCCCAGCCCCGATCCCCAGTGTTCCTTCTGCGCTGCCGCCATGACCGTGAACACAGTGCGTTGGCCGAAGTTTGCCAGGGCCTGGAATTGAAGTGGGAGGATGGCTACAACCGCCAGGATCCGCGTGAAAGCCATCAGCGTGCTGGGCTCCACCGGCTCAATTGGTACTCAAACTCTCGAAATCGTTCAAGAGTTCCCGGACCAATTCCGGGTGGTCGCCCTAACAGCCGGTCGAAACCTGCCCCTGCTCGTGGAGCAGATCCAGCGCCACAGCCCCGAAGTGGTAGCCCTCGCTGATGAATCTCTTCTCAAGGAACTGGAGGAGCGGCTGGCTTCGCTCCCTGCAGATCAACAGCCTCAACGGCAACCGGAACTGGTGGGAGGTCCAGGTGGACTGAACGTGGCGGCCTCGTGGGACACAGCAGATTTGGTGGTGACAGGCATCGTTGGCTGTGCAGGCCTGCTGCCAACCCTGGCGGCCATCCAGGCCGGCAAGGACCTGGCACTGGCCAACAAGGAAACCCTGATCGCGGCAGGGCCCGTTGTGCTACCGGAACTCAAGAAAAGCGGCAGCCGCCTCCTGCCAGCTGATTCGGAGCACTCCGCCATCTTCCAATGCCTGCAGGGCACTCCCTGGGCCGACAATGCTCGTCTTTCCACGGGTGTTCCCACTCCCGGCCTACGCCGGATCCAGCTCACGGCCTCGGGTGGTGCATTCCGGGATTGGGCCGCCGCCGATCTGGAGAAAGCCTCAGTGGCCGATGCCACCTCCCATCCCAACTGGAGCATGGGACGAAAGATCACCGTTGACTCAGCTTCGCTCATGAACAAAGGGCTTGAGGTGATCGAGGCCCACTATCTGTTCGGCCTCGACTACGACCATATCGAAATCGTCATTCACCCCCAGAGCATCATTCACTCGATGATCGAGCTGGCTGACTCGTCGGTTCTGGCGCAGCTGGGATGGCCCGACATGAAGCTGCCAATCCTCTACTGCATGAGTTGGCCTTCACGCCTGGTGACCCCCTGGCGTCGACTCAATCTCACCGAGGTTGGGCAACTCACCTTTAACGAACCTGATCCCGCAAAATATCCCTGCATGCAACTGGCCTATGCCGCCGGCAGGGCCGGCGGCACCATGCCTGCAGTGCTCAATGCTGCGAATGAAGAAGCAGTAGCGCAGTTCCTAGAAGAGCGGATTCATTTCCTCGACATTCCCGACCTGATCGAAACCACCTGCGATCGCCACCAATCCGACCGCATCGACCAGCCCCAACTCGATGATGTGCTGGCTGTGGATCAATGGGCCCGTATCGCCGTACGCGAACAGGTTGATCGGGGCACACGCCGACTACCGCTCACCGCCATGGCGGCGTGATCAGTCACCATCTGCTGCTCTGTGCAACAGCCACCAAAGCAAAATGCTGTGATCCTGCCGTCGGCGCAGCCAGCTGGGAGGCCCTCAAGCAAGGCGTGCGAGAGCTGGCACTGGAGCGACCGGACCGACCGGGTGGTGTTGTACTACGCAGCAAGGCTGACTGCCTGAGAGCCTGCGATCAGCAGGGTCCAGTGCTGCTGATTTGGCCGGATGGAATCTGGTATGGAGGCGTCACGCCGGAACGGATCAGACGCATTCTCGAAGAGCACGTGATCGGAGGGCGTCCCTGTGAGGACTGGGTGATCCGACGCAGCCCATTCAGCGAGCGTTAGCAGCGCTGAGTTGGGTCAGCCAGGCTGAGGCCACACGATCGGACCAGCAACCGCTCTCCAGGCTGTCGCCAGGAGCGTGGAAACCGTTATGTCCGCCTCTCTCGGTGAGAAGGACAGAAACAGGGTCACGCTGAGCAGCCGGCTGCACCGCCAGGACGGAGAGCAAACGCTCGGCTCCATCTGCTGGCACCCAAGGGTCATCGAGAGCCTGGAGCAGAAGGGTGGGAGGCAATAAGCGCCGATCATCGAGCAGAAACGGCAAGGGAGATGCCTTTGAGTAATAGGCCTCGACGGAATCGAACCCCCATCGGGGAGCCGTGACTGCTGCATCAAAGGAACGGATCGACCGAGGAGGACTGTGGGTCAGTGATCGATCCTCCTGCGGGCTCACGCCGAAGGGATCTGCCAGCGTTTGTTTCACCAGACGTTGCAGCAACCATCGCTGATAGACACGATTGCGCGGTCGTTCGATTGAGGCGCTGCAGGCAGCTAGATCCAGGGGACTGCTGGCGCAGAACAATCCATCAAACACCAACTGATCGGAGGGAAGTCCGGCTTTAGCCCTCTCCTTAGCGCTGGCCAGGCAACCGTTCAGGAGCATCGTGCCACCGAGAGAGACCCCAGCACCGAAGAGGGGCAAAACGGAACTGGATGGGGCCAGCTGCCGGCAAAGCTCACGGGCACGAGCGATCACTGGCAGCAAATCACTATTGCAAGCAGCGGCATAGGTGCCACCAGCCAAATCTCTTCCGGGGTCGGCTCCCCGCAGATTGAGCCTCAGCACAGCAAACCCATGCCTCTGCAGGCTGAGAACCAGCCGGCGAAGGCCCTCCCGACGGCTGGAACCACCGAGACCGTGAAGGGCCAGAACAAGCGCTTGTGGAGGCACGGGATCACCCCCAGGCGTAGGCAGGGGACGATCCAGAAAGGCCAGCAACTCGCCGGCGGCTGCAGCGCCACTGGCAAGGGCAGGCACAGCAATCCGAATCGGCTCTGCCTGGTCCTCGGGTAAGGCAACCGGTCGAATCGTGTCGCGCAAAGTTTGCAGGTCACCGCCGAACCAAGGCCAGCGCTGTTGATAAGTCCCAACCCCCAGTTGCTCGAGCAACTGGGGGTTGGGCTGAAGGCTGAAATGGGAACCCATCAAAGACCGTTCAAACGATCTGATCACTTCTTACCAACACCAAGCTCCTTCAGCTCACCGAGCAAATCACCCAGAACTTTCTTGGCATCACCGAACACCATGGACGTGTTGGCAAGCTCAAAGAGATCGTTCTTGATCCCGGAATATCCAGCACTCATACCTCGTTTCACGACAAAGACCGTGCGGGCTTGCTGAACATCAAGCACTGGCATCCCATAGAGGGGAGATTCAGGGTCGTTCTTGGCCTGGGGATTGACGACATCATTTGCACCCAACACCAGAACCACATCCGTGGCCGGAAAATCAGGATTAATGATGTCCATTTCCTTCAGCTGCTCATAGGGCACATCGGCTTCCGCAAGCAGCACATTCATATGACCGGGCATGCGCCCAGCCACGGGATGAATGGCGTAATCAACCTGAATACCAGCAGCTTCCAGGGAACGGGTGACCTCCCTGAGCGTGTGCTGGGCCTGGGCAACTGCAAGGCCATAGCCGGGCACAATCACCACCCGCTCAGCCGCTTCAAGGGTGAGTGCACACTCCTCAACGCTACAGCTGGTGATGTTGGTGTATTCACCACCGCCACCCCCGGAAGAGGAGCCAGCCCCCAGCGCTCCACCAAACAGCACCGAGACCAGTGAGCGATTCATGCCGTTGCACATCACCTGGGTGAGGATCAGACCAGCGGCCCCGACCATGGCACCCGCCACGATCAGAAGCTGGCTGCCCACCACAAAACCGGCTGCAGCCGCGGCCACACCGGAATAACTGTTCAGCAGAGAGATCACCACAGGCATGTCTGCGCCGCCGATCGGCAGGGTGACGCCGATGCCGAGCAGGCCAGAGGAGATCACCAGCAACCACAGCCCGGCCTGACTACTGCCATCGGAAGCGATCAGCTTGATCGCCGCCACAAGACAAACAACGGCCAGGGCAATGTTCACCAGATGGCGGATCTTGCTTTGCATCCACGGCGGCGTTGAAAGCCAGCCCTGCAATTTGGCCATTGCCACGATCGAGCCTGTGAAGGTGATGGAGCCAACAAAGACGGAAATCACAATCGACACAACCGCCACGAGAGTGCCGTCATCGAGTGTTCCTGGGAAGAGTGCTGCCGCCAGGGCCACCAACAGCGATGACATGCCGCCGCAGCCGTTAAACAGCGCCACGGTTTCGGGCATGGAGGTCATGGGAACCCGTTGGGCTGTGATCGCTCCCAGCACTCCACCGACAAGTGAGCCAACGATGATCCAAGCCCATGCCTGTCCATCGAAGCTTGGGGTGCCCAGATAACTGATCAGCAGTCCAATCACAGCGAGTGCCATGGCCACTGCGGCGAGCTGATTGGCACTCCGCGCAGAACGCACCTTGGAAAGTCCTTTAATGCCCAGTGCCAGCAGCAAAACGGCGACGAGGTCGATGGCGTAGTTCAGGAACTCCATCAGCTGTTCTCCTTGCGGGCGGGCTTGCGGCTGAACATGGCGAGCATGCGGTCGGTGACCAGGAAGCCACCGATCACGTTGAAAAGAGCAAAACCAAGGGAGACCGAGCCGAGAACGAGGAGAGGGGTGCTTCCATCGGCTTTGATGATTGCGGTGAGTGCGGCCAGCATCGTGATGCCGGAGATGGCATTGGCACCGCTCATCAAAGGCGTGTGCAGCGTTGGGGGGACCTTGCCGATCAATTCGAAGCCGAGGAGGCTTCCGAGCAGCAGGACCCAGAGGGCATTCACCAAAGGTGGGGTTTGGGAGGCAGTGGCCGCACCCATGAGAAGAAGGGAATGCATCAGTTGGCTCCTGGGGTAAGAACGTCTCCACGGCGGATGGTGCCGTCCTGACTGATCAGGCATCCGGCGATCAGCTCGTCTTCGCTGTCGAGAGTGAGCTGACCATCCTTCAGGGTCGGTTGAAGCAAAGCCAACAAATTGCGGGCGTACATCGCACTGGCGTGATTGGGAACCGTGCAGGGCAGATCGTTGGCACCGATCAGCTTCACGCCATTGCGATCAATGGTCTCAGCGGGAACGGTGTCGGCACAGTTGCCTCCCTGAGCAACCGCCAGATCCACAACGACGGCTCCCGGACGCATGCGATCCAGCATGTCCTCACTAATCAGCCTTGGAGCACGACGACCTGGAACCTGAGCTGTGCAGATGGCCACATCCGCCTCTGCCAGCTGGTCGGAGAGCTGCTGCCGTTGCGCTGCCAGAAAAGCGTCGGAGGCCTGCTTGGCATAGCCACCGGCCTCAGCAGGCTTGTCCTCCATCTCAGGAGGATCGATGAAACGGGCTCCAAGCGATTCCACCTGTTCCTTCACAGCAGGGCGAATGTCGCTCACATAAACAACAGCGCCTAGCCGCCGTGCCGTGGCAACCGCCTGCAGGCCTGCCACTCCGGCACCAAGAATCACAACACGAGCTGGCTGCACGGTGCCGGCAGCCGTCATCAGCATCGGAAAATAACGGTCCAGCGCCGCCGAAGCCAGGAGCACCGACTTGTACCCGGCAATGTTGGCTTGCGACGACAACGCATCAGCGGACTGCGCACGGCTGATGCGAGGAAGCAGTTCAAGAGCCATGGCCGAAAGACCAGCTTGACGCAGAGCCGCAGCCAGCACAGTGTTCGCGTAAGGAGCGAGAAGACCTACCACTAGAGCTCCACGACGGAGCTGACTCAACGCATTGGCAGCTGGTGCCTGGACACAGAGCAACAGATCAGCTTGAGACCAGGCCGTGCTGTCCCCGCAGGGCACAAGTTCAGCTCCAGCCTCGGCATAAGCCTGATCCAGATAGCCAGAAGTTTGTCCAGCACCTTTCTCGAGGACGACCCTGCAGCCGAGTGCAGAGAATTTCTTAACGGTTTCCGGAGAGGCCGCAACGCGGGTTTCGCCCGCTGCGGTCTCCACCGGAATCAACAGTATGGGCAAGATCGTGATATCGCCGACCCACTCGAGATTACGAGGTCACGGGTTGAGGAGGCCTGCATCTTTTCTGAAGAAGCGGTTTGAGCTTCAAGCCTGTAGCTAGGGAAAGGGTCCTGTCTGCAACAGCATGGGACTCACCGCAATCGAATGCCCTGATGGCGTCTGCCACAGCCACCACGGCGGTCATGCCGTGGACCGCATCACCATGGAACACCTCCTGGCTGAACACGGCCGTGAATGGTGCGAACGCCTGGCGGAGCGCATTTATGAAATGTCGGTGGACACGTTCTCCCAGACCGTGATGCCAAGCCTGCATGCAGCGGGCTGGCAGCGACGTCATCTCGACTGGGAGTTCAAGCTCAGAGAACTGGATTCCGAACCTGATCGCACCCTGGTGGATGGAATCATCAACGCCACTGAAAGCTTTCTGCGAAGTAGTGAGGTGCATCGCCTGTTCATCCAGGAGCTCGTCCAGGGGACGTTCGATGAAGCTTCAGACGATCACCTGCGAGCAGAAGCCGTGCGGCACTTGATCGACGAGGAGATTATGGCCCTTCTTGAAAAGAACAGACCTGAACTGATGGATCGCCTCACATCCAAAATGATGGAACCAGCAGGCGGCCAAGTTGATCGTGCTCAGAAGGCCGCTTCAGAGGGTTTGATGGAAGTGGAGCGGTTGCTCTGCAATCACACCGAATCGCTCTGAAGCATTAGTTCAAAGATCAGGCATGGAGCTTCAAAACATCGGCTGAAGCTCCTCCTCCACCGCCAGCGCCTGCGGGCGAAGGCCCTGACCATGGAGCAGGCGCACCCGAAGAATCAGCGGGTCAAGGTCGCACTCCAAGGTCCAGCAACGCTCCAGACAACGGCGCGAATCAGGACTGGACGAATAACGGAGAAGGCTTCTGGCCATGGCGGCAGGGGGCCGAACCCCAGGGGCTGATGGTCGGAAGTTAAGGGTGGCGCAACCGATTGGAATGGTTAGAAAGACCTATCTTTCCCTGTCGCCATCAACTCACCGTCCTTTGCTCTTGGTGCTGAGCTTTCATCCCGGGCGATTCGGCCTAGGCAATGGCAGCAGCAGCTCATTCAGCTGCTGCGCAGACGGCTGGATCCAGGCACGACTGCTGCACGTGATGTTCTGATTCACGCCGGTCCAGGCGCTGGCAAGACTCTTGGCGCTTTGCTGTCTTTTCAGGTGATGCAGTCGGAGGGCAGGCTCCAACGCGCTCTGATTTTCTGTCATCGCACCTCGATTCTCAGCCAGTGGCAGGGTGCTGCAGCCCAGCTGGGTCTGCGACTTGATCTCTGGAACGGACCTAAGAGCGCCTCAGATGCTGCCGACGGTTGGCTGATCAGCTATCAGGGTGCCGGGCGTCAGCAGGAAGCGCTGAAAACCGAACTCGGCCGCTGGAACCAGGAACTGCTTCTGGCCATTGCCGACGAAGCGCATCACCTGGGAGTAGACCCCGATGAACCCGACGGGCCTGTTTGGGGGCGAACGTTTCTTGAGCTCAGCAGCCATGCCCGCCTGCGACTCGGTTTAACAGGAACACCCTTCCGTGCCGACAACCTCGCGTTCTGCGCCGCCAGACGGGTGCGGGTGGAGGAAGCAGGCCAGCTCGTGGAGCAGATCCATCCTGATCTTTCCGTGGAACCGAGAGAACTGATCGAAGCTGGCGATGTTCGTCCTCTGGAATTTCGTTTCCAAGACGGATGGGTGGAACATGGCCAAGAAGGATTGCCTGACCGTGAGGTTTCCCCATTATCAGCTGAGCAGAGGGAAAGCTGGAGAGCGCGAAATCTGCGCCGCGCTATTCGTCTTTCCGACAGCAGCAGCATTGCCCAGCTGCTGCTGCTGAGAGCCCGAACCAAGCTCGAAAGCGTGCGCAAACGTCATCCACGTGCCGGAGGGCTGGTAATCGCCCGCGATATTGAGCACGCTCGCAGCATCACCCTGCTACTGGAGGAGGAGGGCGATCAGGTTGATCTGGTGCATTCTCAAGACCCTGGAGCTCCAGAACGCCTGAATGGCTTTCAATGCGGTGAGGCCGACTGGCTGGTGAGCATTGATATGTGCGCGGAGGGATTCGATGCCTCACGACTCAGGGTGGTTGCTTACCTGACCACGGTTGTGACACGCAGTCGTTTCGTTCAGGGAATCACGAGAGCCGTGCGCATGTGCAGTGAAAGAGCCTCGCTGGAAGCGGTGCCACGCGAACCCTCCTATGTCTTTGCTCCGGCCGATCCACTGCTGATGCAGTACGCCCGCAGCTGGTCGCTGTCTGAGCCCTACAGAATTGCAGCGCCGCAAAGAGCAGAGGACAGCGACAGCGATTTGGCAGGCGACTGGCGAGGGCCGTCACTACCGATGGAAGCGATTGAGGACGGCGCAGGTGCTGTAATTCGCATGCGCACCCCGCAGTTACCCAGATTTTTGCAGCGTTGAAAACATTTTTTCCCAAGAAAAAATGCGACATTCTGCGAATTCCGGCCTGATTTGGACCCACCAACCATCAGCCTGGTCGCCATCTGGGAGACAGACATGGACGCAGCAATTGAACGTCGAGTCAACGTTGCCACCTGCTGGGCAACAACCCGGATTGCAGTTCTGGACAGCACTGAGCGCTACGAAGACAGCTATGCACTCACGCAGGAATTCAGGGAATGGATCACCTGCTTAGGGGAGCACCCTGAACTACTTGAGGACTCTGTCTTAAGCGTTCAGCGAACACAAGGCAAGCACCATCACCTCGAACTTGACGGAGCAGCCGACGGAGCCATTGAAATCTAAGGAAAGCCTTAAATTTGCAATGAATCCTTGAGTCTTTTTGTCCAATTTGTACATCTGGGCGGAACAAATTCCACCCAGATTTTTTAATTGACCGCCCTGGCGCTCCCGCTAGCAAGACGTTGCAGAGATTAAGGTCAACTCATAGTCACTCCGGATAAGCATGGCGGTCGAAAATCTGGTGATCGTGGGGTCCGGCCCAGCCGGATATACCGCTGCCATTTATGCCGCCCGCGCTAATCTCAATCCCTTGCTGATCACAGGGTTTCAGACAGGTGGCATCCCCGGTGGCCAGCTGATGACCACCACCCATGTTGAAAACTTCCCCGGATTTCCAGACGGTGTTCTCGGTCCAGATCTGATGGATCTAATGAAAGCCCAGGCCACGCGCTGGGGAACAAGGCTGCTTGAAGCTGATGCCGACCGTATTGATCTCAGCCAGCGTCCCTACCGGATTGAAGTTGAAGGTCTGATTGTTGAATCGCAATCGGTGATCATCGCCACAGGGGCCCGTGCCAACCGCCTTGGACTGCCGAATGAAGAACGGTTCTGGAGTAAGGGCATCAGTGCCTGCGCCATTTGCGATGGCGCGACTCCTCAATTTCGCAATGAACAATTAGCCGTGGTTGGCGGTGGTGATTCAGCCTGCGAGGAAGCCGTTTATCTCACCAAATACGGCAGCCATGTGCATCTTCTGGTGCGCTCAGACCGTTTGCGCGCCAGTGCAGCCATGCGTGATCGCGTTCTGGCCAATCCTCAGATCAGCGTGCACTGGAACACTCAAGTGAGTGACGTTCGAGGTGACAACTGGCTGAGCAGCCTCAACTTGCATCGGCGTGACAGCGGTCTCGATGAGGAGCTGGCTGTTCGGGGCATGTTTTATGCCATCGGACATACACCCAACACAGAGCTTGTTCGCGACCAGCTCGACTGCGATCCAATCGGTTATTTGATCACCCAAGCGGGTCGTCCCGAGACCTCCATGGAGGGTGTTTTCGCAGCAGGCGACGTTGCTGATGGCGAATGGCGTCAGGGAGTCACAGCCGCTGGCAGCGGCTGCCAGGCCGCCCTCGCTGCCGAACGATGGCTCAGTCATCACCATCTGGCCACACTGGTGAGCCGAGATCACTCTGAGCCAGTCAAGGCAGAGACGCCGCAGAGCACAGCTGAAACAACTGAAGCGACTTACAACTCAAACGCGCTCTGGCAGAAGGGCAGCTATGCCTTGAGAAAGCTTTATCACGACAGCAACAGGCCATTGCTGGTGGTCTACACCTCCCCAAGTTGTGGCCCCTGCCACGTGCTCAAGCCCCAGCTCCAGCGAGTGCTGGATGAACTCCACGGAGAAGCCCAGGGAATTGAGATCGATATCGAAACCGATCAGGAGATTGCTCAGCAGGCTGGAGTCAATGGCACACCCACAGTTCAGCTGTTTTTCGCTAAGCAACTGAAGCAGCAATGGCGTGGGGTAAAACAACGCAGTGAGTTCATGGACTCAATCCGCTCGGTGCTTACCGAAGCCTGAGCCTTAACGGCGACGAGGGCCACCAGGACGGTTACCACCGGGACGACCTCCGGGGGCTCCAGCGTTGCGCTCCCTGTAGGTGATCCGGCCACGAGTCAGGTCGTAAGGGCTGATTTCCACAAGCACTTTGTCTCCAGCCAGCAGCTTGATTCGGAACTTGGTGAGTTTGCCCGCTGCGCGGCAGAGGCATTGATGACCTGCGGGCTGTTCCAGGGTCACCAGGTAAAACCCGTTGCCCTGTTCCTTCTCGATCACACCCGAGGTTTCAATCATGCGCCGGCATTGACCCGCAAAACGTTTCTGCATTTTAGGAGGCCGCCTGCTTCCTGAGCAGCCTCACTGCGGATGACCACTCCCTAAGGTCGACTGATTCTGAAACGAGACGATGATTCTTCCTCCCCTCTCCATGGATCTGGGGCTGCTGATGATTTCCATCGGTGCTGTGAACCTGTGGCGTGCCCGCCAGAAATCCACCTAATCTTTTGGAAACGCCAAATCGCCGTGTCCGAGTCCGCTCTCGCCTCTTTCGTAAACCTGACGCAGTCTGATTCCCAGGTCCGCGAACAGGTGCGTCAGGCCGCGACTCCCATGCATGTGGTGAACCTGGCCAAGGAAAAGGGGCACGTGTTCACCCAGGCCACCATGATGAGAATGCAGGCGGAAAAAATGAAGCACCTGCATGATGACCACATCAACGATGCTTCCAGCTGGGGGGAAGCGCTGTTGATCTGCTTCGGAAACCACTCCTGACGGTTCTGCTTCACAAGCCATACGGAGTCCTGAGCCAGTTCACACCAGAACCAGGCAGCCGATGGGGATGCCTTTCCGACTGGATAACTGTCCCTGATGTCTATCCAGCGGGTCGTCTAGACGCCGACAGCGAAGGATTGCTGCTGCTCACCGCCAATGGTCGTCTGCAACAACGACTGACAAACCCACGCTTCGGCCATTGGCGCACTTACTGGGTGCAAGTTGAAGGCAGTCCTGATCAAGCTCAGCTTGATGCACTTTGCAATGGGGTGATGGTCAAGCAGCAGCTCACAAAGCCTGCACGGGCCCAACGTCTAGCTGCCGAACATCAGCAGACACTCACGCAACGCAACCCGCCAATCCGCACCAGGCTGAGCATTCCCACCGCATGGCTTGAACTGAGCCTGAGGGAGGGGCGCAACCGCCAGGTGCGTCGCATGACAGCGGCAGTAGGACTCCCCACGCTGAGGCTGATCCGCCACAGCATTGATCTGATGGATGGAGGTCTGCCTCTTAGCATCCGCGGCCTTGCATCAGGTCAATGGCGTGAGCTCGCTGCCGATGAGCATCAACGTCTGGTGGCGCTGCTCAACCAACAGCCAAGACGCCGGTCAGTGTGACAGCACGGAATTCGATGCCTTCGACAACACGCCAGGGCTGAGCCGAGCGGTCGGCATAGCGCACATCCTCAAAGCCAAGTGCCCGAAAATCAGCAAGAAAAGCCTGCTCTTCCCATGCACCGCTGATGCAGCCGCTCCAGAGATCTGGATCTTGCTGAAGATGCTGTGGAACAGGGCGATCACACACGATGTCGCTGATGGCGACGCGGCCTGAGGGACGAAGCACTCTGCGGATGTTGGCGAGCAGAGCCGCGCGCGCTGAAGGATTCACCAGATTGAGCACACAGTTGCTCAACACCACATCGATGCTGGCTGAGGGAATCAGCAGCTCACCCGTCGGGGTAAGCGCATCCAAGGCTTCGATCGAACCCTCCAAAAACTGAACGTTGCTGAAACCGACTCTCTCGGCCACCACAGGCGCCGCAACACGAGCAAGCTCCAACATGTCGGCATTGCGATCGACCCCGATCACTGCACCACCCGCCCCCACAACCTGGGCACAGATGAAGGCATTTTTGCCGCTGCCACTGCCAAGATCCAGCACGGTGTCACCAGAGCGAACCCAGCGCGTCGGGTTGCCGCAACCGTAATCACGCTCCACGACCTCCTCAGGAATGACCTCCAACAAGGAGGCATCAAAATCGACAGGCGTACAGAGACAGGCTTCCTGCTCCAATGCGGCTGCGCCGTAACGCTCTTCAACGGCCTGGGTTTGATCCAGTGCCGGTCCACAACACCCTTCACTCATCAGCCGAGAGCCTCCTGCAATTCGCGCACAGTTGACCACTGACCGTAGTAGTAATTGGCGCTAGCTCGGCGATCGCTGTCGTCGAGACTGTCGAAGGCGTCGAATCCCACACTGCGCCAAAGATCGTGACCACAAGTGCGGTCAAGCTCAGTCTCGGCTTCACGGGCAAGGTTTTCGAGACGTCGCTGCAGATTTTTGACTTGAGCGACAGACATCTCAGAACAAGGAAAGTAAATCAACTATATCGACAAGACTAGTACGCATCAACTAGTCACGATGGGCTTTGTTTTGATCAGAACGGCAGCTTCTTCTTGGCATCCTTGTCGAGGTCGGCTTCCATCTCCCGCAGACGCTTGAGGATTGAGTCGTAGTACTCCTTGACGTAGTCCTCCAGATGAGTGATCTCACCGGGATCAATCCCGAAGCTCTGATAGGTCTCTTCCATTGGCGCATCCATGGACACACCACCGCCGGACACCTCAGCGAAAGCGAGACGCTCCGCAACGTTCACAGCAGGTTCAAAGAAAGAACACATGCCCTCTGTGAATCGCATGATGAAGGAGGGCACTCGAAACACCCTCGCTGACTTGTCAGCAGCTCGTTCGCAGAGCTGAACAACCTCCCCGCTATTCCAGGCCTTGGGCCCCACAACAGGAAATGTTTTGCGCACCGTCTCCGCATGGTCAAGTGCAGCCACGGCGAAGCGAGCCATGTCTTGGGTATTCATATAGGCAATGGATGTGGGACTGCCGCTCACCCAAACGGTCTGGCTCTCCAGAACAGGAATGGCGAACTGACTGATCACGCCCTGCATGAACGCCACACCTTGAAGGATGGTGTAATCAAGCTCTGATTCCTTGAGAAGCTTTTCAGTGCAGTACTTGATGTCCATCAACGGCACATCACGGTGCTGTTCAGATTTAAGAAGCGAGAGGAACACGAAACGGTTCACTCCGGAGCGTTCACAGGCTCTGAGGAGATTGAGCTTGCCGTCCCAGTCTGTTTGATAAACACTCTTTGGATCGTCGGGGCGGCTCGTGGCCGCATCGATCACCGCATCAACTCCGTCAAGGGCGTAATCGAGGCTGGCTGGATTGAGCAGGTCACCGCGAGTGAGTTCACAACCCCACTCCTGAAGAAAGGACGCTTTTCTTGGCGTTCTCACCATGCAGCGAACGTCATGACCTTGGTCGAGAGCCCTGCGGGCAATCTGCCTGCCCAAGGTTCCTGTTCCACCGACCACAAGAACCTGCATAGGGCTTTCAAAGTCCAGCGAGGAGCTTAGTTGGCGTTCCCTCGCATTGCGGGGATCAGTCCTTTTGAAGCTTCAACAGCAAGGCGCCACCGGCCAGGCCCACGGGAATCAGCACCCAAAACACAGCTGCAATCCCGAAAATCTCCGAAGCCATCGAACAGCCTTCTAAATCAGCCCCTATTTAACGATCTCCAGTCACGTGTTGAACGCATTGTTGTAATAACTCAGCCATGGGCGCATCGGTGCGCAACTGGCCAGTCATGACGGCGCTAGGGCATGCCTGATGTCCTGCGCTCTGGAGCGACTGAATGAGCTCCTGCAGCGGAGGAGTTCCGGCAAGAGAGAGCCGACTGGCAAGCTCAGCGGTGGACCAGCAGCAGACCGGCAATCCGCAGTCGCTCTGCAGGCGTTGCAGCAGACGTCGCCCAGCAGATGAAAGGGTGTCTGGGTGTGAGTCGGCAAGCTTGAGCAACTGACCCAGAACTGCAGGCATCTGCAGGGGACCGAGCCAGAGCGGCCCTGTAATCGCCCACTTCCCCTGGCCATCTGTGCAGCGACAGGATCTCCAGCCCGAGAGCTTCAAGAGAGGTTGCACAGCTTGATCACCACAGCGCTCGCACCGAGCCAGCAGGCCCAGCTGCGATTCCTCATCAGCGGCGAGGCGCTGGCGCAACCGCACCGCGAGCCGGAATGTGCGGCCTTCACTGAAACTGGCAACGGGTTCAAGCCCCCGCCCCAATTGCCAGGCTTCTCTGGCCAGCACGGCCAACTGAAGTCGCAAAGCCAGCTCCCAACTGGCGGGATGTGCTCGCGCCGCTGCCCCAAAATGACGCACCGCCGCAGGGCGATCATGGCCGGTTGGCGAACGTCCATCGGTGCTTGCGAGGACCAGCAGACCATCGAAGCGAAGCACTGCCAAAGCCGACTGAAGCAGGGCATTCGGACAACCGAAGGCATCCATATCGATCAGATCAAAGAAGGTCTGATCGAGATACGCCTGGCGCAGCAAACGCTCTGCCGCCCTATGTGTGGTCGTCAACGACACACCCCGAATACCCTGCAGAAGCTGAAGGTTCGATGCCAGCAAAGAGCTGCGATCTGGATCGGCATCGTTCAACCAAAGCTCCAGATCGGGTCTGGCTTCGGGATAGGCCTCGAGTCCCCAACGCAAACCACGAATGCCACAACCGGCCATGAGGTCAAGCCAACGCAGTGGCCGTTGTGCGGCTGAAGCCTGGTGGGTCGCCAGCAGGACTGACAGGTCCCTCGAAGGTCGCGAATCCTTTCGAAAAAACCCAGATCCTGTCTGCAAGCAGACAGCTCCTTCGCGATAGTGAGAAACCGGTGTTTCCAGGCGCGTGCACGCAACCGCTTCCCAGCCTGCCTCCAGCGGTGCCGACTGGGGAGAAGCCAACACATGGCGCTGGATGAATCTCAATTGTCACTGGCGCGTTCTGGGGGAGACCTCAGCTACACCGATCGTGCTGATTCACGGCTTCGGCGCCAGCAGCAGCCACTGGAGACATAACGCCGGAGCTCTTGCCGCAGCGGGCTACCAGGTGTTCAGTCTTGACCTGATCGGCTTCGGGCGCTCTGACCAGCCAGGCCTTAATCGGCGCTACTCACTCAACAACCAATTCTGGTCGAGGCAACTAGCGGCATTTCTCGAAGAGGTGGTGGAGCAACCAGCGGTGCTTGTGGGCAACTCACTAGGCGGCCTCACTGTTCTAACCACCGCTGCGCTGCGACCCGAACTGGTGAAAGCGGCCATTGCAGCGCCTCTGCCGGACCCAACCCTGCTACGTCCCCTGCCAAAACAGCAGGCCCGCTGGCTGGAGCGGTTACGACGCATCACGGTGACGGCGATCTGCCGCCTGCTACCCCTGGAACTGATCGTGCCACTGATCGCGCGTACACCTTTGCTACGGGCTGGTCTTCAAGGTGCCTATCAGCGATCAATCAGATCCGACCGGGAGCTGCAAGCACTGATCGCCCAACCTGCCCTCAGGGTTACAGCTGCTCGGAGCCTGCGCGCCATGAGCGTAGGCATGGCTCTCCGCCCCAGAAACGCCACGGCACCAGTACTGCTGCAACGGCTGCAGACCCTGCGCAACACTCCTCCTGTGCTGTTGCTTTGGGGGCGCCAGGATCGATTTGTGCCGTTAATGATCGGCGAATTGGTCAAATCTCAGCACCCATGGGTGGAGCTCAAGGTGATCGAAAACGCCGGCCATTGCCCCCACGACGAAACTCCCGAGCTCTTTCACCTGGAATTGCTGCACTGGCTGGACCGTAATTTGGGAGGCACAAGCGCAACAGGGATCGGTCACCAGGAATGAAGCACACTCTGTCGGTTCTGGTGGAGGACGAATCCGGCGCCCTCAGCCGTATCGCCGGCCTGTTCGCTCGCCGCGGCTTCAACATCGACAGCCTTGCGGTCGGTCCTGCTGAGGCTGTTGGTCGCTCAAGACTGACCATGGTGGTCGAGGGCGACGAGCAGACCGTTCAACAGATGACCAAACAGCTCGACAAACTTGTCAATGTGCTGCAGGTTCTCGACCTCTCCCAACGTCCTGCCGTGGAACGCGAGTTGATGTTGATGAAAGTTTCCGCACCGGCGGCGCAGCGCAGCGCAATCCTGGAATTGGTTCAGGTGTTCAGAGCCAAGGTGGTCGATGTGGCGGACGATGCTCTGACCCTGGAGGTTGTCGGTGATCCAGGCAAACTAGTTGCGCTAGAACGCCTAATGACTCCCTACGGCATTGAGGAAATCGCTCGAACTGGCAAGGTTGCACTGGAAAGAGCTTCAGGGGTGAACACCGAAATGCTCAAGGCTTCAAGCAGCGGCGGGCGCGTACCCGCCTGAGCATTTCTTGCCATTCAGAGGCCTGGCGTCAACACCCTGGCCTTCACGAGGGTGTCGTCCTGGCGGATGGCATCCACCACATCAAGACCTTCCGTCACACGCCCAAAAACGGCGTAACGACCATCCAACTCTGGGAGGGGCTTCAGTGCGATGTAAAACTGTGCGCTGGCTGAATCTGGGGCCTGGGACCGAGCCATCGCCAGGGCGCCGCGTTCATGGCTGAGCTTCAGCTGCAGAAGCTCAGTGGGATTGCTGACAACCCTTCCGTAACGGGGTTGATCTTCGCCGTTGAAGGAAAGCTCAAGAGGCACAAATCGGGCCTGGCCGGTGGTTGGATCCACGAAGCTGCCTGTTCCATACTGCGACTTCGGAGTCGCTGGATCACTGGAGGAGGGATCGCCGCCTTGAATCACAAATGGAACAGGGTCCCGAACCACGCGATGAAAAACGGTGCCGTTGTAAGCACCTCTTTGAACCAGATCCAAGAAATTTCCAGCCGTCACAGGAGCGGCATCTCCATCGAGTTCAAGAGTGATCGAACCCTTGCTGGTGGTGAGCTCAACGCTGGCCTTGCCCTGAAGACAAGGGCTGCTGGCCTGGTCGCAACCAACCGGCATCGAAGCTGTAGTGCTGGACGCGCAGCTCACTAGCAGCGGCAGACATAAGGCAAGTGTTAGGAGTGATTGAAGTGATTGACGGATCATGGTCGTTTAGAGGCCTTCCAGATTCACATTTAGAAAGCGTGCAAGCTCAGCCCCGTCCTGCTCAAGCTGAGCGAGAGGAAGAGGCTCACCCACTCTGGTGAGTGGCATGTCACGTCGACCCTGCACTCGCAGAGAAACACGACGTCGGGTGTTGAAGCCGTCACGAACCTCGACCTTGACAGCTTTGATGTCTTTGATCGGAATTTCGACACTGATCGGCTTGCGAAAGCCCCTCCGAGAAATGGTGACGACCCCTGACGCTTTGTCGAACCGATTCATGCCGGCACCCACGTCAATGGCGATCACCGTCCAGAGATAGGTGGCCAGAAGGGCCGCAGCAATGCTGTACAGCCCCATCACCAGACCCTGAGGGACGAATACAAGTCCTGCGGGGTGACCGAGCGGAAGCAGATCACGCCCCAAATAACTAGAGAGTGAGGCGAACAAAAAGCCAACACCACCGATGGTGACCATGCCGGCGACCAAGACATTGGACAGCCGCCGTGAACCGACGACAGGTTGTTCAAGCAGATCAGCGGCCATCACAGCCCGGAAGCAGCGCCCATTGTGACCTCTGAAGCAGCAGGGATGGCGATGTTTGGCGGCACTGCCACAAAGGCTGCGAACAAAGCGGAAGAAACCCCGAAGAAATGTTCCGATACAAGGGATTTCAGGTGACTGGATTTCCCCCCGCAACCTTCGCTGAAATTGTTAATGTCGCCGGGTATCCCACAGCCTGCGGATATCCGCACCCGTTCTCACTCATGACGATCGCTGTAGGACGCGCGCCACAGCGGGGATGGTTTGACGTCCTCGATGACTGGCTCAAGCGCGACCGCTTCGTTTTTGTCGGCTGGTCCGGCATTCTTCTCTTTCCAACGGCC
>Ga0189292_10304_pt1 | contig 18657 bp, 14 predicted proteins | sample UW1oraminimetaG_FD_130317 | JGI IMG/M metagenome (GOLD analysis project Ga0189292, IMG submission 130317) | Marine microbial communities from the Costa Rica Dome - UW179A-orange mini metaG | ecosystem: Environmental > Aquatic > Marine > Oceanic > Photic zone | place: Costa Rica: the Eastern...
GCCCGGTTTAATGCACCTGACTTGAAATCAGACGTGGGGTCAAACCCACCGGGGGTTCGAATCCCTCACTCTCCGCCATATTATGAAAACCCGCACATTGTTGCGGGTTTTTTTATGCCTCCATAAAACCTATTCGAATACGCCAAAACGTTATTATTGAGATATTTCGCTTCGCAAAATTGTTCGCCATCTAGCGAGGTTGGTGAAAGATTTTCTGATCTCAACCTGTCTGTATCTTGTATTTATACCAATCCGCATAGATGATTGCCCACTCAGAAGGCGCTGGCAAGTTTCCTGGCGAAGCGTGGGAATGCAGGAATGGTGTTCCCTTTCAAATTCCCAGAATGAAGCTAGGAAGCTTGCCAGACCTTCCCGAAGAGGGCGAGTTTAAAATGTCCGTACTCTTTGTTGTGTCACCTTGATGTAGAACGACTATACCTGCGGTAACACGCCGCGATTACGAACATTTTAATTCTCGCTGAGTGGGTAATGATCTATGCGGGTTGGTATTTAGAAACACTTCATAAATAACACTTGTAGTATCACGCTTTCTTCACAAAAGTTTGGTATAGATAACAAGGTGACAATCAACTGAAATCATAATGGCATGAAAAAGGGCTTTGCGCTTTTGCAGGCATCCTTTGTCCTACGCAGTTGGTTAGTAGTTACGAGATCTCGAGAGGACATTATGCAGGCAATGCCCACACTCAATTTAAGGGAAGGAACCGTTGAGCAAAAAAGACGAGAAATTAAGGCTTATTTTCTCGATTCTTTTAATACCTATGAATCACTTTTTTCTTGTCTTGCCAACGATGAGGTTTTTTATCAGCGCCCTGAAAAGTTGCGCCATCCGCTAATTTTTTACTTCGGCCACACAGCTACGTTTTTCATCAACAAACTTGTTCTTTCCAAAGCGATAAACGAGCGCATTAATCCAAAACTTGAATCGCTCTTTGCTATTGGTGTCGATGAGATGAGTTGGGATGATTTAAACGACGATAATTATGACTGGCCCCAGGTTGAAGAGGTACGACAATACCGAAATCAAGTTCGTACCTTGGTTTGCGATCTAATCGATACCATGGCTTTTAGCATGCCGATTGACTAGGAAAGCCCCATGTGGCCAGTTGTTATGGGTATAGAACACGAACGTATTCACTTAGAAACCTCTTCTGTTCTTATACGACAACTACCCTTATCGTCGGTACGCCCGCACTCTGACTGGCCTGCGTGTGGTTCAATGGTGACCTCTGCCAAAGGTATAGAACCTAATAGCCTGATTCCTGTGCCTGCTCAAAAAGTAGTGATTAATAAAACATGGGATGACGCCTATTATGGCTGGGATAATGAATATGGTTTTCAGCAAGAGGACGTGGCAGAGTTCAACGCATCGAAGTTTCTGGTGAGTAATGGCGAGTTCATGGCATTCGTTAAGGATGACGGCTACAACACTGCAAAATACTGGGAAGAAGAAGGCAACAAATGGCGTGAGTTTACCCAAGCGCAACATCCGGTGTTCTGGGTGAAAAAGGGCGATAATTTTGCGTACCGAAGTATGCTAGAAGAACATCCGTTACCTTTGGATTGGCCAGTAGACGTGAACTATCACGAAGCGAAGGCATTTTGTAACTACTTGAGTGAGAAAACCGGCGAGCAGATTCGTTTGCCCACTGAAAACGAATGGCTTGCATTACGACAACACGCTGATGTGCGCCAACAGCGCTATGCGGACGGATTCAATATCGCTCTGCAAAAGTATGCTTCAAGTGAACCTGTAACTGTAAATCAGACAGGCGAGTTCTTCGATGTGGTAGGCAATGTATGGCAGTGGACTGAAACGCCAATCTACCCCTTCGAGGGCTTTAAGGTTCACCCACTGTATGACGATTTTACTACACCAACCTTTGACAATAAGCATAACCTCATAAAAGGTGGTAGTTGGGTATCTACAGGTAATGAGGCGATGAAAGATAGCCGTTATGCATTTAGGCGACATTTCTTTCAACACGCTGGGTTTAGATATGTCAAAGGAAAGCGAGTTTTGGCGGTGAACGATTTTGATTATGAAAGCGATACACAGGTTTCGCAATACTGCGAATTTCACTATGGCGATGAATATTACGGCGTGCCTAACTTTGCCAAAGCCAGTGCGCAATTTTGTATAAATGCCATGCAGGGTCGCAGGCATGCCAAAGCATTAGATTTGGGCTGCGCAGTGGGTCGCTCTGCGTTTGAATTAGCCAAGTATTTTGACCATGTCGATGGCATTGATTTTTCTGCCCGCTTTATTAAAACAGCGTTTGATATGCAGGAGCGTGGAGAAATACGCTATAACTTAATTGACGAAGGTGAACTAACGTCATTTAAGTCTAGAAAGCTGAGTGCTTTAGGCTTGGATGATTGTACTGAAAAAGTGGCTTTCGCACAGGGCGATGCGTGTAATCTAAAATCGCAGTATACGGGCTACGATCTCATTTTTATGGGCAATTTAATTGATAGAGTTTATAGTCCCAGAAAAGTATTGACGGATATGGCCACACGTTTGAATAAAGGTGGTTTACTTGTTATCGCAAGTCCATTCACGTGGTTGGAAGAATATACTGAAAGGAGTGAATGGCTAGGTGGCTATAAAGATGACAATGGTGAAACGTTAAGCTCTACAAAGGCACTAGAAGATACGCTGGGTAGTGATTTTAAACGTGTAGGCGAGCCTGTAGAAATCCCCTTCGTAATTCGTGAAACAAAGCGAAAATATCAACACACACTTTCTGAATTTAACGTATTTGAAAAGCTAGACGACTAATAAGTATTCAAGTTACGCTGTTACCATCACGTAGCATAGGAAAAACTGCCCTAATGGACGGGGTAAATCGTTACGTGTATAGCAAAACAAAGTAAAACGGTTATTGCGGTTAGTGTAATGACTTACGGGCGTACGAAAAGGAAAAGCAAGAAGGTGAAAAAAGCGCCAGGCCAGATCCCTGTATTTAACGCAATGCAGAATGAATTCATGCCGTTCAAGGATGTATGGCAGGCGCCTGCTCACCTAAAACGAGATCAAACTCGGTTAAAATACACAGCGATTTTCCGCCGTTTTCAGGGGGCTTCTTCAGACCAGGCCTCAGTTATCAAAGCCCAGCAAAGCCCAATTCCAATGTGGATAGCGGATATGGACATTCCCCCTTGCGATACCATTTTAAGTGCTATTACCCAAAACCTTCGCTCTAGTTACGGATATCAGTCACTTGATATAGGTGAGGCAGTGGCTAAACGCTTCGAGCGAAATACGCCAAAAACCAGCCGGTTTAAGGTTGAAAGTGATGATGTTGTGGATGTTGTGAGCGTCATAGGTGCTGTCGATATTTCCCTTCGCACCTTTTGTCAGCCGGGACAGAAGGTCATGGTATTCACGCCTACCTATTCGCCCCTCATTGAAGCTATCAAGAGCAACAGATTAAAACCCGTTTATATTCCAGTAACCCGTGAACGTTATTCATTAGAGAGTAAGGAAACTGAGGCACCTTTTTTCGATGGTAGTGCAAAGGGCGAGGATCAAAACCTTGATAACACAGATCTAAGTATAAACCTCACTGCATTAGACCCTTCGGCGTCGGCATTTGTTATTTGCCATCCTAACAACCCTACGGGGACGGTACTAAATGCTGAAGAGCAGCGGGTCATTTTAGATTTCTGTGCCCGTCATAATATTTTAATTATTACTGACGAAGTTCACAGTGACTTTGCTTTTAACTCATCTAATGAACCAACGCTAATTCCAATGTTTGGTGCAGAAGTTAGTCCATCTGAGTTAAAGAAAAACGATAGCTTAAAAGCAGAATGCAGCACCAGCCATCGCTTACCTCGAATCATCCATTTAAACAGCGTATCTAAAGCGTTTAATTTGGCGAGTGTGCCTGGCGCGTCTTATGCGGTAATTAAAGATAAAAAGACCAAGGAGATATTTGCGCAAGCAGTCAATAGCCGCCACCTCAATGCCAGCAACTTAGGAAAAGTTGCGCTAATTGCAGCCTATCAGTCTGGCAGCACCTGGCTAGACGACGTAAAGAGCGCGCTAAGCTTTAATAGAAAACTTGTCCATCGATTTTTTAAATATTATGGCGTGACGGTCAATTATACTATGGGAAGTGCTGGTTACTTTTTATGGTTGGATCTATCATCGTTTTCTACGCGTTTAACACAACCCCTAACGTCAGCGTTAAAGCGCAAAGGTTCGCTCGATGATGATACCCGTGAGGTACTTAAGTACTCTCCGGTTACTAACGTAGAAGCTTGTATCGAACGAGGTGTTATTGGTAACGACGGTGCTCCTTTTGGTGCCCCTGATCACATTAGGCTAAATTTAGCCTGTCATCCAATGGTTATTGAGACAGCGCTGAAACGCTTGTGTTTTGTTTCCTAAGCGTTTCCTCTAATCTTTATACATTCATTCTGAAATTTAGAACAGTAAGCTCAAAAATCTGACATTTTATTTCTATTAATAAGAATTACAATATCCTTATTGCATAACTAGCAAAATACACACGCCAGATTTCAATATGACAAGCATTCACTTTAAGTGCTAAAGGCGGGTGGAATGGCTATGGTTTTTAAGGGGTGTCGAAATGATGTATTTGAGAAAAGCGAATGAAAGAGGAAAAGTAGATTTTGGTTGGCTTAAAAGTCATCACAGCTTTTCTTTTGGGCACTATTATGACGCGAAGCACATGGGGTTCTCAGCGCTTCGGGTTATTAATGACGATGTTGTACAGGCAGGGAGAGGTTTTGAAACTCACGGCCATAGAGATATGGAAATTATTTCTTATGTCGTGAGCGGAGCATTAAAACACAAAGATAACACGGGAAATGAATACGTGGTGCCTGCTGGTGATGTACAAGTGATGAGTGCGGGTAAGGGCATCATGCACTCAGAGTTTAACCCTTCAAGTGAAGAGCCCGTGAACTTTCTACAAATCTGGATTGTGCCCAATGAAAAAGGGGGCGTTCCAGGCTATGCCCAAAAAACCTTTGGAGGTCATATTGAAGGGGGTGAAAATAAAGATGAAACCATTGAACTACTGGTTAGTAATAATGGAAGAAATGGCTCATTACAAATAAAGCAAGACGCAGCAATAAGCCGTTTAACTTTGAAGGCAGGCAAAACATGGCAGCAGACAACTCAAGATAATAAAGGTTATCTTCACATCATCAGTGGCAAGGGACAGGCTGCGGCGAAAAGCGAGTCCGATTCGGTCGTCATAGGCGCTGGCGATGCAATAGGGCTTTACGAGCACGACTCGATTAGCTTGGAAGCATCACAAGATTTAGTGGCTTTATGGTTTGAATTGCCTAAATAAATGGCTAAAAGCAATTTAGATCAATAATTTAGTTTCAAAATGTGTATCTTCACTTCACGAATCTTCATCTCGTGGTATGATGACTTGGATGAGATTTGAGGCGGTTAATAATTCTCATTAGTGAAAAATGACCGCCTTGGATCCAGTTGTATGTAAAACTGAAGTCAGTGAGATACTAGAGTGATAAAAATAATCCTAGCAGATGACCATGATTTGGTCAGAACAGGGATACGCCGGATTCTGGAAGACGTAGACGATTTCACTATTCTCGCAGAAGCGAAAAACGGTGAAGACGCGGTGCAATTGTGCCGTAAAAATGCCCCAGATGTGGTACTCATGGACGTGAATATGCCCGGTATTGGTGGACTAGAAGCGACCAAAAAAATTGTTCGCATGTCTGAAAATACACGTGTTATTTGTGTTTCGATGCACAAGGAAAGCCCAATACCAATGCAAGTTATGGACGCTGGCGCGTATGGGTTTTTGACAAAAGACGCAGAGCCTGAAGAAGTGATTCGTGCTATTCATAAAGTCGCGGCAGGGCAAAAGTATGTCGATCAAGAAGTGGCTAATAGTATTGCCATAGGTAAGTTATTACCAAGTTCAGATAATCCATTTGATGAGTTATCAAGTAGAGAACTTACTATTGCAATGCGATTAACCGAAGGTCATAAAGTGCCGGACATAGCCAGAGAATTGAGTATTAACTCAAAAACAGTTAATACCTATCGTTACCGAATGTTTCAAAAGTTAGGCGTAAATTCTGATGTAGAGTTAACGCACTTAGCTTATCGTCATAAGCTTATTAATCCTAACACCTTTTAAGCGTCACTAGACGCGCAACGTCATAGTGATTATGTCTGCATTCGATTCAGCAGCATTTCTTAAGAATCTAACCTCTCAACCTGGCGTGTACCGAATGTACAATAGTCAGGAAGAGGTTATATACGTAGGAAAAGCCAAAAACCTCAAGAAGCGCGTATCGAGTTATTTTAGAACTAATCTTGATAACGCTAAAACCCGTTCGTTAGTCAGTCAGATTGCGAACATGGACGTCACCGTTGTAAACAGTGAGACCGAAGCGTTCTTGCTAGAAAACAACTTCATTAAGAAGTACAAACCGCGTTACAACGTGGTTATGCGTGACGACAAATCTTATCCTTTCATTTTTCTATCAGATCACGAACATCCACGGCTCTCTTTTCATCGCGGCCCGCAAAAGAAGAAAGGGGAGTATTTTGGTCCTTACCCCAGTGCGTGGTCGGTAAGGGAGAGCTTGCGCTCTATGCAGCGCATTTTCCCCGTACGTCAGTGTGAAGACAGCTATTATCGTGCACGCAGCAGACCTTGTCTTCAGTACCAGATGCAGCGCTGTAGTGCGCCTTGTGTTGAAGGCTACGTTAGCGATGAAGAATATAACGAGCAGGTCAATTTCGCGCGCTTGTTCTTGAAAGGCAAAAACCAGCAAGTGATTGGTGGGCTGGTGGAAAAAATGGAAAAAGCCAGCGAAGTGTTAAACTTTGAAGCAGCGGCCCGTTACCGCGATCAGATAAACGCGCTAAGAAAAGTGCAGGAACGACAGTGGGTAGCGGGCACCCAAGACGAGATGGATGTGTTTGGGTTTGCGTTTAAAGGCAATATGGCGTGTATTCAGGTTATGTTTATTCGCGAAGGGCAACTGTTAGGCAGCAAGGCCTATTTTCCTAAAGTACCTAATACTGCCGATGAGCAAGAAGTCTTTGAATCCTTCTTTCTGCAATTCTATTTGGCCGGCAACAAAGTGATCCCGAAGCAAATAGTGTTAAGTAACACCTTAAGCGATGAAGATGCTATAGCAGAGGTGCTTGCTAGTGAGGCAGGGCACAAAGTGCATTTCTTTAAAGGGGCGAGAGAAGAGAAACGTAAGTACCTGCAACTTGCTCAGTCAAATGCACAAACTGCATTAGATGCTCAATACAGCCAGCAAAAATCTGTTTTCGCGCGTTATCTCGACTTAGAGGCGGCGCTTGAAGTCGACACGCCCATTCAGCGTATGGAGTGTTTTGACATTTCTCACACCTCCGGTCAGCAGACGGTAGCGTCTTGTGTTGTGTTTAACCGAGAAGGTCCGCATAAAAGTGACTATCGTCGATACAACATTGAAGGCATTACCCCAGGTGATGACTACGCGGCCATGGCACAGGCGTTAAAACGTCGGTACAAGTCTGTGAAAGAAGTGCAAAAAATACCAGACCTTCTATTAATAGACGGTGGTAAAGGACAGCTTGCCCAAGCAGAAGCGTTTTTTGAAGACTGGCCGCATGACAAAAAGCCAATGCTCTTAGGTGTGGCAAAAGGGACTACCCGTAAGCCTGGTTTAGAAACGCTAATTCTAGCTGGTAGTCATCAGGTGCTTCCCATGGACAGTCATTCGCCAGGGCTTCACCTTATTCAGCATATTCGCGATGAGTCACACCGATTTGCCATTACCGGGCATCGCAACCGACGTCAAAAAGTTAAAACCACGTCTAGTTTAGAAAGCATACCTGGTATTGGCGCTAAACGAAGACAAACGCTGCTCAAATTTATGGGGGGCTTACAAGGCCTTAAAAAAGCCAGCAAAGATGAGATTGCGAGTGTACCTGGTATTAGCCCTGAGTTGGCAGATACCATTTATGATCATCTTCATCAATAAATGCATGAGTAACAAGCATTACATTGCAAATTAAGGTAATGTGTTACAAAAATGAAAGATGCAGAGCTTATACGCTACCGCGCTAAAACGCCTATAGAGGCATAACACCGAGACGTACTTTTTATGTGGACTGTTCCAAACTGTATTACTTTATTCCGAGTAATCCTTATTCCTGTATTTGTAGTTGTTTATTTTCTTGATTGGCGCTGGGCACACGAGGCGGGCGCGTTTATTTTTTGGCTTGCCGCCATTACCGATTGGTTTGACGGCTATCTAGCAAGAAAACTACAGCAGTCCACCCCCTTTGGTGCATTCTTAGACCCAGTAGCAGACAAGCTCATTGTGGGCGCTGCTCTTCTTATGATAACTCATAGTTATGCAAATCTTTGGATCACGTTGCCATCTATAGCGCTATTGGTTCGTGAGATTTATGTATCGGCGTTGCGTGAATGGATGGGGTCGAATGGCGTAAGGGATGCGGTTAAAGTGTCTTTTATAGGTAAAGCAAAGACAACTGCGCAAATGTTAGCCTTAATTGGTTTACTTTCAGGCTTAGAAACCTTTATGGGCGTAACAATTTATTGGGTTTCTTTGGGGTATATTCTTTTATATTTCTCTGCGGTGCTGTCAATTTGGTCAATGTTTGTTTATACAAAAGCAGCGTGGCCACACCTTCGAAGTGGTGCTACAAAGTAGAATTGATCGCGGTTTAATCAAAGTGAATAAAAAAATAGCAAACGATCATAAAAAACCGCATTTATCTCAATTTAAACGCTTTTTTGTGTTGACAGTTTTGAATGGGTAGGTAGAATGCACCCCACATTTCGAGAGGACATCAACCAAACGAAATGGTCGATTAAGACATGCGGGAATAGCTGAGTTGGTAGAGCACGACCTTGCCAAGGTCGGGGTCGCGAGTTCGAATCTCGTTTCCCGCTCCAATCTCTTAGAGATAAGTTTTAATCACGCGCCAGACGCATCTGGCGGAATGGCAGAATGGCTATGCAGCGGATTGCAAATCCGTCTATCTCGGTTCGACTCCGGGTTCCGCCTCCAAACGCTGCAACGCAGCATCAGGTTCTACGCCTGACACCTTTGCTGAAAAGCAACCCGATGCCCGGGTGGTGAAATTGGTAGACACAAGGGATTTAAAATCCCTCGCTGGTAACAGCGTGCCGGTTCAAGTCCGGCCCCGGGCACCATTTAAATCAATGGCTTACGATCAATTTTTTGTACAAGCATATCTAAAAGCAACACAAAAATTACGTTCATAGTTGTTCATAGCTCTTTTATTGATGATTCCACTTCCCGTAGTCGACCTGCTAAGGCGGATCTCGATTCCGAGTGAGACTAATTAAGCGAAATATCTCATTTCTTTCAACTGAACTTCGAAAGTAACCAGTGGTGATATGAGTCCGACTAACTCTTGGATAATTTGTTTTAAGTGTCGGAGTAACCATGAGAGTGAAACGGCGATAAGCATCTTTAATCGTTTGTAGTGGACTCAAAACTGCATTTCGAGCATTAGATTTTTCATACAGGCCGAAGAATAGAGTCTCATTGTTTACTGCTACCCCTATCTTTTTCTTTGTTTTTTCGTTGAATTTATTCAAATGCTCATCTGTTACCCACTCGATTGAGTAAGAGTCTAGAAGTTTTTTAAATTCAAGCATGCGCAGGTGAGGGGGACTATGGCTTTGTTTTAACTTTACAGTTAAAAAACCACAATGTTTTGTTTCGTAAAGCTCTAGACCTTTGGCTAACAAAGCAGGCTTAGATATCTTTTCATCAACAGCAAGCAATGTCTTCTCAGAAATTTTTCTAAAGTCTCTCCATGCTGTTACGAACCCTTTCCAACCTACGACGGCATATGATCTTGCGCCAACGAATTTTCGCCAAGACGTTACAGCGAAAGAATCACCGTAAAAATCGTCTTCTAGGAAGGCATCGTAGTCTTCAAACATGTATTTAAAGAGATAGGAAGAAGGTGAAGCTGGTTTCAGAGTATCATTGCTTGTTTTAATGAGTTTGAAATGAATGCTGGGTGTCTTGCACTCATTATTTTTTGATTGCAATAAAGACATCATTAGCATGTCTACTTTATTTTTATAGTCGTTGCGTAGCCTTCTTTTGTAGGTAAATTGATTTTTGTAATCAAAAGCTTTTACAACTTCCTCAACTAGAGTTCTTATATGAGCTTTTTTTATAAAAAGTAAGCAGTGTATGTGTGGACAGGCATCATCATGGGGCTCGATAACTCTAAACCCAAAGACGTCACCATTTTCACGGCTTATTCCCTTTTTGCTTAGCTCCTTAAAGCTAGATGATATTTTCCTATTAAGAAATTTCGTTGACTCCTGTAGATGAGTACCGTTATAACTATTCTTTCCATATTTTGGAGAAGGATGCATTTCGGGAGGGCATGTAACGGTAAAGAACAAACAATCCATTCCTTTTTGTTTTGCGTCATGTTCCATAGCTTTGGTTATTGCAATGCGTTCCCCCATTTTAATTCTTTGTCTCTCAGCCAATCCCCCAAGTTTGAAGATTCTTCCATCGCTTGATTTGAAGTTTTGGTTTTTAAGGAAGTTGTCTGCACTTTCGTTTATTGCTTTGGTTAATCTACGAACCTCCAAAGATGATTTTCTATCTGTTTTTTTCCAATGCTTAACCATTCTTGTTAATTCTACATTTTTAGATAGTTTTGACACCGCCCGTCTTAACGTTTTGTCGCACTTTAATCGATCTACTGGGTTTTGCTTAGAGAAAATTGGCTCAAGAAAGTTTGCTTTCGTTAGAACATTGGATTTGAACTGTCTAAATGAAAATTTACCCGATTCCAAGCTTTTTATCTGTTCATGAAGAAATAACCACAAATCAGTAGTCACTTTTTCAATGTGTACTCTTCTTCCGCCTTTAACAAAAAGGCTCAATTTATAAGGCGATATTTTAGTCATGAGGTCAATCTACACCCTGCAAAAATATTCACAACTTGACTTTTAAAATAGTTTGGATAGATATCGCACAAAATTTTTATGAAACGCCAAACCTATGAGAATAACTCGTGTAGTCAAGAAGATAGATTGTCTAAGTAGTGTTATTGTGTTCATGTTGTTAGCTAAAATAATGGTGAAAAAATGCAAGAAGAAATAATTTTTGGTGTTATTCAGAATTCTGGGGTATCTACGAAAACAGGAAAAGCTTATGACTTCTTACAGGCTTTAGTAGGTGTGGCAGCAAATGGTGCCGGTACTAAAGGTAAGGGGTATGGATTGATGCAAAGAAAGCGTAACATCACAAAAGATGCCTTTGAGAAGCTGTGTAAATGTGGTCAGGATTTTCCTATCCAATGCGAAGTTCAATATTCATTTGATGACAAAGAGCGTCTAGTGATTGCAGACGTCGGCATTCATTGAGTACAGGGAATATCGCTGGTAAACGCTGAGTTACTGAGAATTTGTGGTACCATATCAAACCATGATGATGTGAAGGGAAGTAAGTTTTTCTAAAGCTTACTAATAGACAGTAATGCAGTTTATGAGACATAGATGTTTAACGATTTTAAGAACCTGCCCCTCGATAGGTCTCTACCAAGTTCATTGGTTAATATAGACGAAAAGTCACGTAGTAACCTATTCACTTGGAGGGGCCAGTTTTCCCCACAGTTGGTTGAGCAATTATTGATCAATTATTCGGGCTCCAAGCAAGTTGTTTTTGATCCATTTTTAGGTAGTGGCACAGTCCTCTATGAGGCCGCTCTTCTAGGTTTAAGTGCAGTGGGGACAGAAATTAATCCTGCTGCGATTTCGTTTGCAAAAATTTATGAGCTGGCAAACGTGCCTCGCGAAGATATCATTGCTTCAGTAGCTAATATCGAAGATTTTATATCTCACTATACCAGCGATTTACCATTGTTTAGCGATAAAGCAGCAGACGAATTCGTAGACGACATTATAGAGCGCTTCGATAGTTGTAAGGAGCCTATAGAACGCTCAATACTTAATGCTCTTATTACTGGTCTTGATTTAGAAGCCAAAAAATTTGACATCAAAAGACTAAAGAACGTTTGGAGTGCGTTGAAAGGAAATATTGACCGAGTACCTTCCAGTAGCGCAAAAATATCTTGTTATCAGGCCGATGCAAGGAAAACTCCAATATCGAAAAATACTGTTGATATCGTTATCACTTCACCACCCTATATTAATGTCTTTAATTATCATCAAAACTATAGAAAATCCGTTGAAAAAACAGGTGTTGACGTATTAACTGTTGCTAAATCAGAGATAGGTGCTAACAGAAAATTTAGACAAAACAGGTTTCTCACAGTTGTACAATACTGTATGGATCTGGCAGAAGTTTTTATCGAATTAAAGAGAGTTTGCAAGCCCACAGCAAAAATATTCTTAATTGTTGGTAGAGAATCAAACGTTAGACGCACTGCATTTAAGAATGCGGAATTAATTTCTTCGGTTTTAGAACTGGCTGGATTTGATGTAGTAGGGGAGCAGGAACGAGTCTTTAAAAATAAGTTTGGTGAGTCGATTTACGAAGAGATACTAAGAGTACAGGTTGCAAGTAATATGACACCAGATTTAATTGATGAGGCGAGAGAAGTTGGCCGTAACGCTTTAAAAGAATCTTTACGGTATTGCTTGCCAGAAGTAAAACAAGAGATTATAGAGGCCATTGAGAAGTCAAAATATATAACAACTTCTCCATTTTTAGAAGCAAAGGAATAATATGCAATTACCTACACCACATTTGGATAAAATCAACGCTGCTATTGTAAATGATAAGATGCCAGAAGAAGCAATTAACAAATTGCGTGATTCACTTAATGTTTATGAACAATGGATTTCTGACATGTCGGAAGTATCTGGTAATCGGGAGCATGTAGTTGAAGAGTTGGTAAGCCTTTTCAATGGCTACAAATATTACGTCGATTTCAATTTGATTTTTTCTTGTGCTGAAGACTTTTTATACCGCCAAAAAGGTCAATTGAAATTAGACAATACCGTTATTGAAGAATTTCTTCCTCACCTTGTCTCTAAGGCATTTCCGGAATTATCAGACGTCTATTTTGGCCCCACAAAGTGTTTCTCAGCCGCATACTTCAAGACAAGTTTAAATGCGGTTACAAATGGTGGTGGTTTGTCTATTAGAACAAAAGATCAAGATTTTGCTATAGCAAAAGCGTTATACATTAAATCTTCACATACAGCTGATTTTGTAAATACTGACAATGTTGTTACTTATTTGGGATACGTCACCGCAGAGTGCAAGACCAATTTAGATAAAACAATGTTTCAGGAAGCAACAGCAACAGCGCATGATGTGAAGTCTGCATTGCCCGGCTCAAAGTATTTCTTACTATGTGAATGGTTAGATATGACGCCTGTTAGCACAGCCCCTACTGATATTGACGAAGTACTTATTTTAAGAAAGGCCAAAAGGATTTCATCAAACATAAGAAAAACATTCAATTCATACGCCGGTCGTCAAGCAAGAATGGAGTGGTATAGTAATTTTCATATGTCAAATCCTTTCGATAAAGAAGTGTTTCACCGGTTTATAGGTCATATCGAAGCACTTTTGAGCAATGAAGACCCTGCTGAAGATTCAGTATTAACAGATGGTTTTTTCTAAAAAACAATAGCGACGCATGAATGAATTCCCAGCGCTATAAAGGAGTATAACGTGGGTAAAATATCTAACCCTGCAACAATCTCTAGTGAGTTCGGCATTAGTTCTTCTACTCTCGACAAGCTAGGGATCGTCAATGTACTTTTAAATACTGATACGTTGGTTTTTATCGACCCTCTACTTCTGTCTGAGAGTTCACATCCAGAGATAAGGGAAGACGCTTCGGCTTCTTATAGGGTGAGATTCGAGAAAATAATAAAACTACTGTCTGTTTCAAAATTTGAAAACGACTTGCCTTGGCGAAATGCAAAGCGACTATTCAGGTTTTCAGAAATTAGTTGGACGTGCTTGGGATATGGCACAACAGTAAAAGGTTCAGGCTTTGGCGATGACCTCATATCTAATACATTAGCAACAGCGTCACAAATAGTTAATCTTGGTGTTGAAGATGTTGATCTTTTCATGGCTTTGGCTTTATTCGAGGAAGGTATTGGCCCAGACCGAATAAGCGACATGACTACTAACATTATTCTTAAAGATTTGATCAAGTTCTCAGCGCGAATAAACGACACGCTAAAATTGCCTACAAACCAATTTAGAATTGGAAATGAAGAGTATGATCTAGTTTTAAACCCTTATACAGAAGAGCCACTGATTTTTGTCCCCAGTGACATAGTGAGAGATTTACCTATAGCTTCCGATTGGAGTGACATTTCCCGCGTTGTTAGAGAGAACGAAGATCTACGAGACCGGGTGAACATGAATGTCGGCGAGGTGTGGGCAACAATGACAAGGAAACAGAAGCATAGACTAAAGCTGTCAGCACTTAAGAGTAAGGAGTCCTTTCAGCAAGTTATCGATATGATTAGAGAAGTTGAGCCAAAACCATATGATTTCAAAGCTGATAGGAATGGAGAATCGTTTTGGACTGAGCTTTTGGAAAGGATCCCATTGGACTACCCGTATGACCTATCCAATTACGCAGGAAAAAAAGTTTCCCCTAAAGAATTGGTAGAAATCGTCAATAAAATCTTGAAACAATTCCAAGACTTAGTTGAAGATAAAGGTCTATGGAAAGAGTTATGGGATGAGGCAGGAAAGCCAAGAAAAGAAAAAGCTTCACAACGTTTACTGTTCGCAGTTGCCTACAGTTACTGTAAAGCAAACAACATTGATCTAACACCAGAGGCTGACGCCGGTAATGGACCTGTTGACTTTAAACTCTCTCATGGTTTTGATGCAAAAATCGTAGTAGAGGTTAAACTGTCAACTAACAGTAGTCTTGTTCATGGCTATGAAAAGCAGCTTGAGATATATAAAAGAGCTGACGATACCGATATCGGTATCTTCCTCATAATCGACGTAGGCGGTATTGGCAAGAAGTTTGGAGAGGTACAGAAGATTCGCACAGAGTTTTTAAAGGAAAATGGTAAAGCGTCTGATATTTGGTTTATAGATGGGAATCAAAAAGCATCGGCTAGTAAACGGACTTAAATAGAAGATGATTGATAGTTTTCAAAAGGCAATTCTACATCAAATAGAAATTGAAAAATTTCTCATCTCTGAAGGCATTAAAGATTTAGTCGGTGATTTTGGTGAGCTATTAGCCGCCAGAGCACTTGATGGCGAAAGAAAGCCCCAAACAACAGAGGGCTATGACATACTGCATAGCCAACTTGGTCGAATACAAGTAAAAACTCGTAAATATGAACGAACTTTGGATGGAAAGGTCAGAAAGGAAGACCGAGCGGTAGGCTTTGATATTACAAAACCGAATCAATTTGATTGGTTGTGTCACATAGTGCTTGATATTGACTATTCATTGGTGGGCGCAACTCTCGTTGAGTACAAAGATGTTTGGCCTTATATATGTGAAAAGACAAGAAAGGGTCCAAGAGCAAAAGTAAGTTTTGCGCATTCTAGCTCTAGACCATCGAGTAATAACATCTTTGACAAAGTTAACGAGGAAATTAAATGCCTTATTTCAATAGCTTAGATGGTTGGGCTCCGGTCAAAGCTGCAATCATCTGCAAGCGGCGCATCATTTATTCTTTTAATCTTAAGTTTTGCCAAAATATCGTTTTTCGCTGCCTGATAGGCTTTTGAATACATGTTATCGACAGTTACCGTTAAACGGTCAATTTCCAAATTTTTTCTATAGCAGTCACTTTTTAGCTGCTGAATTAGCTCATCTTGCTGCTTTACTAGCTTTTTTTGTTTCTTATACTTCGATAAAACTTGATTGAATCTTTGGGTCAATTCTCGTAACTCTTCGCGTAGTTTGTCAAAGGCTTTTTTGGCTTCTTTATTCAGCCTTACAGATACGCCATCCTTTCTCCGTTCCATATCAAATTTCGAAGATACATTCGTATAAAACTCATTCTGAAATGAAGTAAGCCCGTGTTTGTACGCTTCTAGTTTTCCTTTCTTGCTATTAGACCGACAGAGTTTTTCCGCTACACTACCGGGGTGTATTTCGGCAATACTCGTTTTCTCAGTGTTGTAGCAATAAAAATGAATGTGAGGATAGGTCTCATCCTCGTGCAGTACTACTGATTTTAAATTGGTGCCAAATTTACTCTTCAAAAACTTTGTTGTAGCAATAACCCAACGGAGCATTTGAGCTCTGTCATATTCTGTGTCTGTGAACGCTATAGGGTAGGAGGCAACACCGCCTAAAAGCACTCTAGCGTCTTTACGAACAGCTTTACCATTGATCTTTTTGTACTCAAATTGACGTATTTCATCTTCAACGAAATTTAAGTCTTTTCCGAAAATTCGTCGAGACTTAAAACAACCCGAAATGTGCTTTGAATGAGTCTCCTCTCTTCTAGCCTCTCTAATAACGCCAACCGCGTCAGGCCTTCCTTTTGTTTTGTTAAGGCTGTATGCCTCAACTCTAATAAACTGGTAAGTCATAATTCACCCATTGATTATAGTTTTAGCCATATTCATCTCTCACTAGTGAGAGCCGATAGATTGCGTAGCAATCTGCTTCTGTAAGAAGCGCAGTCGGTTATGGCGGCTATAACTATTTTACAATGGAGCAGGCTTACTCACTTTTCGGATTTTAAGAAATCCTTCGCATTTTTTGATACTAAAAACTTATTATAATGACTTTCGATAATGGGGACGCTTGTCCCACACTGGTTTGCAATGTGTGATAAAGCTAGCCCATCTCTTATTTTGTTAGTGATGTATCCATGTCGCAGAGAATATGTGTCTCTGTCTCCCTTTTCTATATCGCAAAAGTCCAATAACTGGTTGAACAGTACGCTGGGGTCTATCTTCATGTCAGGGGCATAGGGAGTTCTGAAGATATGTTTGTTAGCAAGTTTCCGACTGCGGGTTGTGTAACGTGGTGGTCTCGCCCTTTCATGATCGTGCTTCTTCCATGCTTCCTGATTACCTGCTTTCATAGAAATAGCTTTTGCTAGTCCTATATCGTCCAATAGTCCAAACTCTCCTAGCTCTAAGTCACTAGAACCATAGTAGTTTCCATGGAGCCGTGCGATCTCAGACAGTGCTGTTTGTGCTCTTCTTGTTAACACTATCTCCCGCATCATAACGTGATTATAGTGCTTAGTTTTACCACCGTTAATGATCGCTGTGGCAAACATCGTAATACCATCGCTATCGATTTCTCTCTTGATATCACCCCAGCGAATACCATCCATTTCATCCCCGGGTCTAGTGCCAGTTTCCAACATAAAATTGAAGTAGGCCTTGAAAACAGTTCGCTTTTCTCTGGTTTTAAAATTTCTAGAGCTATCGATAAAATCTTGCCAAGATTCATCAATCAATACCAATTCATCTTTTGTTAGAACTTGTCGACGTTTTTGTCCTTTAGGTTGCACAGAAGGCAATTTTTGTGCGTCTCTCCGTTCAATAAGAGAATTTTTAACAGCGGATTCTATCAATATATTTAGTGCGGCTTTTGCAGTAGCTATTCTCGTTTTGCTTTTATGCCTGCTTAAGATTGTATGGATATCCTTCTCTGAAAAGTGCTTAAAGGACTTCTTACCGAAAAGAGAACGAACTTCTTCGATAACCTTACAATAGTCATTTTTTGATCTTGCGCTGATGGGTTTGCCTTCTATTTCTTCGAGAGCATTGTTACAGGCAATACTCACAGACCTTTTTGGCGGCGAAAGCATTGCACTGACATCTTCGAGCCCGCGTTTGTTAGCCCCCATGTAGAAGATGGCATCTTCTTTAGCCCTATCGAGATCCGAAGTCTTTAAACTGCGTCTTACTTGTTGTCCATTTAATCGAGCATATAAATACCAATTCTTAGAACTTGGTTGTTTGTATACCGCGAAACCGTTTCCAAGGTCATGCCAATCAGAGCGACGATCTGTCATGCTCCCACTCCCGATTTGTTCATAGTGTTGTTCATAGAATAATGGAGTAGGGGTGAACGTCAATAAAAATGGGGTTTTTTTAAAAATGATGGGGTTTTAAAATCCCTCGCTGGTAACAGCGTGCCGGTTCAAGTCCGGCCCCGGGCACCATTTATTCCCAATAAATCAAAGCATCAAAACGCTAAACCTTACCCTCGTATTGAATATATGCATGCCAAACTAGTTTAAGCGTATTTGCGATAATAGGCTTTTAAAAGTTAGTTGGTTTATGAATCTCTTCAGTGTTAATTGCAGACTATAAGCTAAGCGAAAGCAGCGCTAAGTGAATAGCGCCATGTCGCTTATTTGTCATTTTAGACGTTAGATAACAGCAATGTTTTTTATAAGGTTTTACGCCTTTGCAGCATTATCGAGGGGTTTAAGGGATGCTTCTATTTTTTCCTTTTCTTCATAAGACATATTTATTTTGGCGGGTTCTGGTTTACCGTATAAATACCCCTGTGACGTGCTCCAATAGATTCACACAGCCAGTTAAGGGATAATTATCTCAACTGGAGTGTATATGAAAACGCGAAAAAGCTATTCAAAAGAATTTAAACTGGACGCTGTTAGTCTGGTTACA
>Ga0189292_10305_pt1 | contig 18608 bp, 28 predicted proteins | sample UW1oraminimetaG_FD_130317 | JGI IMG/M metagenome (GOLD analysis project Ga0189292, IMG submission 130317) | Marine microbial communities from the Costa Rica Dome - UW179A-orange mini metaG | ecosystem: Environmental > Aquatic > Marine > Oceanic > Photic zone | place: Costa Rica: the Eastern...
GTCCAAATGACGGATCTGCACCTGCAGTTCTTCTCCAGCCCGACCATCCTGGACATAGCCATACAAACTCACCTCGCTTCCGCTCTGAATCCTCACAACTGATGTAGGCCATTCCAGTGTGAATGCCATATGAATCCTGATCTGCGTAACTGAATGAAGAGTAAACAGAGCAAAGATTCAATTAACGACTGAACAACAACTACCCTCAGCAGAATTATCAAAAAATGCAAGCATGATCACGATTAGGTCACATCGCGACTATTTAACAAGCCCACCTACTGGTAGGCATGCATTAGAGTGAGTATTAACCAGTTAAATCACATCCAAAGCATCGATTAATATTGGATGAATGCCATTAAATGATGCGGCAAATATCACCTCAATCATCAGAGCAGTAGTCTCAAAGCAGGTCATGAAGACGCCGTAGGTAACAACCATCTACCAAATCGAACATATAAAGCAGGGATCACAACAAGGGTTAAAAATGTTGAGGTTGTAAGACCACCCAGTACCACGATCGCCAACGGCTGCAGAATCTCGTTGCCAGCGCCAAAGGCCAGCGCCAGAGGCAACATCCCCAGCGATGAGGTGAGGGCGGTCATCAGGATCGCGTTGAGACGGTCGAGGGTGCCAGCTCGGATCAACGCCTTCAGGCTCTCACCCCTTTGATGACGTCGGTTGTAGTTGTCAACCAATAAGAGGCCATTGCGGACTGCTACGCCGAACAGAGTGATGAAGCCGATCAGTGATGCCACGGAAAGCACACTGCCACTGAGCAAAACCGCAACAAGCCCCCCCACAAGTGCAAGCGGGAGATTAAGCAGGATGGCAACTGTGGCAGGCAGAGAGCGAACAGCTACCACCATTACCGCCGCGATCACTAGAGCAGCGAGCAGGCTGTAAAGCACCAGAGAACGGGTGGCGCGCTGTTCAGACTCAAACTGCCCCCCATAGCGCAGGGTGTAGCCAGAGGGCAGTTTCACCGACTGCTCTACACGCCGACGGATGTCATTGACCACAGGCCCAAGGGGACGGCCAGCGACGTTGGCCGACACGACGATTCTTCGGGAGACATCCTCGCGATTGATCTCGTTGGGACCCGTCGTCTGTTCAAAGGTCATGAAATCGCCGAGCGGCTTCAACGCTCCAGATGCGGTTCGGATCGGAAGCTGCTTCAGCGACTGCAGCTCGCCCTGCTGCTCAGCAGGAAGCGTCACAACAAGAGGGGCCGACGAAACACCGGAGGAGGGCGCTTGGCCAACGGTCGTTCCATGCAGAGCCACCTCAGCGGTCCTCGCCAGTGAGGCAATGCTGACTCCCTCACGCAGTGCCGCCTCGCGATCGATCCGCAGTTGGATCTGAGGCACGGGCAACTGCGGCTCCAACTGCAGATCAACCACTCCGGACACCTCGCCCACCACATCGCGGACCTGCTCGCCGAGATCACGCAGTTCCAGCAGATCAGGGCCGGCGATCTTGATCGCGATAGCACTACGCACCCCTGACAACACCTCATCCATTCGGTGTGAAATGAATCCACCCACGTTGGGTGCCACACCAGGCAGGTCAACAAAAACCTCGCGGATACGGGCGATCGCAGCGGGACGGTTTCGCATGGCCTGATCACTCAATTCCAGGTCAACATGGCCGATGTTCACCCCGGCGCCATCGGCATCGCCCGGTGCACGGCCGGCTCTCACCTGCACCCACTCCACATCGTCGCTGGACTGGAGCTGTTGGGAGAGCAGTCGACCCGCTCGGCTGGTCATCTCCAGAGAGACACCGGGGTAGAGCACCATGGAGTTCACCAGTGACTGCTCACGGAACTCAGGCAGGAAAACCCTGCCCAGACTGGGAAGAATTAACAAGGTGGCAATCACCACAGACACAGCCAGCACAAGCACTCGACGAGGTGACCTCAGGACACACTCGAGCAGGGGTTTGTAAACAGCCTGTATACGAGATTCCACCCATGACGCAGAAGCCGGCAGGGGAGCACGACTCAAGAGCAAGGCACAAAGTGCCGGTGACAAGGTGAGCGCAACTGCCGTCGAGGCAATGATCGACAGGACATAGGCGATCCCCATCGGCATGAAAATACGCCCCTCCACGCCACTGAGCGTGAAGATCGGTGCGAACACCACAACGATGATCAAGGTGGAGAAGAGCACGGGCTGTCGCACTTCAACCGAGGTGCTGAACACCACATCCAGAGGATTCAACGGCTTGCCCTGAAGCCGGTTGCTGCGCAAACCCCGATAGCAGTTCTCCATATCAACGATGGCATCGTCGACAACGGAACCAATCGCCACCACCAGACCGCCAAGAGTCATGGTGTTCAGTTGAAGTCCGAGCCCACGCATCAGCAACAGACCAACCAGCAATGAAAGAGGAATGGCACTGAGGGCAATCAAGGCCGTTCGCCAGTTCATCAAGAACAGCAGAAGCACCACGGCAACGATCACCACTCCAAGCAAGAGCGATTCAGTTACGTTGCGGATGGCGATCTCGATGAACTTGGCCTGACGGAACGTCTGAGTGACCGAGACATCTGCGGGAAGTGACGTCTGAAGCCGACGCATGCTGTCTTCAACAGCGCGCGTCAGCTGAGGCGTATCCAGATCGGGCTGTTTGTTGATCATCAACACCACAGCCGGTTGTCCATTCAGGCTTGCGGCGCCGCGGCGCGTCGCAGCTCCGGAGCTCACCTTTGCCAGCGAACCGAGGGGAATGGCACGACCATCACCAGCACGGACCACGGAACGCGTGATGTCGTCGTCATTGTTAATGGAATGGTCGCTGAGGATCAGACGCTCTTGACCGCCAGAGATCTGCACACCACCGCGACCATTGAACTGGGCGTTGCCAGCAGCTTCAACCACTTCATTTAGAGAGACATCCTGATCCTTCAGAGCCCTGAGATCAAGCTGCAACTGGGTCTGAGGAGTGTCACCCCCATAGATCGTGACCTGTGCCACACCGGGAATAGCCAGCAGCGGATGTTCATAGGTGCGCTGCACGAGCGTGCGTAGTTGCAAGGCCTGCTCGCGGGAGGCGTTCTCCGGAAGCGTGAATGCGTATTGAAGAATCGTTCCCAGGGGTGAGAGCAACGGCGAAATTTCCGGAGCCTCCGCCGATTCAGGCAGCTGCATACGCACTTGCTGCAACCGTTCTGATACGGCCAGGCGGGCACGCTCCAAGCTGGCCGAATCACGGAACACCACCTGCACCATCGACAGACCGGGCTTGGAAGCGGATCGAACCAGATCCACGCCTCCAAGACCATTAACAGCCGCCTCGATCGGCTCACTGATCTGATGCTCAACCTGCTCGGGCGCTAAACCCGGCGCGACGGTCTGAATCTCTACCTGAGGTGGTGCAAAAGGCGGGAACACATCCAGCGGCATCTGCAAAACATTGATCACGCCGACGAAGCTGATCAGCAAAGAGCTGATCAGCACAAGCCATCTGCGGGCAATCGACCAACGCAGAATATTGTTCAGCAGATTGTTGAACATTGATGAGCAGTTGAATCGCTGAAGGACAGACAGAGAATGAGCTGATTCAGCGCTTGTTCTTCTGCGATTCAGCGAAGATCGACAAAGCACCGGAAACGACAATCTTCTCGTCGGCTGTCACACCGTCCAGAACCACCGTGCGATCAACAGAAACGGCGCCTGGCTTGATGACGACCGGGTCGTAGGTTGTTCCGCTGAAGACGAAGACATAGGGCTCTCCATTCGCCTTGACAATGGCAACGTTCGGCACACTCAACTGACCATTGGCCTCGACCTTGGGCTTTTCAGAAACGATCCCGAGCAACTGATCGCGTTTGAGGTTGGCCTTCACCTGGCCCACAGAACCGGTCTGGACAAACTCATCGCCATGGCCAGCATGAGACCACACTGGAGCCACAAATAAGCCGTTGGTACCGGCGATGGCAGCGATACAGGTGAAAGCAAGAGCACGCATACACAATTCGTCGTTCCTTCCATTGTGGTGAGAATGGTTATCAATGACCACCGTTGTGACACCACTTAGATATCTGAATGCTTCGACGCCAACTGACTGATGCTCCAGCCACGACAAAAGACCTCAAAGCAGCTTCATCAACAACCAGCGCACACTCAGCAGAGGCAAGATTGGTTGATTCCACATCCAATACACACTGCCTGAGGGTCTGAACCTCCACTCGAAACATGGTTTTTTCAGCTCTTGCCATTGCACGCACAACGATTGTTGGGATCTCTGGTGTTGTGATGTCTGCTTTGGTGTTGTCGAACCCTGCACTGGCCCACAGCAAGGGCCTCTATGCAACAGAAACCGAAGCACGCCAACGCGCTGAAGAGATCGGTTGCAACACAGTGCATGAAAACAATGGTCGTTGGATGCCGTGCGCAGATGAGCGTGAACTGCATCAACAGCTGCGAAAGCAATGAAGCGCGGCCTTAGTCCACAGCGTCAGGCACGACGCGTTCACCGTTGGCTTGTTCCGATCGCAGCAGCGCCATTGCTCATCACAGCGATCAGCGGCTCTCTTTACAGCGTTTTGCTGGAACAGGGAATTGATGCGTTCTGGTTACTGAAGATCCATACCGGCAGGTTCGGCTTGCTGAACCTGCAGTCGTTCTATCCAGCGCTGCTTGGAGTTCTCACCGTTGTCATCACAGCGTCAGGCGTCACACTGCTGATCAAGCCACGTAGCTGACAATTAAATGTCGACAAATCTGCTCGACTCCCGCCTGATCTAACGCTTCTGATCCATTGAGTGCAGACCTGGAGACCAGACGGTTGTTGCTGATCCTGAAGGATTGCTAACCCGTTAACGAACGAACAACAAGCATCAATGAGTCGATTCGCGTCCAGCTGTGCTGCTGTGGGATTGATTGCTGGCATCGGCGTTGTAGTCCTGCCGGCGGGAGCACAGACACCGACTTACTGCGAACCGGACGTTGGCTCACCGGCGAATCTCAAAACCATCAAGCATGGGCTTCTCGAGGGTTATCTGGCCACTGAGTCAGTACCCGACTCCCTGAAACTGCTGCCGCCTCACCCCAAACAGGGTTTTCTGGCCTACGACCTTGATGTTGCCAATGCCGAATCGACCTTCCCGCTTCAGGGGACTCCACGTTGGGAAGTAGCCGCGATCGATGCCAATCTGCATTTTCCCGAAGCAGCAGCGATCTATTCATGCGCCCTTGGAGTTCCGGTCACCAAGGAGGGAACACCAAGGTTGTACACCCTGTTGCAACGCACCCTGACCGATGCCGGCCTGGCCACCTACAAGGCCAAAAACAACTATCAACGTCCAAGGCCGTTCATGGTCAATGGCAAGCCGATCTGCACTCCAGATGAGGAGACACTGCTGAGAGGCGATGGCTCCTACCCCTCGGGCCATACCGCTGCCGGATGGGCATGGGCACTGGTTCTCAGCGAGATCGCACCGGAAAGGCGCGATGCAATCCTGGCGAGAGGGATCGAGTATGGAAAGAGCCGCTACATCTGCAATGTGCACTGGCTGAGTGATGTACAGGCAAGCCAGCTGATCGCCTCAGGCACCGTGGCTCAATTGCAGAACGATCCAGTTTTCCGCGCTGATCTGAGAGCCGCAAAAGCGGAAGTCCAGGCCATGCGCCGTCAGGGGCTTTCCCCTAACGGAAACTGCGACCTGGAGAGAAGAGCCTTTCAACCATGAGGTTGGGCGTGGCATGAACAGATCAGGCCGATCCAGCGTTGGGGGTGGCCTTTCGATCCAGCGTGATAGAGGGGGTTAGGCAAATCTTTGCAACATCCATCGGGACTAACCGGCTGCAGAGCAAAGCTGGAACCATGCAATCAGCAGATGACATTGACGTCACCATGAGCCTTCGTTCCCTGATCGGCGGTATTCCCGAGAATCTCCAGATCAAGCTGAACGGTCGCGACGTTCGCATCACGCTGGAGCGTCGTGGTCCGGAAAACGGCGACCTCTGGGTGCTACTGCCCGCCTTGAGCACCGTGTCGACCCGAGGCGAGTGGCATCAGTTTGCCGATGCCATGGATGAACAATGCCAATTGGTGAGCTTCGATTGGCCTGGATTCGGCGACAGCGAGCGTCCTGCGATTGCTTACGACGCGAACGCACTTTTGCAGGTCTTGCCCGCCATTCTTCAACACCTTGATCGAGGGGATCAGGCCAAGATCAATGTTGTAGCCGCTGGCCATAGCGCTCCGATCGCTCTCGGTTTGGCCGAGCAATGCTCACGGCAATGGGCACAGATCGTGGTAGTAGCACCCACGTTCCGAGGTCCTCTTCCAACCATGACAGGCCGGTCAGGGCAGAGCTTCAACTGGGTAAGACGGCTTGTGAGACTTCCACTGGTTGGACCGCTTCTCTATCGACTCAACACCAGTCGACCGATCCTCAAACTGATGCTGCGTCGTCATGTGTGGGTCAATCGCGACCTTCTGACTCCTCAACGTTTGCGTGAACAACAAAACATCAGCCGGCAGCCCGGGGCTCGCTTTGCGAGCGTGGCTTTTGTGAGCGGAGGCCTGGATGCAGCCTCAGACTCGCGGTGGTGGCTGAAACAGACTCAGAAATTGCACTGCCCTCTTCATGTGGTGCTGGCCAACGAAGCACCTCCTCGCTCGAAGCAGGAAATGTTGACACTGGCAGACAAAGCAGACCGAGTCTCTGGCATCGATGGACGCCTGGGATTACATCAGGAATTTGGTCGCCTGCTGGCAGAGACAGTCAGCGCCAGCTGAGAATCAGGCATGGCTCGCGATGCCATGGCATCAACACCACTCAGACAAAAGTCTTAAAGTCGTGTCAAATCTGCATTGACGCAGCACTGGTTCACCCTCTTCCGAAATCGCCATGGCCTCCTTCACTTGGAATGAATCCACCCTCTCCGCAGACTGCGGAACCCTTGAAGACATGGCTGAACGATTCGAAGATACTGCTGCACTAATGAGACGTCTTGCTCAGACAGGATTTGCCATCAAGCAGCAAGAAGGTGCCAGAAAGATCATCCACGCAAACGATGAGATTTTCAAAAGTTTTGGATTTGTGATCGAGGAGTGATTACCAGTCGTCCAACTTAGAGATCAAATTCATTCATTCCGGACCACCCAGCAAATCCTTTTTTAAGGCTGCGATTCGAGCAAACACTTCTGCTCGTCGATGTTGCAACAACAAATTCGATGTAATAAACCGCACAACAGCGACCAAACCTACAAGTTCAGATACGCCCTGAAGCATTCCACCGAAAACCGGCAAATGATTCATTGAATTCAGGAATGTAGCAATAAACGTTAACAACAAGCCGAGAATGACTGAGCCGAAGACGATGAGAAAAACCGGGTAAATCTGCCTAAACCCCTCGAGATTCAACTGCTTCAGTGAGTCCAAACCAAGAGAAAGCTGTTGGATGAGGTGTGAAACAGAGAGTTCATCACCATGATCTTCTGACGGCATCGATGACGATGCTTCAATAACACTTGGCGGAGACTTTGCTATCTCAACGCTTTGAACCTCATCACCCAGAGCGAGGCCAGGACCGAGATGCAATTCAGGTGCATCAACAGACTCCTTGAATGGCAATTCGCCACTGTTGCCAGGACCTTCGCCCACTTGCACACCTCAGAGATGAAGCTGCCAATATGAGGTAGATGAACAAGTGCACAGCAATAAATTCAGCAAACAAAAACTCTCACAACAAATCTCATCAAGGCCAAGCGATTGGAACACAATACTCAACAATTACCGCAACAAATATCCATCCTGCTTGCTCAAGCCAACGCGCCTCGCACATCAGAGCCATAGCTGGCGATGGTTAGGTCCAGATCGCCACAACAGCCATCACTGCGAAGCCTCCAACTGCAGCGATGAACTCCCGCTGGTTGCAGCAGCGATTGATCATGGGTGAGGCAGCAAGACCATGCAAGGTGCCAAAAAACAGGAACGTTCCTGCAGCAGCAGCGCTGATCGAGGCCTCAACCAAAGGATGGGCGTCCGAGGCCGTACTCAGGGCCTGACCAACTAGCGCACCGAAAGGGAACATCACAACGAACACCAGGAAGAGCCGCCAGGCCGAACGCTTTGAAAACTCGGAACGGCCAAGCTCAAGACCCAGAGCAAAACTGGCAGAGCCTTTGTGGGCCAGCACGGCGATGAAGATCACCACCGTTAACGCCACTGAGGACGACACCCCAAAAGCGGCACCCATCAGCAGAGAGTGAATCGACAACATCGCAACAGCCGTGAGTGGCAGAAGCCTGCTGTTGCCGGATGGAGACTCCATCCCACGGTTCGCCAAATGCTCAATCCACAGAAGCAGAAGCATCACCGATCCACAGATCACCATCGCGAACGGATAGCCGATTTGAGCAGTATCAAACGCCGACTGTGAGTCACCAAGCATGTGAATCAAACCGGCACCCAAAAAAATTCCAGCAGCGAAGGCTTCACCAAAACCAAGAGCAGGCAAGGATCGATCAGACCGCATGGCCATCAGAGCCGGCCGACCTGTGGCGAGAGAGATGATCACTACGACAGCAACCATCACCAACTTGAGAACTTGATCCGACATCCCCGCAGCACGAACGCGACTAATCAGCCTGAAACCTAAGAATGGTTCTCACTGTCGGCCAGTGTTCACCACAAGCTGATTCAGGAGTCGAACAGCGACGAGCCTCTAATCGGTCAACGAACCAGTGTGGAAATTCCAGCTGTCACCATCCTCAAGCCAAAGCTCCCAGGTCATCGCTGTTCCATCACGGAGACGCAATTGACCACCAAAACCAGCGGGTGAGGGTTGGTAGAGATCAACGAGCTCGATGACAGCGTTGCCATCCCGCGTGAGTAGCCGTTCAACAGGTCGACCGATCCGTTGAGATAGGTCCTGACGCAGCTCATCAACGGTCATTAATCAGGAACGTTGAAATCAAGCACCAAGTCACCAAGATCTGCACGGCTGATGGTGAACGTAAAGCCATCAACCTTGCCGCGCCACACCCCTGCAACAGCATCAGCCACCGTGCCCTCAAGCTGATCAACCTTGTGATCAAAGAGCACGGAGAAGCAATGAGCAGCGACACGAGCAGCCTGGTCCTCATCCATCTCATCGAGCTCATGCGCCTGCACAGTGCAACCTTCAAGCAATTCGGCATCAATCACATTGCCGCCACCAACGTCGGCGACGAGAGCCTGCAGTCCGGCAAGTTCGCTGTTGTCTGTCATGTCGTCATTGTCCACGAGGGACAGTCATTAACAATGAAGTGCAACAGGGTTATAGCCATCAGATGACTTGAACATCAGCCGAAGCAGAGCCTGCAATACGCCCGCCAGCAAAAACCATGGATCTAAAGCAGAAATGAACTGATCTTTCGGTTCGTTCAGATCAACGCACGAAACCCAGCACACCAGCAAGGCCACAGATGCCTATAAAAACTAATGGTGAAATCTTTGTCTTCAAAACGAAGAAGCACACCATGAATGACAGCCCATAGGCGATCAAGCTGTGGTTGGCTGTTTTGAGGATCGTAACGCTCACAGAAAACAGAATGCCAAGCGTGACCGGCCCAAGACCCCGTTCAAAAGCCATCCGCCAGGGGGAATCGCGCCAGTGATTCCAATAAACCGATGCAATCAGCATGACCACTGTGGATGGCAGCAAAATCGCGATCTCTGCGGAGTATCCCGTGATCAGGGCCCAGACCGGTCCGTGCTTCCAGCCCGCTCCAAGACCAAGAAGACCCACAAACATGGAACTTGGCCCTGGAGCTGCCTCCGCCAAACCATAAAGATCAGAGAATTGACGGTTCGTCAGCCAGCCGAAGGTTTCAACAGCTTCACGGTGGTAAGCCTGCAAGAGCGTGTTGCCACCACCAATGGAAAACAAAGAGAGCTTCAGGAAGGTAATCACCACCTGCCACCAGGTTTGAATCGCAGTCATCGCTGTTGCCCTCGAGGCCAGTACAAACTCATCGAAATCGCACCAGCCACTAGAACAACAGGAATCAAAGGGAACTTGAACCCCTGAAGACACACAAAAACAATGACCGCAATAGCTAGGGCGAGATGATCTTTTTTATAGACATCCAATATCTTGAATCCCATAGACAGAGCCATCCCTGCAGCTGCAGCGGCAAGACCAGCAAGAAGACGATTGACCTCAGAGATTGCACTGACCTGAAAGTAGATCAGACCCAACAGCATCAATAAAGTGAAGGGTAGAAGAATGATTCCAGCTGTCGCCGCCAGAGATCCAGGAACACCTTTGAAAATTGAGCCGATATAGACCGACATATTGATCTGATTCGGACCTGGGAAAAGACGAGCAACCGTCAATCCCGTGACAAACGCTTCTGACGTCATCCAATGACGTCGCTCAACAATGATCCGGTGACTCCAGAGAGACATTCCTCCGCCAAAAGCAGAGAACGCCACCTGCATCATGCAAACAAAAAGCTCGCGAAGACCTGGATCAATCTGATGACCAGACTCCACCTCTGACCTGCTGGAGATCTCACTCATGAATAAAATCAGGGTCAGGAGCCAATTCCCCATGATCATGCATGGATGGGTCAAGAGGATCCGGAGCTAAATAGTCTTCAGCTTTATGCCAGTCGGAATCAAACATTTGGCAGCAGTGAGCAATCACCTCTGGCGCATCCGTTTCCATCCCCAACTCTCGACGAATATCAAAGGCACTTCTGTCAAGATTCATGGAACCAATCACAGCTGCTTTTTGATCAACAATGATCATCTTGGTGTGTAGCTTCAAGTGCTTCTGTCGGCGGATTTTGACGCCAAAATGCGACATCACACGTAAGCTCCCAAACGTGTCGTAAATATCCCAGTCAGAAATTCCATGTTTACCACCACACAACAGATGAACCTTGACACCCCTGACACAGGCTTCAACAATTCGGTCGAGAATCACAGCATCCACAAACTTGGGATGCTGAATCCATAAATGAGTTGTCGAAGAGTCAATCAATTTCGCGATCTGACCGCGACTATGAAGGTTGCTCCAGACAAGTCCGACCGTGAGATCAGGCTTGAATTCGAGATTATTCCAATCCGCATCAAAACCAGCAATCACCTGGTTAACCGCATCTTGGTTATAAGTTACCAATCCATGATCTCTGGTCAGGGTGAAGTATTTTTCCGCTAGATTAAATGTGGCAACTAACGCACACTCGTCATCAACACAAATTGATTTTTCATGCGTAACAGGGAAGGACTCACTCGTCCAGCGCACATCGAGGCCTGATTTCTCGAATATTTCAAAAGCCTCGTCATTCCATCGATCCCCACCGGATGTATGAGGGTTCAACATGATCTGAACTTTGACCCCACGATCATGGGCGTCCTGGATAGCCTTGATCACAGTAGGAGCCTGCAGCTTAAATTGCTTAATACGCAGGCTGTTTTTCGCTGATGCAAGCAGATCTATAACTGCTTGTTCACCATCATCAGGCATAACCAGCAAACGTTGCCGATGCCCCAGACTCGTGACTCCAGTTGCCATATCAGCTTCCCGTTAAACCAGGCAGTATTGACCCTTGCAAACTAGCCACAACAAGAACACTGGCCAAGCATCATTGGGTACCAGTTAAATTCACGCATCACAATCATGTCTAAAAATGCTATCCATATTCTCAATAGAAATCGGATGACAAAGATATTGCAATACCAATGAATAGCCAATGGCAATTGGCTCGCTGAAAGCCTAGACCCACTATAGTTAAATTATAGATTGCATCCAAAGGCAAACCAACACATCAATCATCATCTAGGAATGAGTCACTTCAACGGAAGGTGTAAAAATATCCCCATGAGTGACGAAATCATGAATCCATTGTGAACACAACATCAAGGAACAACCAATCATGAATTGTGGTGCCAAGTTGAACCAAACACTTTGAAGGACGACATGCCCACTGTTTCCTGTTTGTATAGCGGTGAACTGCGCTGTGAGGTCACACACCATGGCTCCGGTGCCGTGTTGATCACCGATGCTCCGATCGACAACGCCGGGCAAGGTGAAGCGTTCTCCCCCACCGACCTTCTGGCCACATCCGTTGCGACCTGCATGCTCACCATCATGGGAATCACGGCCAAGAGCAGGGGCTGGTCGCTTGAAGGAAGCACTGCCGAGGTGAATAAACACATGACCGAGCGAGGCCCCCGCAAGGTGGAGAGACTGCGTGTGCATCTGAAACTGCCCCAGCACCTCAGCGACGAACAGCGGTCACTGCTTCAACGCGTTGCGGAGCAATGCCCTGTGAAGCGCAGCCTCGATCCATTGATGCAACTGGAGCTGGTCTGGAGTTGATCTGAAGTTGATCCCAACGATCAAGAGTGAACTCGCATCAGCTTGGCAACACCCCGGTCGCCAAACCCTGTGCCAAGACGGCCGGCAGGGCAGTGTCAACACTGAGAATGCGAGCGCCTAAGTGGACCCGATCTGCCACGACCGAGGTCGCAAGCTCGATCTCGAAGGGCACAAATCCTCCCTCCGGACCGATCATGACCAGCGCAGGAATCGCAGGGGTCTGCGACAGGGCAATCGGCGCTCCCTTGTCGGTGATCCAACAGGGGCGACCGTTGCAAAGCTGGGGTAGCTGGTCCTCCACAAAGGGGCGAAAGCGTTGATGACAGTGCACCACAGGAGCGATCGTGTCCTGTGAGCGTTCCATCCCTGCAATCAAGGCTTCACTGAGCTTGACCTGCGACAACAAAGGTGACTGCCAGTAACTCTTATCGACCCTGGCACTATTGATCAGATGAAGATTACTGACACCGAATTCCGCAACAGTGCGCAGAATTCGCCGCAGCATTTTTGGCCGGGGAAGTGCCAGAACGATATCGAAGCGATGCCTCGGCGGTGGTGATTGCATCAACTGCACAGAGAGCGTCACACCCGCTGCATCGATGACATCAACCCGAGCATTTCCCTGGTCACCGCCATACAACCCAACACGAAGCGTGTCGCCAACCACGGCTCGCAGAACCGAACGAATGTGTTCAGTGCGGCGACCATTGGCCAGAAAGCAGCTGGATCCAGACCAGACGTCGTCGGCATAAAGCAGGATCAGATTCATGCTGCTGATCATTGCTGAAGGGTTTTGACCTGCGCAAGCCTGACCATGGATTGCATGCCCATCGACAGTGTCCGGCCAAGAACAAAAGCGGTGAACCGAACATTTCAGCTCGGCAATCACACCCTTCATTGAGTTGATGATCTGGTGTCAATCGCGGACAGTATTAATATGCAGAACACGAAAAACAGCAACAGAACAAACACGATCAACGATTCCGAATCACTGCTGCAATTGCTCAGTGAACGCCTTCTCCTATGGGATCAGCAGGACGCTGCTCAGGCCGCCGGTGAATGGCATCAGGCACTGTCCATAGAGCATTCCATTCGATCGATCTCACCACGCATCCGACAGGCCATGGGCCTTCTTGTGCCCTCGCGAGAGGGGGGCTCTGAACGATGAGGCTGAGTGACGTTGTGGCCAATCATGGCTTTGCACCATGCAATCTGGCCACGATCGAGAATGCGCGTTTGTACCAACGCGAGCACGACGACGGGGTTCTCGAACTGCTCTGCGTTCAGAAAATCGGTCCCGAGATGCGGGTGGACCGTCAACCGCTGATTCCGCTTGTGCTCGACGGACAACTCACCATGCCTGTCTTTCTGCCGGTGGGAGATGCGGTCTCCGATCAACGCATTCCCACTGACCGGCTTGAGGACTATCTGAACACCACCTTGTGAGCGTTAACGGCAGTACGCCGCGATGCCTGTTGTCGGTGCACAAACAGCCCTAAGGGACGTTCCTTGTTCCAGACCCTCACGCAATGCGGTAACGACGCGCTTAGCGATCCTGTCCAAGGTCAGCTTGCGTTGTCTTGGATCACGCAGGCCCCGCTCGAGAGCTCCCTCAAGCATGCCAATTTCCAGCATCGACACACCTCTGCGAGGGGCTCCCAACATGCCGCGATAGTCGTAGGGGTAAGCCCCGAATTCCTTGGCCAGGGCTTCATCCATCACGGAAAATCCGAATGCGACAGCGGGAATGATTCCTGCACCGATGCCATGCGGTGAGTAGGCGTCGTAATGGATTTCCACGACGTAGCCCCCCTCCGACGCATGTTGTTGACCGACGGACCAGTTGGTACGTGGATCTTGCACGTTGCGAATGGTGCGCACACCGGGGTCATAAAAACTGATATTCAAACCCTGCTTTTTACCCTCAGCCACCACAGCCCTGGCTGTACGCAGGTTCCAGTAGAGCTCATCGGTCATGCCCACTTGCATCGGAGCGGCTCCAGCAACACCAACCGCCCAGCCTGGTGTCCCAGATCCGTACATCCGCTGTGAGTCGGCATGACCTGCCAGAACCAGAATCGACGTTCCCTGCTTAGGCATGCGGTCACCAACCCAGTTTTTGCCGCGGCCTGGCGTCAACGGAAGCGACGGAAGCTGCAACGTCGACCGCTCGGGTCGCGCCGGTTTCATGCTCTCAAGCAGTTCCATCAAACCTGCACCCGACACGGGCAGAGCAAGCAGAGCAAAGCCCCCTAGGAGCCAGGCGATGCGACGCATGGGATTCAACATGGTGAACCATGGTGCCTGACCTGGCTCAATCCGTCACCCCCCATTGCAGATTCAGGCGCTGGTGGCAGCCAAGCAACCAATCGTCAACAGCCAAAGTTGCTATCTCAAAGGCAGGAACCAACCGGATGACCATGGCAGATCTGACCGCGCTGTTCATGGCCTTGCTCTGGCCAGGCGCCCTTGTGATCTCAGTACTAGCCATCAGCCGGACTCTGATCGTTGTGGCCCGGAGTGGAATCCGCGTCGAGATCTACACTCGGAAGCCGATTCTGATCGGCACAGGACGCGAACCTCTTCGCGCAGAAGTGGGCAAGGTCAGAATTTGATGCCGTTGATTGAATTCGGCCAAGCCCAGCCCGAGCAACCCAAAACCACGAGAAGCTCGTATCAAAAAAAACGCTTTACAGGCACGCCTGCACTGTTATAACAACTGAAGATGAAGGTGCTTCAATAACTTTGCACCAGTCAATGGTATGGCGCAGGACGAAAAAAACCAAGCGACTTTGATCACATCTGTCATCACACTAAAGAAATCAAGTCAACACAGAATTATTACAAACGAAGGCGAAAATAGAAGCTTTCAAATGAACATCATTGCTGGCTTTATTCGCCTTTACTGCGTTAATGAAAGCAAAAGCAATGCAAGCGAATCCACATTGGCATTGATCGATGCTGGAACAAGCAGCTCATTCTCTTGGAACAATCACCGTAGGCTGATGATTGAAGCGCTTGAAACATCCAAAGTTGAATTCAACCCGAAAGGTCAACCGATCGAGACCAACCATTTTCTTGAAAATTGGATTCTCGACCTCTACGAAATCAAGCAGCCCGCAGACAGTCTGGAACGATTGATCAAGCTGCTCTTGCTGCTCGCCAGAACAAGAACCAATCATCATTCCGCTGCTGGTCAAACCATGATTACGGGCCTGTCCCACCGACGCATCGGCGAAATCATCAGCAGCACAAGGCCCACAATCAGCAGACACCTGAGCTGGATGCAACGTCAAAAGCTCATCGACGTCGATGTCGCAACAAAAACGATGCGCCTAAACCTTCTGCAACTGCAAGCCAAACAGGATGAGCTCTTCGCTCAACCACGTCCGCATTTGCATTGACCGCCCTTCCACTTCGAGCACTTGGACTTCTTACAACCTTTCTTTTTCTGAGGCTGATGAACAGGCACGACCCAAGCTGCTGAGAATGCATCTCATTATACAGCTCTGATCAATCGCGACATCAGCAGCCGTCGAAAAGCTCGGGAACGCGTGTACATTTGATACACAGGCGCCACGGTTTCATGCTCTCTGATTCCTCAAAGCACGTTCAAGTGCAGATCGGCCCTTCGGGTCGAGCGATGGCGGAATCGATGGATCCAGCCTTGCTGGAGGGTTTTCAGGCGCATTTCAACATGGAGCGTCAAGCCCATGCGACCTATTTTGGCGCTGCCATCTGGATGGCTGAACGGGAATTGCGCGGGTTCTCCAAACACTTCAATGACGAAGCCAAAGGGGAACAGGAGCACGCAGCCAAGGTGGCTGACTATCTGATCGCCCGGGCCCAATCACCTGAGTTACAAGCTATCGAGTCTCCTGATCAATCCTGGGAATCAGTTCTCGACGTGATGAGTACCGCATTTCTGACTGAGCGGGATGTGACCACGTCACTCCAACAACTGCTGATGGCGGCTGAACGCGTCGGCGACTCACGTAGCGCAGTATTTCTCGAACCAATGGTGGAAGAACAAATCAAAGCCGAACATGAAGCAGCTCATCTGCTCGGTCGAACCAAGTTCGCAGCTGGACAGGCTGCTGCTGTGTTGATCATTGATAACGAACTGAGAGATGGTGTCGCAGACCCCGCCCAGCTTCAGTGATCAATTCACCGAAGAGCGAATTTTCACAATCGCCCGTCGGGCAACTTCGTTCGCGAAATCCCATGCCAGAGGATCGGCAACGAATTCACGATCCATCCCTGCAATCAGCTTCTGTAGCTCTCTGAGGCGCAATGCAATCTGAGACTGCTCAGCTCGTAATCGCTTGATCAATCTCTGATTCAGGCACAGATTGCACTGTTGATTGATTTGAAGACTCCGCCTGGAACAACGCTCTGCATCACCACAGAGCGTTGCCATGAGATTGGTGCCCTGGCGGTGGATCAAAGCCATCAGAGATGGGTCAGAGGTGCGGTGCTGATCATGTCGATCGAGAAGTTCATGGTGAATTCACCACCCGAACAGTTCATTTGATCAACATTTCTCCACTTGGAGACCTGACGTGTCGTGGTGACGCGCGTGGCTCCAATCAGCTCTCCAAGACGATCATGCGTCAGGCGGAATGGCAACTGGAAGCAATCGCTGCATCGCTTGCCTAAACGATTGACGAGAAGCGCGAAGAGAGCGTGAAGCCTCTGCTCAGCCTGTCCGAGGTGACGGATGCGCAGAAGCTGCAACGTCCACTCATTCACTGCGTCCATGCCGACTTCATCGTCAGATGAAACACTGCGGGCGAGGCGCAGATCAGTGAGAGCTTCGACGCAGATGCCTTCGCTGCAAAGGCGGTCAGTCCTCAGGCGGTCGCCCGCCTGAAGGAAAGCCAGAGTCATACCCTCTGTTTCCTCGCAGGGGCAATACACACGGCAGAAGCCTTCATGGACTTCAAGAATGCTGCCTTGGCCAGCAGAAGCCGGGTCGATCAACACGGTCTGGTGACGGGGCATCGTCATCAATGCCACTGGAGCATCGGGAAGAAACCGGTAAGCCGAGAGAGTCATGGACGGATAACGTCCTGCTATTGAGAATCGATCTCGACTCTAGAAGCAAAACTGACCTTCATGCAAGCGATTCTCAGAAGCAGTAGGGGTTCCTTTGAGCCATTTGCTACCAGAAGACCCAGCAAGACGTTGTCCCTGAGGTACAGAAGACAACCATCCCAACAGACCAGATCCCACTCGATGGCTGCAAAAACCGTTATTAGAACGACAGTCGGAACGCCATAAGAATCGCCGGTTGAAGCCAAGCCAGAAGCTGTCGATCAGCCGTAGCACCTCTTCACAAACGAGCCTCAAGGGTTTGCAAACCACCATCAGCACAACGTGAGCCAAGCCGGCGCTTGCCACCAGGAGAGCAGTCTCCAGAAGACCCAATGGCATCAGCTCTCGCAGCTGTTTAGCGGCAGCTAGTTAACGGCAGCTATGCAGTGGCAGCTATGCAGTGGCAGCTATGCAGTGGCAGCACATAGCCAGCAGCATCTACAAGACGCCGACAGGGAGTGCCCGCACCGGTGAAACAGACAACATGATCAATCAAAACAATGATGTCTTGATCAAGAATGCTTCTGACCGCAATCAGAATTACTGCCAAGAACTTGCAATATCAATAGAAAAAACGGGCACTCAACAAAGCACGAATGCACCCATTTGATACAGGAACAGCACAAAGGTGCATTTCGCTACGTGCGGATGTTGAGCTTGAATCCACACGCATTCGTTTGCACAAGTAGACAACTTGCACTGAATCCAGCTCGATGGATCTGCCGGAACAATGTCATTACGGATGCCGCAGAGCCCAGGCAGCTGCATTACAGAACTGGTGCATGGGTCAACTCTCCAAACTCACTCTTCAGGGGCGAGAAAATGATGCCCGAGCTCTAACCCAAGAGCATCTGGAGACCTTGATCAAAATCGATGTCAGCTCAATCATGTGGATGCAGATCAAGAAAGTTAGCTAAAATGCACGCAACAGATTGCCCATAAAACAAAAAACACCGGGGTATAAAATATTTGCTTGATTTGACTAACTTTTTCAAAATAATTGACTGAACCGTCCTGATCCAGCTTTTCCTTGTTCAGGCAATTCTGAATAGAGATTGAGTGTGCATGCTCAAAACTGATCTGACCTGATCGGCAAGATTACACAGGTAAAATTTATGTAAGCAATGCTCCAACTTCAGGCTGAAGCATTGCATACACAGCACTAAGGCAACAGTAACCCAA
>Ga0189292_10306_pt1 | contig 18446 bp, 16 predicted proteins | sample UW1oraminimetaG_FD_130317 | JGI IMG/M metagenome (GOLD analysis project Ga0189292, IMG submission 130317) | Marine microbial communities from the Costa Rica Dome - UW179A-orange mini metaG | ecosystem: Environmental > Aquatic > Marine > Oceanic > Photic zone | place: Costa Rica: the Eastern...
GATCCACATGGTGAAGAAGACGGATTTGCACACCTAGCGCACGCGCATTTTCCGCCAGAAGCTCGATTAGATCCGCACGATGCATCAGTCGCATGCCCGGGTCGTGCGATAGGCTGAGCCTTGCAAGTTCTTTGCCATCCTGATGGTCACGCAATACCACCGCTTGGGACAAGGTGGCCCGCCCAGCTGCATCCGGGTCTAGACCGAGGGCATCAAGCACCCGCTTTCCGTTCGCACTGATCTGCAGTCCGGCACCGACCTCGCGAATTTCTTCTGCTCGTTCAAGGACGATCACCGAATGGCCGCGCCGCGCAAGCGCAATTGCCACAGTCAGGCCCGCAACCCCTGCCCCCAAAACCGTAATTTCGCGTTTGACTGAATGCGCCACGCTACGCCCTCATACATGCAGCGGTAACGCATTTTAAAACGAAAGCACGCAAATAAAAACACCGGGGCCTCAGCCCCGGTGCCAAAGGATCGTCTATGCCCCCGAAGGTCAATCGTCAATCGTCGCGATGCACCTTCTCGCGGCGTTCGTGACGTTCTTGCGCTTCAAGGCTCATGGTTGCAATCGGACGTGCATCCAAACGCTTGAGCGAGATCTGATCGCCGGTTTCTTCACAATACCCAAATTCGCCTTCGTCAATCCGCCGTAATGCGGATTCGATCTTGGAGATCAGCTTTCGCTGCCGATCGCGTGTGCGCAGTTCCAATGCCCGGTCAGTTTCTTCAGAGGCGCGGTCTGCAACATCGGGGATATTGCGCGCGGCGCCTTGCAAATCCTCGATAGTGCTGGCGCTCTCTGCGAGAAGATCTGTCTTCCAAGCCAGCAACTTACGACGGAAATATTCCAGCTGGCGGTCGTTCATAAAAGGCTCGTCCTCCGCAGGACGATAATCGTCGGGCAAAAATACCTCGGCTTTCATAGTGGTTCCCTCACCTGAAACGGATGCGGCGATGTCTGGATCTGAAACTGTCATCCTACACACTCCTTGGCGCTGCAATATCTCAGGAAGTTGCAACGCTCAAGGCCTAGATAGGACTTGTGGCGCGATTGTGTAGCTGATGTAAGTTAGCCCAATCCCTGCAAAAAAAGGATGTGGCTAAGATGCATTTTTCCGGGACCGAAACTTATATTGTGCCAGACGATCTTGAGGTCGCTGTGAATGCTGCGGTCACGCTAGAGCGTCCTTTGTTGGTGAAGGGGGAACCCGGAACCGGAAAGACCGAACTGGCACGCCAAGTCGCTCAGGCTTTGGACATGCCAATCATCGAATGGCACATCAAATCCACCACGCGTGCCCAACAGGGGCTATATGAGTATGACGCTGTATCGCGGCTTCGTGACAGCCAGCTTGGAGATGAACGCGTTCACGATGTCGCCAATTACATTAAGCGCGGGAAACTGTGGGAAGCCTTCGCGGCTGAGCAACGCGTGGTCTTGTTGATCGACGAAATCGATAAAGCCGATATCGAGTTTCCAAACGATTTGCTTCAAGAGCTCGATCGGATGGAATTCTTCGTCTACGAAACCGGTGAAACCGTAAAGGCTAAGCAGCGCCCTGTCGTCGTGATCACCTCCAACAATGAAAAAGAACTGCCCGATGCGTTTTTGCGCCGCTGTTTCTTTCATTACATCAAGTTTCCGGATGCCGAGACATTGTCAAAGATCGTCGAGGTTCATCATCCAGGAATTAAAGGCGCCCTCCTATCCACTGCCTTGTCACAGTTTTTCGAGGTCCGCGAAACACCGGGCCTGAAGAAGAAGCCATCGACAAGTGAAGTGCTGGACTGGCTGAAACTGCTTCTGGCCGAAGATCTGTCACCCGAGGATCTGAAACGCGACGGGGCCAACGCTCTTCCGAAACTGCATGGGGCGCTCTTGAAGAACGAACAAGATGTGGCTTTGTTTGAACGTCTGGCATTCATGGCGCGCGGCGGGCACTAAAGTTAAAAAACAGCGTCAGGACAACCCCGGTGATCCTCTGACGTTTCACTGAGCATGAAGCTCGTGCGCCTTGAAAGCGCCAAGATGACGTGGAAGTCTGAATTCATGATTGAGATTAAGCCGATCACTGCTGATGACCGTGCGGTCTGGACACCGCTCTGGCGCGCGTATCTGAACTATTACGAAACGACGTTGTCCGATGCGATCTACGAGAGCTCGTTTCATCGTCTGGTCGATCCCAGGACCTCATCTTATTATGGGTTCTTGGCATGGGATGGGGCAGATGCAGTAGGTCTGGTGCATTACATCTTTCACATGCATGGATGGAAGATCGAACCCGTGACGTATTTGCAAGACCTCTACACGGTACCAAACGCGCGCGGCAAAGGCGTAGGTCGCGCTTTGATCGAAGAGGTTTATGCAGCAGCTGATGCCGAGGGCGCCCCAACAGTTTACTGGATGACACAAGACTTCAACGCGGCAGGTCGACGTCTTTACGATAAGGTCGGTGATCTTACGCCTTTCATCAAATACCAAAGACCAAACCCTTGAGGATTGCCTTAACCCTTTTCTTGGCCCTGATAGCTGGTTGCGCAACAGTTCCGTTGGAGGACGCGCCTGTTGAAAGGCGTGCCACGCCCGCCCTTTCAACCGAGCTTCCGGCAATGAAGGCTTTCGGTACGGCCAGTCCAGCGCCGACACGACGTACCCGTGCGCAATTGGCCGCGGATTTCCTTGACTTAAGTTTCCTAATGGAAAATGGACGTGCCCTTCAAAGGTTCACGCGTTTTGAAGGGCCGATCCGCGTAGCAGTGGCTGGGGCAAACACGCCCCCCACGCTCTCGAGGGATCTCAGTTCGTTGCTCGGACGCATGCGTCGCGAAGCAGGGATCGATATTGCACCCGCTCATAGTTTCGAAGCGGCTAATCTGATCGTCGAAACCCTGCCGCGCAGACAGCTTCAGCGTTATGTCCCGCAGGCTGCCTGTTTTGTGGTGCCGAATGTGGGCTCATGGAGAGAGTTTGTGCGCAACAGGCGCAGTCGTCTTGTGGATTGGTCGACCCTCAGCACCAGAACAAGTGCTGCGGTATTTATTCCGAACGATGTCAGCCCGCAGGAAGTCCGGGATTGTCTGCATGAAGAGATCGCGCAGGCGGTTGGGCCGTTGAACGATCTTTATCGACTGAATGACAGCATCTTCAACGACGACAACTTCCACATGGTGCTGACGCAGTTCGATATGATCATGCTGCGAACGGCCTATGCGCCAGAGCTGCAAAGCGGGATGACGCGACAGCAGGTAGCCGCAATCCTGCCTGGCGTACTAGCGCGCACAGCACCGGGTCGTTCCGGGGGGCGTTCTGTGCAGACCGGACAGGTTGCACCGCGGGCCTGGGTGGACGCGATCGAAACAGCACTTGGTCCGGGCACAAGTTCGCGCAGACGGGTGAATGCCGCACAACGCGCCGTTCAGATCGCCCAGTCTTCCAATCTGGGACCTGTACGCGAAGGTTTTAGCTTTTATGCGCTGGGACGTCTTTCGCTTGGTCAACAAGCCGAATTGGCGCTGCCCGCATTTGTGACTGCCGGCCAACTTTATTCACAGGTGCCCGGGACCGAGATCCATCGCGCGCATGTGGCCGTTCAGCTGGCAGCCTTTGCGCTGTCCACAGGGAATGGCAATGCAGCCTTAAGGTTGGTCGACGACAGCCTCCCTGCGGTAACCGCCGCACAAAATGCGTCGTTGCTCGCCACTCTTTTGATGATGAAGGCAGAGGCGCTCACACTGGAAGGACGCCCCGCCGAGGCGCAAGCTGTTCGCCTCGACAGTCTTGGATGGGCGCGATATGGCTTCGGTGACGCCGGAGAAATACGCGCCCGGTTGGTAGAAATTGCATCGGTCTCGCCTGAGAGACGCGACACAACTGGGGATCGCTGATGCTGGCACTTATTGGATTAGTTGGCGGCGCAGCCTGGGGGGCCTGGCTGGCCAAAAAACGCGGCGGCAACCGCTATGACATGGCGCAATATGCCGCCGGGTTCGGCATCATGTGGTGCGTTATCGGATTGGTTGCGTCGATCTATCTGGCCCGCGGCTAGAGGTTCGACACCGTGTTCACCCCCTTCTTCGAAGCATTGCGCGGCCATGGGGTGCCGGTTTCCTTACGCGAATATCTCAGCTTTCTGGAGGGCATGAAGTCCGGCATCGCAACCTATGATGTCGATCACTTCTACCTTTTGGCGCGCACCACAATGGTGAAAGACGAACGCCATCTTGATCGGTTCGATCAGGCCTTCGCACATGCCTTTCAGGGATTGGAAAATGTCAGTTTCGAAGACGTTCTTGAGGCAGTGGATCTGCCAAAGGAATGGCTTGAAAAGATGGCAGAGAAGCATCTGAGCCAAGAAGAACGGGCCGAAATTGAAGCGCTCGGCGGATTTGACAAACTGATGGAGACATTGCGCGAGCGGCTGAAAGAACAACAAGGTCGCCATCAAGGTGGTAGTAAATGGATCGGAACCGCCGGCACTAGCCCCTTTGGTGCCTATGGCTACAACCCCGAAGGTGTACGCGTTGGCCAGCATGAAAGCCGGCACAGGCGCGCGGTCAAGGTCTGGGATAAGCGCGAGTTTCGCAATCTCGATGATACGGTTGAACTGGGGACACGAAATATCAAGGTCGCTCTGAAACGTCTGCGCAGCTGGGCACGTGATGGCGCTGCCGATGAGCTTGATCTGGATGGAACAATTCGCGCAACGGCGGAACACGGCTATCTGGATGTGCAGACCCGGCCCGAGCGGCGCAATGCAGTTAAGGTTTTGCTTTTTGTAGATGTTGGCGGGTCAATGGATGACCATGTCAAAGTCGTCGAAGAACTTTTCTCAGCGGCCAAAACCGAATTCAAGCATCTCGAACATTACTACTTTCACAACTGCCTTTATGAAGGTGTTTGGCGTGATAACCGTCGTCGCTGGTCTGAACAGACTGCAACCTGGGACGTGTTGAACACGTATGGCCCGGACTACAAATGTATCTTCGTTGGCGACGCCGCGATGTCCCCTTACGAGATCGCATTCCCGGGCGGCGCCAATGAACACTGGAACCAGGAAGCTGGAGAAACCTGGCTTCGGCGCGCGCGCGCGCAATGGCCCAATTCGGTCTGGATCAATCCCACGCCCGAAGCGCATTGGCGCTATACGCAATCGATCCAGATGATCCGTGACATCTTTGAGGACACGATGGTGCCAATGACCTTGGAAGGTCTTACACGCGGCATGCGGCTTTTGGGATGATAACGCGCGACGGAAACTATCGCAGACTGCGTTTAATCTTCATGGGACCTAGAAGATGAACAGCTTACGCTACTTGGCAACACATCATTGGAAGGCGCTGACGCTCTTTGTTCTCGCGGCGTGCGTTGTTGCATTTTTTGCAGGGCGCGTCGTGTTGCATCAGTTCTGGCGCCATGACCCTGCGCGCGCTGAATTTGTTATTGAAGCTTGGATGACCCCACGCTTTGTCGGAATGCGTACGGGTGTTCCACCCGAACTGATGTTTGAGACACTAGATATCTCGGGGCGAGATGCGCGTCGCCTAACCGTGTCGGAAATCGCCGAGACGAAGGGAATGAGCATAGTCGAAGTTGGGGACATGCTGCGCGATGCTGCTGACACTGCCAGGGCCGAACGCGATGCCCGAGGCGAAAAGAACAATCGACCACCCCGCCCACGGCCGGAGGCCAACGAATGACCGAAACGCTGTTTGCGCTTGTGCCGAGCCTTGGGGCGTATCTGGTTCTGACAAGCGTCTTTCTGTCCTGCCTTGCGATCCCCCTGCCCTCGTCTCTGCTGGTGCTTGCAGCAGGCGGCTTTGCCGCAAGTGGCGATCTCAATCTCTGGGCAGTGGCAGTGGCGGCGTTCGTCGGCTTCGTCGCAGGTGATCAATGCGCCTACCAGTTGGGACGCAAGGGCGGCGATGCGATCAAGTCGCGGCTAACGAGAAAACCTAAAATGGCGATACTTGTCGATAAAGCAGAAGGTTTTATCGACAAACGGGGCGCCTGGGCGGTGTTTCTGAGCCGTACGGTTGTCAGTCCTCTCGCACCTTACGTGTCCTACGTGGGTGCCGCCGCAGGGCTAGGCTGGCTCCGTTTTACCTTGCCTGCTGTATTCGGTGCGGCTGCCTGGAGCAGCGCCTATGTCCTGATTGGCTACAGTTTCACAGACCGCATGAGCGAGATTGCCGATCTGATTTCGAACTTTGCAGGCGTGATTATTGCGTTGGCAATCATGGTCGGCGCAGGAATGTGGTTACGTAAAGTGCTGCACGAGAAAGCCCAAACGGACGCAATGGGTCAGGGTCAGTTACGCGAACAAGCGTGATTTTGGACCGGCAGATCTCGGAACATTCAGAACAGAGCTTGATGAACTGCACGTTGCCCGATGCCTAAAGCGGAACGATCCGGACGGAATTGCCTTCGGTGGTCAGGGCAATCTTACCCTCAACCAGTTGCATAGCGTCTGCACCAAAAACCTCGCCACGCCAGCCCTTTAAAGAAGGAACATCATATATACCCGCTGCGATCTGGTCCAGTTCCGCACTGGTTGCGATCAACTTCTGAGCCACACCCGCTTCTTCAGATTTTGCCTTCAGAAGCACACGCAAAAGGTCTGCCAGAGCAGAGTTAACCTGCAACTTCTCACTCGATTTCTTCGAAACGGGAAAATCTTCCGGCTTCGTGGCCTGACCTGCCTTGATGGCTTCCAAGATCCCAGATGCAACATCGCCCTTGCGCGCTTCGCGCATCAGCAGACGTGAGCGACCAAGCTCTTCCATGCTCGCAGGCTTGGTCGATGCGATCTCGACCAAGGCATCATCCTTGAACACACGGCTTCGTGGCACATTCTTTGTTTGCGCATAGCTCTCGCGAAACCTTGCCAGTTCACGAACGATGGCGAGGAACTTTCCCGAATGCGTACGGGTTTTCACACGCTGCCAGGCAAAATCAGGATCAACACGGTACGTTTCCGGGTCGGTCAGGATCGAGATTTCTTCTTCGACCCAGGCTTTTCGACCCGATTTTTCAAGCTCAGCCGACAGGTGTTCATAAATTCCACGAAGATGGGTTACGTCGGCCAACGCATATGTTTTTTGGGCATTCGACAACGGGCGACGCGACCAGTCCGTGAAGCGTGAGGTTTTGTCCAGTGAGGCCCGCGCGATCTTGCGCACAAGTGTTTCATACCCAACCTGCTCGCCAAAACCACAAACCATTGCTGCAACTTGCGTATCGAACAATGGTGCAGGTAAGACGCCATAATCCACCTGGAAGATTTCGAGGTCCTGCCGAGCGGCATGGAAAACCTTCACGACCCCTACGTTGCTAAAGAGCTCGAGGAGCGGATCAAGCGAAAGCCCTTCGACCATTGGATCAACCAACACCGCGTTTTCGTCGCCCTTCCCGGGATACGCAACCTGGATCAGGCAAAGCTTTGCATAGTAGGTGCGTTCGCGCAGAAACTCCGTGTCGACCGTAATGTAAGGGGCGTTAGCAGCGTCGGCGCAGAATGCGGCCAGCGCTTCGGTCGTTGTGATTGTCTGCATTAGGGCCTACTTCGCCTCTTCGAAAATTATATCTGCACCGATTTACCTACCATCATTGTTAGGCGGAATCGCGTCGGGGTGAAAGGGCACTAAGGCGCTTCAACAAAGCGCGGTCTCGACTGAACCATGCAAGACAACCCAATGTAGCCGCAGAAACCTTCAGCTTCGTTGTTTTCGGCCATTTATCCAAAGACGAGATCAAGTCGTAATTCGGCCTGTTGTGTCGCCTTTATCAACCTGCACTAAGGTTCCTGCCCGCTATGCGCTGGGTCACCTCTTACTTGCATCGATCATTACGGGCAGCGGTGCATTCTCTGAAACCGCACGCAGTACCGATGGATAAAGGCGATGCTCCAACTTGAGGACCCGCGCAGCCAAGCTGTCCGCTGTGTCATCCGCTTTGATCGCGACTTTGGCTTGTCCCAAAACGGGCCCGTCATCGAGTTCTGCCGTTACCCAATGAACGCTGCATCCATGCTCAATATCACCGGAGTCAAGCGCGCGTGCGTGGGTGTTGAGCCCTTTGTATTTGGGAAGCAGCGAAGGATGAATGTTCAGCATCTTTCCCGCCCAACGGGTCACGAAGGCAGGGGTCAAAATGCGCATAAACCCGGCAAGGCAAATCAAATCGGGCGAGGCATTCGAAAGATGTTCGCTCAACGCCTCCTCAAAGGATGCACGATCGCTGCCGAAAGGCCTATGATCCACAACAGCGGTCGGAACACCGCGCGCCCTGGCTTTTTCAAGCCCCCCGGCGTCTGCATTGTTCGACAGGACCAGACAGGCGCGCGCGGGATGATCCCCGGTCATACTGTCTACGAGCGTGACCATGTTCGACCCACCCCCGGAAATCAGGATCGCAACACGCATGGGACTATAGTTTGCCAGAGTAGGCGACACCTTGGCCATCGACCACTTTACCCAGCGCCACAATAGTTTCACCGCTTTGCTGAAGAACTTCGGTGACAGAATCGGCCTTATCTGCCTCCACCACCACGCACATGCCGATGCCGCAATTGAACGTCTTCAGCATCTCTTCATCCGTGATACCACCTGCGTTGCGCAACCAGCTGAAAACAGGCGGCAGGTCCCAGGTGTCCAGGTCAAGTTGAACACCCAGCCCGTCCGGCAATACGCGTGGAAGATTCTCTGTCAGCCCACCACCCGTGATATGAGCCAGTCCATGCACGCCGCCGGCTTTCAGAGCCGAAAGCAGCGGCTTCACGTACAGCCTCGTTGGCGTCAGAAGCACGTCCCCAAGCGTGCCGCTCTCAAAAGGTGCTGCAGACCCCCAGTCGAGACCCGCCACTTCTGCAACTTTTCGCACCAAACTGAACCCATTGGAATGCACCCCATCGGATGCCAATCCAAGGACCACGTCCCCCGCCCTGATCCCGGCAGGTAAATGCGTACCCCGTTCCATTGCACCCACAGCAAATCCAGCGAGATCGAAATCGCCAGCCCCATACATACCGGGCATCTCTGCAGTTTCTCCGCCGGTCAATGCGCATCCAGAGGCCGCGCAACCCGCTGCGATGCCTTTGATGATTGTAGCAGCAGCCCCTGTCTCCAACTTTCCAGTTGCAAAATAGTCTAGAAAAAACAGAGGTTCCGCACCCTGGCAGACCAGATCATTCACACACATAGCAACAAGGTCGATACCGATCGTGTCCAGCTTGCCCGTGTCAATTGCAATCCGCAGCTTCGTGCCCACGCCATCGGTGGCAGCAACGAGAATGGGATCCGAAAACCCAGCATCCTTCAGATCAAAGAGCGCTCCAAACCCTCCGAGCCCACTCATGACGCCCGAGCGCGTCGTTGCAGATGCCGCTGGCTTGATCTCATCGACAAGCGCGTTTCCGGCGTCGATATCCACGCCTGCTTCTGCATAGCTGAGACCGTTCTTGGGAGTGCTCATTGGGTTATCCTTCGGCTGATTGCTGCGGCGATAGACCATTCCGCGCGCTGCCTCAAGCAACGCCCGCTTGACCATCGATTTGTCGCAGCATAATCGGGGGGTAGCGGGCCTGTAGCTCAATTGGTTAGAGCAGAGCGCTCATAACGCTTTGGTTGCGGGTTCAAGTCCTGCCGGGCCTACCAAACTTCCGCTAAGACCTTCGATGTCGCGTCAGAACACGACGTTCATCATCACCAGCGATACCACCAGAAACAGAATCGTCATCAGACTGCCGCTGCGCAGGAAATCTGTGACGGTATATCCGGCGGGTCCCATGATGAGCGCATTGACTTGGTGGGTTGGAATCAGGAACGAATTAGACGTCGAAATCGCAACTGTCAGTGCGAAAATGGCCGGATCTCCGCCCGCGGCAACGGCAATAGACACAGCCAGCGGCACGAGAAGGACGGTGGCGCCCACGTTCGACATCACAAGCGTGAACGCGGTAGCCAATACAGCGACACCTGCTTGTAGCGCCCAGATCGGCCATCCCTCAAGCAGCGCAAGGATTTGCTGGGCAATCCAGGCCGCGGTGCCGGTATTCTGAACGGCCTGACCCAGGGGAATCAAACTGGCGAGCAAAAAGACGGTTTGCCAACTGACCGCCTCATAAGCTTCATCGATCCGCAAAACATTGGTCGCAATCATTCCCCCGGCCCCGACAAGCAGGGCAAGCGACAGGCGCATATCGGTGAACAAGATCAAGCCAAGCGCGATCAGAAAGAATATCATCGCCCAGGCAACCTTGTGGGGGCGTAATTCTTCCATCGGAAAATCACTGGTCACCACCACGAAGTCCCGGTCCTTGGTCAAGCGCGCGAGATTTTCCCAGACGGTAAACGCAACCAAAGTATCACCGGCGCGGAACGGCTCTTGGCCGATATCCGTAGCCTCATGTTCTTCTGTCTCAACAAGGCTGAGAGTCTCCCCGCCTCGATGAACTGCAAGCAGGCCCAGACCATAGGTTTTCCGCATCGTCACGTCGCGGGCACTTTTTCCGATCAGATTGGAATCGGGTGGGATAACCACCTCAGCGACACCGGCAACAGTTGGGGCGTAAGCTTCAGCGAAAATGTCGAGCTCGGGCAAGACCTCTAGCCCGTAGACATCCGCGATATCCTGGATCACCTTCCGGCGCCCAAGGATTGCCAAACGACATGGATCTTCCACCTTGGTGGTCAGAAGCGGCGTAAACCAACGCTGCCCACGGTGATAAGAGCCCACGATATAAAGGTTATGGGCCAGCATAATGTCGCCAAAGGTCTGTCCCCGCAGAATAGACCCTTGCGGAACCACCACCTCAACCAGATCAGATTTTAGCCCATAGATTTTCTTGAGATAATCCCGAACCGATTGGCCCGCGCCAGCTTCATCCTTGTTCCCATGATTTGGCAGAACCCATCGACCCAGAAGCACGAAGTACAAGATACCTGTCAGAACCAGACAGACACCAACAGGCGTGACCGCAAAGAGCGAAAAAGGCTCCATTTGCTGGTCTGCGGTGAGGGCCGTGTTCGACGTTGCGATCAGATCGTTCAATAGGATCAACGGTGATGAGCCGACCATTGTCATCGTCCCGCCCAGGATTGCGCAGAACCCCATTGGCATCAGAAGACGACTCAAGGGAAGTTCCGTACGCACTGAAATCCGGCTGACAACGGGCAAAAAGAGCGCGGCCGCACCCACATTCTGCATGAAACTGGATATTACTCCAACCGTGCCGGATATAATTGGAATGATCCTGACTTCAGTTTTTCCACCATATTTCAGGATGGTTCCCGCGACTTTGCTCATCAGCCCTGTTTTGTCGAGACCAGCCCCAATAATCATCACCGCGATGATCGAGATCACGGCGTTGGATGCAAATCCTTCAAACAAACGGCTTGTATCGGCAAGGCTACTAAGCGCAGGAAATTGTGACAGCACACCTAGCGAGATCATCACCAAAATGGCCGTGAAATCTATTCGGAAAAACTCCGTGATAAAGAGCAGCACGGTCACACCAAGGATCGCAAGAACTACGATCATCTCAACGGTCAATTCGATTGGCACGCTACCCCTCCCATTGCCTCTACATTGCACGGTTTGTTTAGGAGCCGCCACACCTTAATGGCCAAATTGAACCTGATTTTAGTGCTTCGTTTCATGGCTTTGGCATAGTTTGGTGGCAGAAGCGCTTGTCCCAGAGATCAACTAATGCCAAACGCCATTCGATAATGGTTCGAGAAGCGCTCGTCCGCCCTGCTTATCGCGGCAGAACAAGAACTGCCTTGAGCCCGCCCAGCTCCACGCTATCCAGCAATTTCAGAGCGCCCCCATGGCTGCGCGCAATATCAGCCACAATTGCCAGCCCAAGCCCGACACCGCTTCCCTTATTCTGATTTCGCGCGCGATCAAGTCGGGCAAACGGCTTGGCCGCTTCATCGCGTTGGTCGACAGGTATCCCCGGCCCGTCATCCTCCACAACAAAGGCAACACCTTCTGCAATAAGCTCGACCGAGACCCGTGCCTGTGTCGCATACCTCGCAGCATTCCCGATCAGGTTGTCCAGCGATCGCGAAACTGCCCTGTGGCGCATTGGCAAATTCACATGCTCCGGTAGTTCACCTGCCAACGTCACAGTCTGCCCCATGCGCACAGCACGACTAACGGCGTCCCGAGCCACTTTCACAGCATCATGCTCGACCATATCTTCAAGCGACGCGCTTTTTGAAAATTCGAGGAATGCTTCTAAGAGGCCTTCCATTTCTGTCAGGTCCCGCTCTAACGCATCCACCTCGGAACCCGGCTCCAACATAGACAATTCAAGCTTCATCCGCGTCAAGGGTGTGCGCAGATCGTGACTGACGCCCGACAGCATCAGAGTCCTCTGTTCGATCTGACGCTCGATCCGGTCGCGCATATCCAGAAATGCCAAGCCTGCTGCACGTACTTCCAACGCTCCAGCAGGTTTGTAGGGTAGCGTCCTGCCCTTCCCGAAAGCTTCTGCTGCTGCAGACAACCGCTTGATTGGTCGCAGTTGATTTCGAAGAAACACATACGACACCAATGACATAAGGCCACCGACAAACAGCGTGATCAACACCAGCTGATGTGGGTTGGAGGCGGATACACGTTCCCGATCCATGTTCAGGCGTAAAGGGCCTGCAGGGCTGTCTACCCAGATGGTGACCCGTCGAAATTCAGACGCCAGATCAATGGCAATAAACTCCGGCAGCTCATCTCTTAGGGTTGCAATCACAACCAGACCGGAAATGTCATAAAATGGGCGATCAGACTGAGCAGGTGGATCAGGATCGCGCGTTACGATCATATCAAGGGTCTCTGCCATATCCATGAGCTGTTCTGAAGACCCCAGAGGATCGGCAGAGGCCGCTTGTTGCAAAACGCGGGCCTCTAAAACGACCCCATGGGTCAGCTGTTGCGTGACCTCTTCAAAATGGCGTTGTAAGAAAGCAATCGTCACGGCGAGCGTCAAAACCACAACGGGGGCCACAAGAATAAGGGCCGCGCGCGCATACAAGCGGTTTGGAAGCGACTCTTTTAGCCAGGACAACATGACCAAACCCTATGCGCGCCACAAAAAAGGGGAAAGCGAATTTGGCACATTCTCAGCCAGAGAGCGTAACCTCGCTGCGCGGCGACCTTAAACGCGTTATTGCGCCAAACCCTTCCCCCATGACCTATTGGGGCACGAACACCTACCTGCTTGGTACAAACGAGGTCGCCGTTATTGATCCAGGTCCATCCGATAGCACTCATTTCGAAAAAATTCTCCGCCAACTCGCGCCGGCTGCACGTATTACGCATGTTTTCGTGACCCATGCGCATCTGGATCACTCCGCAGGAGCCGCAGAATTTGCAGGACGCGTGAATGCCCCAGTGCTGGCATATGGGGATGCAAAGGCCGGTCGTTCCGCAGACATGCAGGCCTTGTCCGAAACCGGACTGGTCGGTGGCAGCGAAGGCGTCGATCATAATTTCATGCCAGATCAGCAGCTTGCAGACGGTGAGATCGTCGAGACGCAGGAATGGCAGCTGGAAACCATCTGGTCCCCCGGTCATATGGGCAATCACCTGTGCTTTGCAGAACTTCAGACGGGGTACATGTTTACTGCGGACCTTGTGATGGACTGGGCAACCTCTTTGGTCTCCCCTCCAGACGGGGATTTAGGCGCGTTTTTTAGATCGCTAGACCGGCTCGAAGCGCATCCTGTGAACAAGATTTACTATCCGGGGCATGGCGATCCGGTACGCGCGCCTCTTGATCGCGTCGCTGAGTTGCGCACACATCGGCAAACGCGCCATTCTCAGATTTTGGCCGCTTTAAGGGACGCGCCGGGAAGCGCACATGACCTTGCCAGCAGAATTTATACAGAGGTTGATCCGAGGCTATTGCCGGCCGCTGCGCGTAACGTCTTAGCGCACCTTATTGAAATGAAAGCGCAATCTGAAGCGACGCATGATGACGTTCTGTGCGAGACTTCGATCTTTAGGTTAATTTAGGCAAACAATGATTTTTGCGTTTTCGGCACTGGACACCTCTCACACCTCTTGCTAAATCGCTCGCCATTGGTCCGGCGTAGCTCAGCGGTAGAGCAGTTGACTGTTAATCAATTGGTCGTAGGTTCGATCCCTACCGCCGGAGCCATTTTTAAATTTTATTTCAGGACTTTACAAAACTGTAAGCTCATTGCGGCGAAGTCCTGTTTGAACGATGGAAGCACTGCGGAAGCGATGGCCGCCGCCTATTCACCGTGTTCCTTCATCCACAGCATGGCAATCCTCAGGGACCGCTTCGTCTCTCAAGGATAGGCCGTACCTTCCCTCGCTGCGCTCGGCGCGTCTTACGCGCGGGATGTAGGCCTACCAGCAACCAAAGCGCTAAAAGGCCCCCCCGCGGGGGCCATTCGCCATGGCCCCCTTCTCGATCCGCCTAGGCACTGCCCGATAGGTGCGAGGATGCGAATGGCCCATAGCGGACATTCCGGGAACGACCAAACGCGGCACTGCAGCACAGGGAAGTCCCAGCCAAGAAGCCGGCCCAACATTGATACGATCTTGAAGCCACTCTCTCGGGGCTAACGACTGTTCACCTTGCTCATGCCAAGACGTGTCCGGCGCGGATCAACGCCCGGAAACACCACTTTGATATCGCTTAAGTTGATCGATAAGGTGCAGACCCGATGGGCAATTCATCCGCGCACAAAACTCGTTCCAGACATGGCCAAATGGCAGATCTTTCAATTCTTCTGTGACAACAAACCTCTCAGTGAAGTTTAAAGCAACTTCTGCGGACCGCAGGCGGTCGAGCGGCATCAAAAGTGCGTGTAGCAGCGCCTTTTGCATATTGCGCGTGCCAATTGCCCACGCTGAAGTGCGACTGATCGTTGCGTCAAAGAAATCTAGACCGATGAAGGTTCGGTCCAAGAGATCTGAAGCGACAAGTTCATGCGCAATCTGCAGCACATCATCGCTTTGTAAGATCACATGATCACTGTCCCACCGCATTGGTCGCGAGACGTGCAACAGGATTTCATCCACGAAGAGCGACGCGGCACTTAGCTTATCGGCTACGTTTTCCGTCGGGTGGAAATGGCCCATATCGAGGCACAGCACCGTGTCGTTCTTCATCGCGTAACCCATGTAAAACTCATGGCTGCCGACAGTGCAGGCCTCCACCCCGATGCCAAAGAGCTTGCTTTCGACGGCATCGCGCATTTGTGTGCGATCTTGTGGCGTTGAGATCATCTTGTCGATGGACGCCTCAAGACGCCGACGGGCGGCCATGCGGTCAACGGGCGTATCTTTGTAGCCATCTGGCACCCAAATGTTGTTCACGCACGTCGAGCCGAGCTCTGCCCCCATCTGCGCGGCAATCTCGCGGGTGCGCCGTCCATGTTCGATCCAGAAATCGCGGATGCCTTGGTCGGGATGCGAGAGCGTCAGGTTGTCGTCCGCCTTGGCATGAGCAAAGAACGTGGGGTTGAAATCAAGGCCTAAACCCTGCTCCTTCGCCCAATCGACCCACGGCGCGAAATGCTTGTATTCAATTTCATCGCGGTCCGGGGTCTCGTCAGTGTCCAGATACATCGCATGCAGGTTCAGGCGATGCGATCCTGGGATCATGGAGTAGGCAAACTCCAGATCGGCGCGCAGTTCATCCGGCGTGCGGGCGCGGCCTGGGTGGTTGCCCGTAGCTTGAATGCCACCACCAGACGATCCTGTCTTCTGTTCAAACCCGACCACGTCATCACCTTGCCAGCAATGCATTGAAATCGGGATAGTTTTCAGGCGCTCGATGGCATATTCAGTATCGATGCCCCAGTCCGCGAACTGGGCTTTTGCGCTTTCATAGCTCATGTCGCCCCCCCTATCGCGTGAACGCCTGAACGTTGCCAGCGTCAACGTTGATGATGTTCCCAGTGGACTTTGACGACGTATCAGCGGCGAAGAAATAAGCGGCTTCGGCGATGTCTTCGGGCAACACGGAGCGTTTGAGCATGGAGCGCTGACGATACATTTCCTCAAGCCCGTCCTTGTCGGTGCCGTAAGTGCCCGCACGCTGTTCCAGCCAATCGCCCTCCCAAATCTTGGACCCCCGTAACACGGCGTCCGGGTTCACGACATTGACGCGAATACCAGCCTCTGCCCCTTCCAACGCCAGACAACGGGCCAGATGGATTTCGGACGCTTTTGCGGTACAATAGGCGGACGCGTTGGGTGACGCCGCCAGCCCGTTTTTGGACGCAACAAAAATGATCGCACCGCCCATGTCCTGCACCCGCATGACCTTGAACGCCTCGCGGCTGACAAGGAAGTAGCCCGTGCTTAGGATATCCATGTTCTTGTTCCAAAGGGCTAAGCTGGTCTCTTCTAAAGGGGCAGAAGAGGCAATGCCCGCATTTGATACAAGAATATCAACGCCGCCAAATTCAACGGCCAGCTCTGCGTAAGCGGAGGCGACGGTAGTCTCGTCTGTCACGTTCATGTTGACCTGCCGGACCACGTCCGCGCCGAAGCGCCCCGATAGATTGTCCAGCGTCGAGGCGAGTGCGTCGTCATTGATGTCGGCCAACATCACACAGGCACCCTCTTGCAAGTAGCGTTCTGCTGTGGCCGACCCGATGCCGCCTGCGCCGCCTGTTACCAAGGCCACGCGGCCCGCCAGCGCCTTGGGCTTGGGCATACGTTGCAACTTGGCCTCTTCCAAAAGCCAGTATTCGATGTCGAAGGCCTCTTGCTCGGGCAGGCCCTGATATTCGCTCACCGCCGACGCGCCGCGCATCACGTTTATGGCGTTAACGTAGAATTCGCAGCTGATGCGCGCCGTTGCCTTGTCTTTGGCGAAGGTGATCATGCCCACGCCGGGCACCAGATAGACCACCGCATTTGGGTCGCGCAGGGCCGGGCTATTGTCATGTTTGCAGCGCTTATAATAGGCGGCGTAGTCGTCGCGGTAATCCGCGATCTGCTGAGCGAGGCCGTCCAGCACCGCGTCGATGTTGTTTTTGGCCGGATCGAATTCCACCACAAGGGGACGGATTTTTGTCCGCAGGAAGTGATCGGGGCAAGATGTGCCAAGTGCGGCAAGCGGTTCCATGCCCTTTGCGTTCACAAACTCCAAAACTGCGTCGCTGTCGTTGAAATGGCCGATCATATGTTGATTGCTGCTGACAAAGCCACGGATCGCGGGCATCAAGCGGGCCGCGACTGCGCGGCGACCTGAGGCGTCAAGGCTTTGATGTTTAGCCCCTCCAAAAGCAGGCTTACCCGCGCTTTCGGCGGCGAGCCATTCCGTCGCCACGTTGATCACATCAATCGTGGTGTCGTAACATTCCTTAGCCGTGTCGCCCCATGTGAACAGACCGTGGCTGGCCAGAACGACCCCGTCAGCATCGGGGTTTTCCAGGCAGAATTTCTCCAGCCAAAGCCCTAGTTCGTAGCCTGGCTTTTTCCACGGCAGCCAACCGATCCGCTCACCGAAAACGCGTTTTACCAGCTCTTCAGAGTTTGCGGAGGCGGCGATTGCAATGATCGCATCTGCATGGACGTGATCCACATGGGTGCGCGGCACATAGGCATGAAGGGGGGTGTCGATTGAGGCCGCGCGTGGATTCAGATTGAACGTACAATGGGGCAGGTAACCCACCATTTCGTCCTCGAAGTCCACGCCACGATAGAGGCCCTTCAGCGCACGGAGCTTGTCCATGTAAAGGGTTGCAAAGCCGTCCATCTTGATCGACCCGATATCACCACCTGAACCTTTGACCCACAAAACCTCGACCTGATCGCCCGTCAAAGGGTCCGTTTCTATGACTTTGGCAGAGGTATTTCCACCGCCGTAATTGGTCACCCGCTTGTCCGCACCAAGGATATTGGAACGATAAAGCAGCAGTTCCGATTCGTTCATTCCGGCGGCTTCAGCCTCGGACCAACGGTTTTCAAGCAGCTGCTTTTCAGCGGTTTTCAACATTTTTTCCTCCCTGCAGGCGCACGTGCGCGCCCTCTCAATATGCCAATAGGCTGCGTATACACAGGTATATTGTCAATCAAAAACGATCACATTCAATCATGCTGCAATGCAGAATGATTGAATGTGATTGAAAATGATTGACAGATGCACCGAATCTGAACCACTTTGAAGGTGGGAGGACGAAATGCACGAAACCGAGCGTCACAGAATTATCCTATCTGCTGTGCAGGACAGGCCTGTCGTAACCGTCGTGGACCTTTGCGGTCTTACGGGGGTTTCCGAGGCAACAATCCGGCGCGACATCGCCACCCTGCACATGCAAAAGAAGCTCCGCCGTGTGCGTGGTGGTGCCGAAGCAATAACGCCACCGCAATTCGTCGGCCTTGCCGGGCGGCCCTTTGCTGTCAATGAAATCATGCGCAGCCGCGAAAAGCAGGCGATTGCCCGCGCCGCGGTCGA
>Ga0189292_10307_pt1 | contig 18175 bp, 10 predicted proteins | sample UW1oraminimetaG_FD_130317 | JGI IMG/M metagenome (GOLD analysis project Ga0189292, IMG submission 130317) | Marine microbial communities from the Costa Rica Dome - UW179A-orange mini metaG | ecosystem: Environmental > Aquatic > Marine > Oceanic > Photic zone | place: Costa Rica: the Eastern...
CAACATCCTGATTTCCAACCCGCGCGACCTGCCGGCGATGATCAAGGACCTGTCCAAGTATCGCTTCAGCGGCTTCGTCGGGCTCAACACGCTGTTCGTGGCGCTGTGCAACAGTGAAGACTTCCGCAAGCTCGATTTCTCTGCGCTCAAGGTCACCCTGTCTGGCGGTATGGCGCTGCAACTGGCCACAGCCGAGCGCTGGAAGCAGGTCACCGGGTGCCCGATCTGCGAAGGCTATGGCCTGACCGAAACCAGCCCGGTAGCCTCGGTCAATCCGATCGAGCACATCCAGATTGGCACCATCGGCATTCCGGTTCCTTCGACGCAATTCAAGGTTATCAATGACGACGGGCAGGATCTGGCACAAGGCGAGATCGGCGAGTTGTGCATCAAGGGCCCGCAGGTGATGAAGGGTTACTGGCAGCGCCCTGAGGCCACTGACGAAGTGATCGATGCCGAAGGCTGGTTCAAGTCCGGCGACATCGGCGTCATTCAGGAAGACGGCTACATCCGCATCGTCGACCGTAAGAAGGACATGATTCTAGTGTCTGGCTTCAACGTGTATCCCAACGAGCTGGAAGACGTGCTTGCCGGTCTGCCAGGGGTGCTGCAATGCGCCGCCATTGGCGTGCCGGATGAGAAGTCGGGTGAGGCGATCAAGCTGTTCGTAGTGGTCAAGCCGGGTGAGAGCCTGACCAAGGAACAGGTGATGAAGCACATGCACGACAACCTGACTGGCTACAAGCGGCCTAAAGCCGTTGAGTTCCGCGAAAGCCTGCCGACCACCAACGTCGGCAAGATCCTGCGGCGCGAGTTGCGCGATGAAGAGTTGCGCAAGCTGGGCCACAAGAAGTAATCGAGGCTTCACTTGAAAACCCCGCCCCGGCGGGGTTTTTTTCGTTTATGCGAACTACGTTCATCGGCAATACCTCGCATCGCCTGGATTAGCGTTTAGTAGAGTTCTCCTCATTATGTAGTCGATGGCACAATGGCACTACTTAACCATGCTTTTCCTATGGGATTTGAAGATGCTAGCGTCCTTACGGCTGCGGGTGAAATTGCTCTTGCTTGCGCTTGGTCCGATTCTTTTGTTGAGCATCACGCTCAGTGGGGTAGCGGTAGTCGAGTTGCAGGACTTGGCCGACCAGCAGGAAGATCAGACCCGCACGAGCCTTATTCGTGACCGTCGTGCCGAGCTCAAGCATTACGTCGAGCTGGCGCGAAACGCCATTGCACCGATCTATGAGCGCTCTGCCCAGGGCGACATGCAGGCGCGTGAGCAGGCGGTCGCCATACTCGAGCGCCTCAGCTACGGCAATGAGGGGTATTTCTGGGGGTATGACGCTCAGTCGCTGCGGGTATTCCAGGGCGCTACGCGTGAGCGCATCGGCGAAAGCTTCGCCGATTACCGGGATCCGAATGGCGTCTACGCCATTCGTGAGCTGGTCAAAGCCGGCCAGAACGGCAGTCACTTCGTCGATTACAGCTTCGTCGTTCCGGGCAGTGATACGTTGGTGCCGAAGGTCGGCTATGCCGAGCACCTGCCAAAGTGGAATCTGGTATTCGGTACGTCACTGAATCTGGACGACGTCGAGCGCGACGTGGGTGAGGCGCGGGCGGTTTTCCAGGCGCGAATCGATGGTCTCACCCTGTTCATGCTTGGCGCGGCGTTTCTGCTGCTGATCCTGATGGGCGTGCTCGCGGTGCTGATGAGCAACGCCATCCTCCGTCCGCTGCTGCAGATCAAGCAGAATCTGGACGACATGGCGCAGGGCGACGGCGATCTTACCCATCGCTTGCCTGTCACCAGCCGGGACGAGCTCGGTGAGTTGTCTGCCTCGTTCAACCGCTTCGTCGAGAAGATCCATTCGCTGGTGCAGCAGGTCGCAGGAACCACCACGCAGCTCAGTGGACTGGTCGGTGCGGTGGCAAGCCAGGCGCAGCGTTCGGAGCAGGCCATGGCCGACCAGCGCAGCGAGACCGATCAGGTGGCCACGGCGATCAACGAGATGTCCGCTGCCGCCCATGAGGTCGCCATGAGCGCCCAGCGTGCCGCCGAGGCGGCGCGTGAGACTGATCAGCAGGGTATTGCGGCCAAGCAGGTCGTCGATCAGAGCATTCGTCAGATCCATGAGCTGGTGGGCGAGCTGCGTGGCAGTGGTGAATCGTTGGACGGGCTGCAGCAGGACGTGCAAGGCATCGTCGGCGTGCTTGATGTAATCCGCGCCATTGCCGAGCAGACCAATCTGCTGGCGCTCAATGCTGCCATCGAAGCAGCCCGTGCCGGTGAAGCGGGCCGCGGTTTCGCCGTAGTTGCCGACGAAGTCAGGGCGCTGGCCAGCCGCACGCAGCAGAGCACTGGCGAGATCCAGGGCATGATCGACCGCCTGCAGAGCGCGACCTCGAACACCGTCTCCACCATGTTGCGCGCCGGCGAGAAGGGCGAGAGCACCCGCGATCATGCCAATCAGGCTGGGGAGTCACTGGATGCGATCTCTGCATTGATCGGCACGATCAACTCGATGAACGCGCAAATCGCCGCCGCTGCCGAAGAACAGACTGCCGTGGCAGAGGAGATCAATCGCAGCGTGCACCACATCGCCGATGCAGTGGATGGCGTGGCCAGTGATGCGGCGCAGGGCGCTCAGACCTCGCGTGAACTCAACGGCCTCGCCGAACAGCTGCAGAGGCTGGTGGGGCAGTTCCGCATCTGATCCGGGTGGCTTCAGGTGGCGGGTGCAATGCCTGCCGCCCTTGCCTGGCTGAGTAGGCTGCGCGCTTGCGCGATATTCAGTCCTTCACATGTAGTTCCCTCATACCGATGAACGGCGCTACCGGCGGGCGGCTGTCTCAGAACCGAGACGGCGGCCGTTCGGTCTAGCTCCCTATGGCCGCGTCCGCTGAAAGCAGTAGGGGACGATGGCGCAAGCCACAGGCGGCCTGCCCATCAATCCGTTGCAAGGATGAGTTACCCATGCACAAGAAAAACAATGCTGTTCGGGTAGTTGCTTCTCTCGCATTACTTACCGGCAGTGTCGCTTTCGCGGCGCCGCAGATCGATACCGCTCAATTCAATGACTTCTGGACACCGGACAAGCCGAACGCCGCGCTTTGCCGTTCGCCGTTGCTGGTCGGTACGCCGGTCGGCCTGCCGCGCTGCATGCAGGCGAGCAACGTCATGAAGCATCTGGAAGCGCTGCAGGACATCGCTGCGCTGAACGATGGCAATCGGGCTTCCGGCCAGCCGGGCTATCAGGCGTCGATCGATTACGTGCGCAGCCGCCTGCAGCGAGCCGGTTATCGGGTCGAGATACAGGCCTTTCCCTTCCTAGCCTTCTATCCGGTCAACCCCGGCACGCTGAGCGCCGTGGCGCCGCAGCCGGTGCAGTACGTTTGGGAGGAGGACTTCTCCTATGCCGATCAGACCGATCCTGGCAATGTCACCGCACCGGTGGTGCCAGTCGACCTGGCACTCGGTGCCGGCAACACGTCTACCAGCGGTTGTGAACCGGAGGACTTCGCCGGGTTCCCGGCCGGGGCCATTGCGTTGATGCAGCGCGGCACCTGTCCGTTCGGGCAGAAGGCGACCAATGCCGCGGCGGCCGGTGCGGCGGGGGCAATCATCTTCAATCAGGGCGACACCGAGGACCGCAAGGGGCTGCTGGTCGCGACCCTGGGCGAGGACTATAGCGGCGGCATCCCGGTGATGTTCTCCACCTACGACAACGGTGTGGCCTGGTCGCAGACCGCAGGTCTACAGCTGAGCATGAACGTCGATGTGGTGCGCGAGCAGACCGAGACCTACAACCTGCTGGCCGAAACCCGCCGCGGTGACCCGAGCAACGTGATCATGGTCGGCGCGCATCTGGATTCGGTGTTCGAAGGCGCCGGCATCAACGACAACGGGTCCGGCAGCGCCGCGCTGCTGGAAATGGCACTGCTGATGAGTAAGGCCCGGCCGGAGAATAAAGTGCGTTTTGCCTGGTGGGGTGCCGAGGAGTCCGGGCTGGTTGGCTCGACCTACTACGTCACGCAATTGCCGGATGAGCAGAAGCGGCGCATCAAGGCCTACCTGAACGTCGACATGATCGGTTCGCCGAACTACGGCAACTTCATCTACGACGGCGATGGCTCCGACTTCGGCCTGCAGGGGCCTCCCGGCTCGGCCGCCATCGAGCGTTTGCTGCGCACCTACTTCCAGCTGCGCAATGCGCCGTCTGAAGGCACCGAGATCGACTTCCGCTCCGACTACGCACAGTTCTTCGAAGACGGCATCGCCTTCGGCGGGCTGTTCACCGGCGCCGAGGACATCAAGACCGAGGAGCAGGCGCAGCGTTACGGCGGTACCGCCGGGGAGTCGTTCGACGCGTGTTATCACACGCCATGCGACAATCTCGGCAACATCTCCACTGAAGCCCTGGAGCTGCATAGCGATGCGCTTGCCTTCGCCACCAGCTGGCTCTCGCTATCGACCAAGATGATCGATGACGAGATCGCCGCGGCGGCCGAGCAGAGCATCGGCACCATGCGCATCCAGCAAGTGCAGGAGAAGTCGCGCTGGGGTCACTGGATCCGTTGATCGGCTGAATACCGCGCCGGCTAGCCGGCGCGGTCCCTCCAAACATCCCTTTCCCTTCGGCCGGCCGGGCAAATCTGCGACAATCGCGCCCTTCTCGAATTGCCCCACGGCTGTCCATGACCGACGCAACGCCCGCTATCGATACCCTGCTGAAGAATCTCGACCAGGCCCTGTTCGCTGATCGCCATCGCCTGCGCCGGCAGCTGCATGAGCTGAGAAAGCAACCGGACGAGGCCAAGCTGACCCAATGGCTGGAACGTTTTCAGGCCTCCGTAGCCAAGGTCGAGGCTCGCCGGCAGAGCGTGCCGCGCATTCGCTACGACGACAGCCTGCCAATCGCGGCCAAGCGCGACGAGATCAAGGCCGCGCTGGAAAAACACCAGGTGCTGGTGATCGCCGGTGAGACCGGCTCGGGCAAGACCACGCAGCTGCCGAAGATCTGCCTGGAAATCGGCCGTGGCGTACACGGGCTGATCGGCCATACCCAGCCGCGCCGGCTGGCGGCACGCAGCGTCGCGACTCGGGTGGCCGAGGAAATCGGCGCGCCGCTGGGTGAGCTGGTGGGTTATCAGGTGCGCTTCGAGGATCAGAGCAAGGACAGCTCGCTGATCAAGCTGATGACCGACGGCATCCTGCTGGCCGAGACGCAGCACGATCGCTTCCTCGAGCGTTACGACACCATCATCGTCGACGAGGCCCACGAGCGTTCGCTGAACATCGATTTCCTGCTCGGCTTCCTCAAGACTTTGCTGCCGCGCCGGCCGGACCTGAAGGTCATCATCACTTCGGCGACCATCGACCTGCAGCGCTTTTCCGAGCATTTCGATGGTGCGCCCATCGTCGAGGTGTCCGGGCGTACCTACCCGGTGGAGACCTGGTATCGGCCACTGGCGGCAGAGATCGACGAGGACGGCAACCGGGTCGAGGATGATCTGACCGTCGACCAGGGCATCCTCGCCGCGCTGGACGAGATTACTGCCCACGAGCAGAGCGTGGGCAAGCGCCCCGGCGACGTGCTGGTGTTCCTCCCTGGCGAGCGCGAGATTCGCGACGCGGCCGAGGTGCTGCGCAAGGCCAATCTGAAGTTCACCGAGGTGCTGCCGCTGTATGCGCGGCTGACGCCGGCCGAGCAGCAGAAGATTTTCCAGCCGCGACCAGGGCGCAAGATCGTGCTGGCCACCAACGTCGCCGAGACTTCGCTGACCGTGCCGGGCATCCGCTACGTGATCGATTCCGGCACCGCGCGCATCAGCCGCTACAGCTACCGCGCCAAGGTTCAGCGCCTGCCCATCGAGGCGGTGTCACAGGCCAGCGCCAACCAGCGCAAGGGGCGCTGCGGGCGGGTCGAGCCGGGTATCTGCATTCGGCTTTACAGCGAGGAAGACTTCCTTGGCCGGCCGGAATTCACCGATCCGGAGATCCTGCGCACCAACCTCGCCGCGGTGATCCTGCAGATGCTGCATCTGCGCCTGGGCGACATCCAGGATTTCCCCTTTATCGAGCCGCCGGATGGCAAGGCCATCAGCGACGGTTTCAACCTGTTGCAGGAGCTCTCGGCGGTCAATCGCGAGAACCAGCTGACCCCAATGGGGCGCCAGTTGGCGCGCCTGCCGATCGACCCGCGGCTTGGTCGCATGCTCCTCGAAGCTGCACAGCAGGGCAGCCTGGCCGAAGTCCTGATCGTTGCCAGCGCACTCTCGGTGCAGGACGTGCGCGAGCGTCCGGCCGACCGTCAGCAGGCAGCCGACCAAGCCCATGCGCAGTGGAAAGATCCGGATTCGGACTTTGCCGCGCTGATCAATCTCTGGCGCGGTTTCGAGGAGAAGCGCCAGGAGCTGGGCTCCAACCCTCTGCGCACCTGGTGCCGGAAGAACTTCCTCAACTACCTGCGTCTGCGTGAGTGGCGCGACGCCCATCGCCAGCTGACGCTCATCGCCCGGGAGCTCAAGCTTGGTTCGGGCAGGTCGGCGGATGGCTCCGGCCAACCACCGCACGCCGATAAGGCACGTAGGGTGGAAGACGGCGAAGCCTCTTCCGCGCTTTCGGCGGGGGCCAGCACCCAACCCGCACCGACCAAGGACACCAAGGTCAACGTCATCCTCCGCCAGCAGGCCGAAGCCAGCGAGGCCGCGCAGAAGGCCAAGAGCTACGCCTCGGTGCACAAGGCCATCCTCGCCGGCCTGCTCAGCCAGATCGGCAACAAGACCGAGGAGGGCGACTTCCTCGGCGCGCGCCAGCGGCGCTTCTGGGTGCATCCATCCAGCGTGATCGGCCGTAAGAAACCCAACTGGCTGATGGCCGCGGAACTCGTGGAAACCACCAAGCTGTTCGCGCGCATGGTCGCCAAGATCGAGCCGGACTGGATCGAGCCGCTGGCCGGGCATCTGATCAAGAAGAATCACTTCGAGCCGCATTGGGAAAAGAAGCGCGGGCAGGTGGTGGCCTACGAGCAGGTTACGCTTTACGGCATGATCGTCGTCGGCCGTCGGCCCGTGCATTACGGTCCCATCGATCCGCCCGCGGCCCGCGAGCTGTTCATCCGCGAAGGGCTGGTACGCGGCGAGATGCACAGCCGTGCGCGAGCGCTCAGCGCCAATCGCGAGCTGCTCGAACGTCTCGACGAACTGGAAGCCAAGGCGCGGCGCCGCGACATCCTCGCCGACGAGGAAACCCTGTTCGATTACTACGATGCGCGCCTGCCGGCGGACATCTACCAGACCGCCAGTTTCGAGAACTGGTACAAACGCGAAAGCGCGAAGAACCCGCAGCTGCTGATCATGCGAGAGGAAGACGTGCTCGCGCGGGAGGCCAGCGAGGTCACCGCCGCGCAGTACCCGGATTACCTGCGCATCGGCGAGCTGCAGTTGCCGCTGGAATACCATTTCGAACCCAACCACCCGCGCGACGGCGTGACCTTGCGCGTACCGGCGCCGCTGTTGCCGCAATTGCGCAGCGAGCGGCTCGACTGGCTGGTGCCCGGCTTGCTGGAAACCAAGGCGGTGGCCCTGGTGCGCAACCTGCCCAAGGCGCTGCGCAAGAACTTCGTGCCGGTGCCGGATTTCGTTGGCGCTGCGCTGGCCAAGATCGCTTTTGGTGAAGGCTCGCTGCCCGAGGCGCTGGGCCGCGAGCTGCTGCGCATGACCGGCGCGCGCGTATCGGATGATGCGTGGGCCGAAGCGGCAGCCGGGCTGGAGAGCCACCTGAAGATGAACATCGAGGTGGTCGACGCCCGCGGCAAGTTTCTTGGTGAAGGCCGTGATCTGGCCGAGCTGACCGCACGTTTCGCCGAGGCGAGCCAGGCCGCCCTGGCGCCGCCGCAGCAGAAGGCCGAACAGAAGCCGGTCGAAGCCAAGGGTTTTGCCCAAGTCGCAGAAAAGGCCCAGGCGAAGATGGCCGGGCTGTCGATGACCGTCTACCCGGCGCTGGTGGAAGAGGCAGGAGTGGTCAAGGAAGGACGTTTCCCGACCCAGGCCGAGGCCGAGTGGCAACACCGCCGCGCGCTGCAGCGCCTGTTGCTGCAACAGCTGGCGGAGCCGGCCAAGTACCTGCGCAACAAGCTGCCGGGCCTTACCGAGCTGGGCCTGCTCTACCGCGACATGGGCAAGGTCGATGGGCTGGTCGAGGACATCCTGCTGGCCAGCCTCGACAGCTGCATCCTCGACGGCGAAGCCCAGCTGCCGCGTGATGGCGCCGCGCTGGCGTCGCTCGCCGAGCGCAAGCGCGGCGACTGGACTGCGCATGCCGAGCGCCTGGCACGTCTGACACTGGAAATCCTCAAGCACTGGCACGGCCTGCAGAAGCGCTTCAAGGGCAAGATCGATCTGGCCCAGGCGGTGGCGCTGAACGACATCAAGGCGCAGCTGGGCAATCTGGTCTATCCGGGCTTTGTTCGCGAAACACCTGCCGAGTGGCTGAAGGAATATCCCCGCTACCTCAAGGCCATCGAGCAACGCTTCGAGAAGATCGGTTCGCAGCTGCAGCGTGATCGCGTCTGGTCCGGCGAGCTGGCCGGCTACTGGGAACAGTATCAGGTGCGCCTGAAGAAGCACCTGCAGGAAGGCAAGCGCGATGCCGAGCTGGCACTGTATCGCTGGATGCTCGAGGAATATCGCGTCTCGCTCTGGGCGCAGCAGCTCGGCACCAGGATGGCGGTTTCGGACAAGCGCCTGAACAAGCAGTGGAGCCAGGTCGAGCCCTGAGGTCGGGGCTGGCACGAATCGTCAATCGCAGGAAGTCCATGGAAACTCGCAACAGACTGGCGGGCGTCGCCGGCTCGCTCGCCGCATCGACGCTCTTCGCCACGCTGTACTACTACACCTCGCTGCTCAAGCCGTTGAGCGGTCAACAGATCTACGGCTGGCGCATTCTGCTCACCGCACCCTGCCTGGCGTTGCTACTGCTAGCCATCGGTCGCTGGGGCGAGGTCCGCGAGATCCTGGTGCGCGTACCGGCAGAGGCGCGACTGTGGCTCGCGCTGCCGCTGTCCTCGGCGCTGGTCGGTCTGCAACTCTGGCTGTTCATGTGGGCGCCGATCAACGGCCACGGCCTGGACGTCTCGCTTGGCTACTTTCTGCTGCCGCTGACGCTGGTACTCACCGGCCGCCTGGTCTTCGGCGAGGCGATCAGTCGATTGCAACGCCTGGCCTGTTTGCTGGCGGCTGTAGGTGTCGGCAACCAGCTGCTGCTGGCTTCGTCACTGTCATGGCCGGTACTCGCCGTTGCCCTCGGTTATCCCTGCTACTTCGTCCTGCGCCGCTGGATTGGCACTGCCAGTCTCGGCGGGCTCTGGGTCGACCTGATCATCAGCCTGCCGGTCGCCGCGCTGTTTGCCTTCTCCGACCGAGAGACCCTGCAACAGCTCGCGGCGAGCCCGGCGCTGCTGCTTCTGATCATCGGCCTGGGTGCGCTCAGTGCCCTGGCCCTGGCGCTGATGATCGTCGCCAGCAAACATCTGGATCTCGCACTCTTCGGCCTGCTCAGCTATGTCGAACCGGTTCTGCTGGTTGTCGTGTCGCTGCTGCTCGGCGAGAGCATCGCACCGGATCAATGGCTGACCTACGCCGCGATCTGGGCGGCTATAGGGGTGTTGGTTTTCGAGGGTTTGCGAGCGTTGCGAAGGGGGCGAGGGCAGCCTTTGGCCAGAGCGCCCAAGCGCACGTCGAAGAGTTAGTGGGCATGGGCAGCCCCGTCACCACTGAGCTGTGGGTGGGGCAGCTAAAGCATCCGCGGCCCCACGATCCCTGCGACAACTGCCAATCCGAGCGCACCGAGCAGCAGAGCCAGGCGCCAGCCCGATTTGCGCGGAGTCTCCAGTGCCGGCGCCGAGGTTGCCGGGGGCGTGGCGACGTGCAGAGGGTTCGGTGTGGCAGGGCGAGGGCGGGCAGGCTTGGGCTGAGCAGCGGCGGTGGCGGGCAGATCAGCGGCGCGCATGAACACGGTGGCGTCTTCGTCGACGATTTCCGGCGCACTCACCTTGGGGCCGATCACCAATAGCGTGGTGTTGCCCAGCTGAATCTGATCGCCCGGCTGCAGAACGGCCGTGGTGACCTTTTCACGGTTGACCAGCAAACCGTTGGCTGAGGCCAGATCCTTCACTTCCAGCACATCGCCCTTGAGATAGAACTCCGCGTGGCGGCGGGACAGCTCCGCATCGCTGAAGCAGAGCTCGCATTTCACCGAGCGGCCAAAGGTCATCGAGCCGGTGATGTGGTACTTGTGGCCCTGGTTTTCGCCCTTGACCACCTGCAGCAACCAGCGGGGCGCTGCCGCCACCTTGGCGCCGACCTTGGCCGGATCGACGATCTCCAGCTCCAGCGCCCCGAGTCGCACACGGTCCCCGGAGCGGATCTGATAGCGCTCGCCGATCTTTTCGTCATTGACGTAGGTGCCGCCTGGCGTGCCGAGGTCGGTCAGGTAGTAGAAGCGGTTTTCCAGTATCAGCTCGGCGTGAAAGGGCGCCACGCCGGCATCGCTTATCACCAGCCTGTTGGCGCGGTCCGAACCGAGGGTGAAGCGTTCATCGGCAAGCCAGACGGGGCTCTGACGATTGTCTGCGAAGTGGATTCTGAGCATGTCTGCGTCACCTTGAGCGGGAGCGATCGCAGGCATGAGCCAGGCGATCGGGCGTGATCATCAGTTGAATATGCGATTCCACAGGCGCTTGACCGGATTGGCCGGCGCCTGCGAGGTATGCGTGGTGGCGGGTGGGGTGCGCGAGCTACTGGCAGCGGTACGCGGCACCGGTCGCGGTGCTCTTGCCTTGGCGACACGCTGGGCATGCGAGTCGTGCAGTGCCAGCAGGGGCGCGTACGCCGGCGCGGCTTCCAGCCCCTGCTGGATGTATTCCAGTGCCAGGGCGTACTCACGCCTGCTGTAGGCAGCTTCGGCGAGTTCCACATAGCGCTCGCTAACGCGCGTCAGGCCGTCGAGCGCCACCTGGTTTTCCGGTAGCCAGCCCAGCACCTGCTGGTAATAGTGCACTGCACTGTCTTCGGCCGGTTGCAGCAGTTGGTCGCTGGCCAGCCGTTGCGCCGCCAGGTCCAGGGCTTGGCCAATGCGCGCATCGAGGACACGGCGCAGGCCATCGAGGGCTTCTGCATTGTCCGAATCCAGGCGCAGGGCCTGGCGATAGTAGTAATCGGCATTGTCGAACGCGGGTGTCAGCAACTGCCCGCCGGCCAGACGCGATTCGGCGTTGTGGAGGTAGTCGGTGATGCGCTTGTACTGAAACCACTGATACCCACCGGCACCCAGCGCGGTTGTTACCACGACCAGCGCCGCGCTGATCCCCACCCAGCGACCCAGCCCGCGACGTCGACGACGGCGTTTGATCTGCGGCTCGATGAATACCGCCGGGGCAATGCGGGTCTGGTCCATGTCCGGCTCGGTGAGCGTATCGATGGCCGCCAACAGTTCTCGGCAGTTACTGAAGCGCTCGGCCGGCTGCTTGGCCAGCATGCGGTCGAGCAGCAGCTGATAGGGCGCCAGTGCCGGCGGCAATTGCGGCGCGGGCATCTGCACATGATTGAGCACGGTTTGCGGGTAGCTGCTGGCGCGGAACGGATTGGTTCCGGTGAGCATCTCGGCGAGGATCACCCCGAGGCTGTAGATGTCGCTGCGCGCGTCCAGCGGTTGGCACTGAGCCTGTTCCGGGCTGCTGTAAGCCGGGCTACCGACCGCGATGCCGAAGTGTGTGAGTTCGTTGTCCAGCTCGACAGCTTTGGCGACGCCGAAGTCGGTGAGTACCGCGCTGCCGTCGTCACGGAACAGAATGTTGGCGGGCTTCACGTCGCGATGTACCAGTCCGCCGTCGTGCACCACCGCCAGGCCGCCGGCCAGCTGGCGGATGATGTCCAGCGCCCGCGAAGGCGAGAAAACGATGCCGCGGTGTTGCGCCAGATCGCCACCGCCGATGTATTCCATGGCCAGATAATGCCGGCCATCGGCGATCTGGCCGATGTCGTGAATGGTGATGATGGCCGGATGGCGCAGCGAGGCGACGATATGACCTTCCTGGATGAAACGCTCGGTAAACGCCGCATCCTCTGTGCGCAGCAGTACCTTGACGGCTACTTCTCGATCCAGCGAAAGCTGGGTGGCCAGGTAGACCTCGGCCATTCCGCCTTTCCCGAGCCGTTTGTGCAGGCGATAGCCCGGTATTTCCAGCATCCGATGCGTCATAGAAACTCGTGCGTGCTTACGACTTGAGGGTTTTGAACAGCATATTGATGAAGCGCCGCCCGCGGGACTCGGCCGCAGGGGGTGGAGCGGTGCGGCCGATGACGATGCAGGAGATGTTGTCGCGGCCGCCGTGTTCATTGGCCTGGTCGATCAACTGTTCCACCAGGCTTTCCAGGGTGTCGGCGAAGGTGCAGCTGGCATGGATCTGCGCGTCGGTCAGCTCGTTGGTCAGGCCGTCGCTGCACAACAAAAGCAGCTCGCCGGCCTTGAGCGTTCCGCTGCCGGCACCAGCCTCCAGCGGCGCCTCGCGGCCCAGGCAGCGCAGGATGATACTGCGCCAGGCATGGTTTTGAGCGTCGGCGGGCTGCAGTTCGCCGGCGTCGATCATCATCTGCACCCAGCTGTGGTCTCTTGTCAGCTGTTCGATGCCATTTGCGGTAACCAGATAGGCGCGGCTGTCGCCGACCCAGGCGAGCTTGAAGTCGGCACCGTTGAAGTGCGCGGCAACCAGCGTGGTGCCCATGCCGTCGTCTACCGCAGCGCCCAACACGGCCTGGTTGGCCTGCTGAACCGCCGTGTCCAATGTCTCGCCGGCTTCAATCGACTGCTGCAATGCGGCGAGCGCCAGGCTGCTCGCGACTTCCCCGCATTGATGTCCACCCATACCATCGGCTATCGCCCAGAGGCCCTGCGCGGGTGAACAGAGCAGAGCATCTTCATTATGGCTACGCTTTCGACCAGGCGAGCTTTGCCCGGCGTAGTCCAGCAATGAGGTAGAGAGGGTAGGTTGCATGCGAGGGCCCGGTCCTTTGTTCCTGCGGCACGACGTCGAGCGAGCATGATGCGGTGGGCTTGTGCGCCTGTCATCGACCAGGAAGGGAGCAAGCGCAAAACTGTTAACTCGTGCAAAGCGGGCGAATATATTTGCCTGCTCTTGGTCGGTGGCCCTTGTCACTTGCGCACACAGCTTGCTGACCGTAGAAAACGACGGACGAAAGAAGATCGCAAGCCTGGTGGGGCGGTTTAATAATTACTAGCGGTCGAGATCAATTAAGCTGTTTTTCTAAAATAATTACTTCGCGAACGGTAAAACTACATTTCGTCGGAAATAATATAAATCGGTAATACATGTAAAGTTTCCACTGTGCATCCCCGTTCCCTGTAGTCTCAGATTCCGCTCCTTACTGATAAATGTTTCATCGTTTCAGCCATCTATTCAGTACGAGGAGCAAATCATGCGCTTAGCCGATTTCATTCTTAAAAATATCGAACCCATCCTTCAGCAATGGGAAGACTTCGCCAAGACGATGACGCCTGCTGCAAACGACATGGATTCCACTGCGCTGCGCGACCATGCCGAGCAAATGCTGCTCGCGATCGCAGCAGATCTGCGAACGGCCCAGTCCCCAAGGGCGCGGATCGCTAAATCGCATGGAAAGGCGCGGCGTTCGGGTGATGTAACCCCTGCAGAAACCCACGCCGACATTCGGCACTCATCGGGTTTCACCATCGGGCAGATGATTTCCGAGTACAGAGCACTACGCACCAGCGTGCTGGTGTTGTGGATGTCATCTGAAGATGTAACGAAAGAACATGAAATCTCAGACATTGTTAGGTTCAATGAAGCGGTTGATCAGGCACTCGCTGAATCGGTCGTCAGTTATGGCGAGGCTGCCGATGTTGCACGCAACGTTTTCCTCGGCATATTAGGGCATGACCTGAGAAGCCCACTTGGCGCCATCTTGTTGAGTGCCGACGTTCTTCTACGTACCGGGGATCTTCCTCCCAAACCGACGATAAATGTGTCGCGTATTTATACGAGCGTGAAACGGTCCATCAAGATCGTGGGCGATCTGCTGGATTTCACTCGCACGCACTCCGGCGCCGGTATCCCAGTGCGCAAAGACAGCGATGATCTGGCCCAGGCGTGTGAAGGAATGGTCGAGGAGGCAAGGGCATACAACCCGGATCGGCAAATCATTCTGCAATCGGAACATAGCCTCCCAGGGCAATTTGATCGCTCGAGAATGGAGCAGGTGATTGCCAACCTGATCGGTAACGCAGTCGAGCACGGAGAAGCAGGCACGCCAGTGACTGTCAGCCTCAAAAGCGATGGAGGTACCGCGCTGTTGACTGTTCACAACGTTGGACGACCCATCGACGAGTCAGCTAAAAGCAGTCTCTTCAGTCCGATGGTGCGCCATCTTCAAAGCGGCAATGCTGAGTACGGTGCTGGAGCGGGTCTTGGACTGGGGCTCTATATCGCGTCCGCCATCGTCGACGCTCACCACGGCAGTATCGAGGTCGATTCCACTGCCGGTAGCGGCACTACGTTCACCGTCCGCATCCCTCTGGACGGCGCTCAAGCCGCGTAGTGACCGCATTCTTGGCTGCTTCTATCCAGGCAGGGGCTATCTGCTCAACTCGTAAGCGCACATATTGACCGTCGCCGCCAGGTTCAGCGACTCGATGGCGCCACAGCCGGGAATCGTGAAAGGCTGAGCGTTGAGTGCGGTGAGTTGCTCGCGTGGAACGCCGCGGGCTTCGTTGCCGAACAGGTAGCAATCGAAGGCGCGGAAACTCGCCGATTGCACGGGCTCGCCGCTCATATCCAGGCAGGCGATGTGCTCGAAGCGGGTGTGCAACGAATCCAGTTCAACATCCAGCTCCATCGGCGCATGAAAGATAGCGCCCATGCTCGAACGCACGACCTTCGGGTTGTACGGGTCGACGCTGCCGGGGCTGAGCAGGCAGCGAAAACCACCGAACCACGCCAGCGTGCGCAGGATGGTGCCGAGGTTGCCCGGGTCCTGGATTTCATGCAGGTAGATGGCGCGCTCGCCCGCGACGGGCGCAGCAACCGGCGCGCCTGTCGCCGGCATCGGCACCAGCGCAACGATGCCTTGCGGGGTTTTGGTGTCGGCGATCTGCGCCATTTGGCGGTCGCTGATCAGATGGGTTTTGAACGGGCTTTGCCAGTGTTCGTAGGCTTCGGTCACATACAGCTCGCTGCGTTGCAGCAGCGGGCTGTGCAAGGCCGCCTTCTGCAACTCCAGCAACAGATGCTCGCCCTCCACCAGAAAATGCCCGAACTCGGCTCGGTACTTTTTCTGGTGCAGTTTTTTGATGTCGTCGAATTTCATCAAGGCGGTGCTCAGTTGCTCTGCACTTGGGGCTGTTCCGCGTCAGCCAGCATGGACTTGGCCAGCGCCTCGGCAACCTTGATGCCATCCACGCCCGCCGAAAGAATGCCGCCGGCGTAACCGGCGCCTTCACCGGCCGGATACAGACCGCGCAGGTTGAGGCTTTGCAAAGTCTCGTTGTCACGGGTGATACGTACCGGCGAGGAGGTGCGGGTTTCGATTCCGGTGAGCACCGCGTCAGCGCGATCAAACCCGCGGATCTGCTTGCCGAACGCTGGCAGCGCCTCGCGGATCGCCTCGATTGCATACTCGGGCAGTGACGGCGCGAGATCACCCAGGCGCACGCCTGGTTTGTAGGAGGGCTCTACCTCGCCAAACGCGGTAGATGGCACGCCGCGAATGAAGTCGCCGACCAATTGCGCGGGTGCGCAGTAATCGCTGCCACCCAGCTCATAAGCGCGCGACTCCAGGCGCTCCTGCAGTGCTAAGCCGGCCAGCGGGTCGCCAGGGAAATCTTGCTCCGGGTTGATGCCGACGACGATGCCCGCGTTGGCATTGCGCTCGTTGCGCGAGTACTGGCTCATGCCATTGGTCACCACGCGGCCCGGCTCGGAGGTGGCCGCAACCACGGTACCGCCGGGGCACATGCAGAAGCTGTAGACCGCCCGGAAATTCTTGGCGTGATACACCAGCTTGTAGTCGGCGGCGCCGAGTTCCGGGTGGCCGGCGTACTTGCCCAGCCGGGCCTGGTCGATCATCCCTTGCGGGTGTTCGATGCGGAAGCCGATGGCAAACGGCTTGGCTTCGATGAACACGCCCTGGCGATGCAGCATGCGCACGGTATCGCGAGAGCTGTGCCCCAGCGCCAGCACCACATGGCGACTCTTGATCGTCTCGCCGCTGGCCAGCACCACGCCTTCGAGCTGGCCATCGTTGATCACGAGATCGGTCACTTTGCTCTCGAAGCGCACTTCGCCGCCGAGGGCGATGATCTCCTCGCGCATGGTCGAGACCACACCGGTGAGCCGGAAGGTGCCGATGTGCGGCTTGCTCACATACATGATCTCGGCCGGTGCGCCGGCACGAACGAACTCGTGCACCACCTTGCGTGCGTAGAACTTGGGGTCCTTGATCTGGCTGTAGAGCTTGCCGTCGGAGAACAGCCCCGCGCCGCCCTCGCCGAACTGAACGTTGGATTCCGGCGTGAGGACCTTCTTGCGCCACAGCGCCCAGGTGTCCTTGGTACGGCTGCGCACATCCTTGCCGCGCTCCAGCACGATGGGCTTGAAACCCATCTGTGCGAGCAGCAGCGCGGCAAACAATCCGCAGGGACCGAAGCCTACCACCAGCGGCCGCTCGCTCAGATTGGCTGGCGCCTGGCCAACCGGGTAGTAGTTGGTGTCCGGCGCTGGGCGTACGTTGTGGTCATCGGCGAAGCGCGCCAGGACGGCCGCCTCGTCGCGTACATCCAGATCGATGATGTAGATGAACAGAATGACGCTGTTCTTCTTGCGCGCATCGTAGCTGCGCTTGAACACGGTGAAATTCAGCAGATCGGCGTCGCTGATATTCAGGCGCCTGACGATGGCCTCGCGCAACTCCTCGGCGGAGTGGTCAAGGGGCAGGGACAGTTCGTTGATGCGAATCATGGCGATAATCCTGGCCGGTGACTCCGGCAGAGGAACAACAGAAGGGGTGGGGTAAGGCGCGAATTGTACCTGTCGCCGCTCGTGCCTGTCAGGCGGCGCTGATGGCCTTCCACTGCCTGTGTACTGCGACCAGCGCCCGCGCAGCGGCATATCGGCTTATAATCGCCGCCACTTTGCGTCCGATGGTTGCGCCTTGCTGTGCCTGTTGGTCCGCGTCTTACCTTGATTTTCCGTGGTTGGCTCTATCATGAAACGATCCAAAAGCAGCCGTCGTTGGCTGGATGAACACGTCAACGATCCCTTCGTCAAACGCGCTCAGAAGGACGGCTTGCGCTCGCGCTCCAGCTACAAGCTGATCGAGCTGAACGAGAAGGACAAACTGATACGCCCCGGCATGCTGGTCATGGACCTCGGCTCCGCCCCCGGTGGTTGGTCGCAAGTAGCCGGAAAGCTCGTTGGCGAAAAGGGACGTGTGCTGGCTACCGACATCCTTCCAATGGGCGGGCTGGATAACGTCGATTTTGTCCAGGGCGACTTTACCGACGACGCCGTCTTTCAGGAAATTCTCGACAGGCTCGACGGCAACCAGCCTGATCTTATCGTCTCCGACATCGCGCCCAACCTAAGCGGCGTCGCTGTCGCCGACCAGGCCTCCTCGATGTACCTGGTCGAACTCACCCTCGACATGGTCCGCAAAGTGCTCAAGCCCGGCGGCAACTATGTGGTCAAGGTCTTCCAGGGCGAAGGCTCCGACGATTTCCTGAGGGACGTGCGCACCTCATTCGAGAAAGTGGTGGTCCGCAAGCCCGCAGCGTCACGACCGCGCTCGAACGAGGTTTATCTGGTGGCGAAGGGGTTCAAGGGCCAGTGAGTTGGCGTGTCGGCGCTGTTGCAGCAATCCAGGTTTTTGGCTGCTGCCACTCAGTTGGATCTAGCCGTATTTGATCGAGCGTTAGTTTGGGCCTGCGCGTCTTGTGAGCGGCTGCCTGCCTGCAGCTCGCTATTCGTGCCCAAGTATCAGCATTAGCCAGAGTTTGATTGAGTGGTTTATTTCCATCTGGCCAATATTGCTCTGACTTGGCTGTTACCGGCATAGCCGAAGTTAGACCGGCAGCTACCGGCCA
>Ga0189292_10308_pt1 | contig 18158 bp, 18 predicted proteins | sample UW1oraminimetaG_FD_130317 | JGI IMG/M metagenome (GOLD analysis project Ga0189292, IMG submission 130317) | Marine microbial communities from the Costa Rica Dome - UW179A-orange mini metaG | ecosystem: Environmental > Aquatic > Marine > Oceanic > Photic zone | place: Costa Rica: the Eastern...
CACCTGTACGGCAAGCGCGAGGCGCGCCGCGGCCGCAAGATGGGCCACGTCACCATCGTCGCGCCGACGCTGCAACAGGCCCAGGCCGACGCGGCGCGCGTGGCCGCCGCGCTGGGCATGCAGGCGCCCGAGTAACGCCATGTCCGCTCCGTTCGACTCCGCCAGCGCCGCGGACATCGCCGACGCCGCCCGGCGCCTGCTGGCCGGCGAGCTGGCCGCGTTCCCGACCGAGACCGTCTACGGCCTGGGCGCGGACGCCGAGAACCCGCGGGCGGTGGGCAAGATCTACGCCGCCAAGGGCCGGCCGTCGAACCATCCGGTGATCGTGCACATCGCGCCGCAGGGCGACCTGTCGTACTGGGCGGCCGACGTGCCACCCGAGGCGCGCCTGCTGATCGACGCCTTCTGGCCCGGTCCGCTGACGCTGATCCTCAAGCGTGCGCCGCACATTGCCGACACCGTCAGCGGCGGCCAGGACAGCATCGGCATCCGCTGCCCCTCGCATCCGGTGGCGCAGGCGCTGCTGGCGGCGTTCGCGGCCGGCAAGCCGAACGGGCAGGGCGGTGTGGCCGCGCCGTCGGCCAACAAGTTCGGCCAGGTCTCGCCGACCCGCGCCGACCACGTCCGCAGCGAATTCCCCGACGAGGTCGCGGCCGGCATGCCGGTGCTGGAGGGCGGCGCCTCCGAGGTCGGCATCGAATCCACCATCCTGGACCTGTCGCGGCTGGACCGCGGCGCCGGCCCGGTGCTGCTGCGCCCCGGCCATATCAGCGCCGCGCAGATCGAGGCGGTGCTGGGCGTGCAAGTGTTCGCGCCCGACGCCGCCGCGCCGCGCGCCTCGGGCACGCTCAAGGCGCACTATGCGCCGCGCACCGCGCTGGAGCTGGCGTCCGATGCGCGCCTGCAAGCCGCGCTGCAAGGCCGCGGCCTGCCCCCGGGCAAGGTCGTGGTGGTGGCGTACACGCCGCCGCCGGCGGCCGTCGATGCGCGCATCCAGTGGCAACAGGTGCCGGCCGATCCGGCGCGTTACGCCCAGGCGCTGTACGCCTTGCTGCGTGATCTGGACGGCCAGGGCTTCGCGCGCATCATCGTGCAGGCGCCGCCGGCCGATGACGCGTGGCACGCGGTCAACGACCGCATCGGCCGCGCCGCCGCCGCGTTCACGCTCGACACCACCGACCTGTAAGGCGGGGGCGGCCGCTCAGGCCGCCAGGAATTCCCCGATCCTGGCCACCGCCTGGCGCATCGGCGCCAGGAATTCCCCCGTCAATCGTTCCAGCGGCACCCGCGCCGCCTTGACGCTGACGTTGACGGCGCCGCAGGCCTTGCCGCTGGCCGAGCGCACCGGCACCGAGATGGCGCGCACATTCAATTCCAGTTCCTGGTCGACCACCGCGTAGTCCTGCTCGCGGATGCGCGCCAGCTCGGCCCGCAGCCGCGCTTCGGTGGTCAGCGTGAATTCGGTGTACGGCTGCAAGTCGATGGCGGCGAAGTAGCGCGCCAGGGCCGGCTCGGACAACTGCGCCAGCAGCACCCGGCCGATCGAGGTGCAATAGGCCGGCAGCCTGCTGCCCAGTCCCATCGAGGTGGCCAGCAGGCGGTTCACTTCCGAGCGCGCCAGGTACAGCATCTCGTGCCCTTCCATGATGGCCAGCGCGCAGGTCTCGTTGACGGTGGCGCTCAGTTCCTCCAGCACCGGCTGCGCCAGCGACACGAATGGCGTGGACGAGAAGTACGCGTAGCCCAGCCCCAGGATGCGCGGCGTCAGGATGTACTGGCGGCCGTGCTGTTCGGCGATGCCCAGCAGGATCAGCGTGTGCAGGCAGCGCTGCACCACCGCGCGCGGCAGGCCGGCGCGGCGCGCCAGCTCGGCCGCGGTCTGCGGATGGCGGCGGGTGCCGAAGGCGCGGATCACGTGCAGGCCGCGCGCCAGCGTCAGCATGTAGTCCGGATCGCCGCGCAACTGGTCGGGATGGTCTTCGGGGGCGAGGGGCGCGGCGTAGCCGGGCGGGGGAAGGTTGGGCAGCATCAGCCTGCGCGCAGCGGGGCGCCGGTGCGCGCCTGCAGCGCGGTCAGTGTCATGCCGTCGATCATATCGCGGACCCGCAGACCGTCGGGCGTGACGTCGATCACGGCCAGGTCGGTGTAGATGCGGTCGACCACGCCGGCGCCGGTCAGCGGATAGGTGCAGCGTTCGACGATCTTGGGCGAGCCGTCCTTGCTGTTGTGTTCCATCAGGATGTAGACGCGGCGCGCGCCCACCGCCAGGTCCATGGCGCCGCCCACGGCGGGCGCCTCGCCCGGCCTGGCGAGCGACCAGTTGGCCAGGTCGCCGTTGGCCGCGACCTGCATGCCGCCCATGACGCAGATGTCCAGGTGGCCGCCGCGCATCATGGCGAAGGAGTCGGCGTGATGGAAATAGGCGCCGCCGTCCAGCAGCGTCACCGGTTGCTTGCCGGCGTTGATCAGGTCCAGGTCGATCCCGTCTTCGGCGGGCGGCGGGCCCATGCCGAGGATGCCGTTTTCGCTGTGCAGCACGATCTCGCGGCCGGCCGGCAGTTGCGCGGCCACCAGCACCGGCATGCCGATGCCCAGGTTGACGTAGCTGCCGTCGGGAATGTCCTGCGCCAGGCGTCGCGCCATGGCCTCGCGGTTCAGGGGAGTGGGCATGGGGATTCCTTCAGCTGGAGAACGCGGCGTGGGCCACCCGGGTGACGCGCTGCACGAAGATGCCGGGCGTGACGACGGCCTCGGGCGACAGCTCGCCCAGCGCCACGCTGGCGCGCACTTGCACGATGGCGGTCTTGGCGGCCATGCACATGATGGGGCCGAAGTTGCGCGCGCTCTTGCGGTAGGTGAGGTTGCCCCAGCGGTCCGCCAGGTCGGCCTTGACCAGCGCGAAGTCGCCGTGCAACGGGGTTTCGAAGACATGGCCGCGGCCGTCGATGATGCGGGTCTCCTTGCCGGTGGCCAGTTCGGTGCCGTAGGCCGTGGGGGTGAAGAAGCCGCCCAGGCCGGCGCCGGCGGCGCGCAGCCGTTCGGCGATGGTGCCCTGCGGCACGCATTCCAGTTCGATGGCGCCGCGCCGGTACAGGTCGTCGAAGACCCACGAATGCGATGCCTTGGGAAACGAGCAGATCACCTTGCGCACGCGGCCGGCCTTGATCAGCGCGGCCAGGCCGGTCTCGTGGTTGCCGGCGTTGTTGCTGACCACGGTGAGTTCGCGCGCGCCCTGCTCGATCAGGGCGTGCAGCAGTTCGGTGGGCATGCCGGCGCCGCCGAAGCCGCTGACCAGCACGGTGGCGCCGTCATGGATGTCGGCCACGGCGGCCGCGGGAGTGTCGAGGAACTTGTCGATCATCGTCTTGGTTTCCAGTGGGGCGCCGGGCGGGCGCCCCGTGTTGCTCAATCCACCGAGATGCGGGCCTGCCCGATGATCTCGGCGTAGCGCGCCGAGTCCTGCCGCATCAGCTCGGCGAACTCGGCGGTCGGGCCGCTGGCCGGCAGGAAGCCGGCATCCAGGAATTTCTGGCGCACGTCCGGCTCCCGCACGATCTCGCTGATCTCGCGCGCCATGCGTTCGATGATCGGCTTGGGCGTGTTGGCCGGCGCCATCAGGCCGGCCCACGAGCCGGTGACGAAGCCCGGCATGCCGGCTTCCTCCATGGTGGGTATCGACGGCTCGGTCGGCCAGCGCTGCCGGCCGGTGAAGCCCAGCGCCTTCAGGCGGTTCTGCTTGACGTACTGCATCGGCACCAGGATCGGGTCGAACACCATCGACACGCGGCCGCCCAGCAGGTCGGTCAGGATCGGCGCGCTGCCCTTGTAGGCCACGTGCGTCATGGTGATCTTGTTGCGCAGCGCGAAATCGGCGCCGGTCAGGTGGGCGCTGGAGCCGTTGCCGCTGGACGCGTAGGTGAGCTTGTCCGGATGCTTGCGGGCGTATTCCACCAGCTCGGCCACGCTGTTGACGGGCAGGTCCTGCGACACGAACAGGAACAGTGGCAGGTCGGCCATCTGCGCCACCGGCGTCAGGTCCTCGGGCTTGTAGGCCAGCTTGTAGAGATGGAAGTTGATGATGTAGGCGGGCAGGATCGACAGGAAGGTGTAGCCGTCGGGATCGGCCTTGGCGGCCACCGACGCGCCCACGCTGCTGTTGGCGCCGGGGCGGTTCTCGACAATGATGGTCTGCTTCAGGCGCGGGCCGAGCTTTTCCATCACGATGCGGGTGACGATGTCGGTGGAGCCGCCGGGCGTGTAGGGCACGATGACCTTGATCGGCTTGCTGGGCCAGTCGTCCGCGTGGACGGGGCCGGCCGCCAGGCCGATGGCGGCCACGGCGGTGCAGAGCAGGGTCTTGAGGGCGTTGCGGCGATGTCTTGCCGCGCGGTGGCTGGGCTGCGGTTTCCTTGCAAGTGCCATGGATTTGTCTCCTCCATGAATCGGCCGAATGCCGACGCGCGCCCCGGGTTTTTTGTAGTGGCGCGGCCGGTTTTCCTGAGGGATGGTGATCGCGTTTCCTGGCGGTCAGGACGCGAAAAAAGTATGGCACGCAGGGTCCGGCCAACCGCCGCGCGGACCCCGCGATAAAGTTCGATCACCGGACTTCGCGTGCATCTCCCAAACGGTTTGCTACTCGGGTTTCCACTAGGCCGGTGTGCGTTGTTCACGCCGTGGACATCGCGTAATCTGGCGGCCGGCCCGCAAAGCATGGGCTCGGTTTCAGCCGCAGCGGGCCTACAGGCCGGCGCGGGCATCTAATTCAGGAGAAGCAATAATGAAGCGGTTGATTTCGTTTGCTGCCGGCGCGCTCGCCCTGGCATGTGCATCCCAGGCAGCGGTGGCCGGCCCCACGCTGGATGCGGTCAAGAAGAAGGGTTACGTGCAGTGCGGCCTGACCGACGGCGTTTCGGGCTTCTCGGCCACCAACAGCAAGGGCGAATGGGAAGGCATGGACGTGGACATCTGCCGCGCCGTCGCCGCCGCCGTGTTCGGCGACCCGACCAAATTCAAGGGCACCGCGCTGTCGACCCAGCAACGCTTCACCGCGCTGCAATCGGGCGAAGTCGACGTGCTGCTGCGCACCGTCACGCTGACGCAGACCCGCGACACCTCGCTGGGCCTGTCGGCCGTGGCCGCCAGCTTCTATGACGGCCAGGGCATCCTGGTGAACAAGAAGCTGGGCGTGAAAAGCGCCAAGGAACTGAACGGCGCCACCGTATGCGTGCAGCCGGGCACCACCACCGAACTGAACCTGGCCGACTGGTTCCGCGCCAACAACATCGAATTCAAGCCGGTCGTGATCGACAAGGTCACCGAAGTCGTGCGCGCCTTCGAGTCGGGCCGTTGCGATGCCTTCACCGACGACGCCTCGCAGCTGGCCGCCGTGCGCGCCACGCAGGTCGCCAAGCCGGACGACTACGAGATCCTGCCGGAACGCTTCTCCAAGGAGCCGCTCGGCCCCATGGTGCGCCAGGGCGACGAGAACTGGCTGGGCATCGTCCGCTGGACGCTGTTCGCGCTGCTGGAGGCCGAGGAATACGGCATCACGCAGAAGAACGTGGACGAGATGCTCAAGAGCAACAACCCCAACGTGGCGCGCATCCTGGGTGTGACGCCGGGCGCCGGCAAGAACATGGGCCTGGACGAGAAGTGGGCCTACAACGCCATCAAGGCCGTGGGCAACTACAGCGAAGTGTTCGAGCGCAACGTCGGCAAGGACAGCAAGCTGGGCCTGCAACGCGGCACCAACGCGCTGTGGAGCAAGGGCGGCGCGATGTACCCGTGGCCGATCCGCTGAACGCGGTGAGGTGACCCTGGACGGCCCGCCTCGCGCGGGCCGTTTTGTTTGATGGGCGGCCTCGGGGGCGGGCGGCGGGATCGTTATGCGATATGGCTGCACCGTTATGCGGTACGCTATGCGCTTTTCCACCGGACGCATCCCGCGCCATGACGCAGACCCGACCCGAGGATTCCCCCTTGTTCATCGCCGCGCTGGCGCGCGGCGTTTCCGTGCTGCGGGCCTTCAGCGAAGGGCGGCCGGCGATGACGCTGCCGGAGCTGGCCGAGGCCACCGGCCTGAGCAAGAGTTCGGTGCAGCGCTTCACGCATACGCTGTGGACGCTGGGCTACCTGCGCAAGGACCCGGCCAGCAAGAAGTTCTCGCTGGGCCCGTGGTCGCTGGAGCTGGGCATGAAGTACGTGCAGACCAGCGCGCTGGTGCTGGGCGGCAATCCGTTCCTGCACGCGCTCAACCGCAACTGCCAGGAAACCTGCAGCCTGGCCGAGCCCGACGGGCTGGACATGGTCTACGTGGCGCGCTTCGCCACTCACAAGGAAATGTTCGTCAACATGCCGGTCGGCATGCGGCTGCCGCTGTATTGCACGGCGGCGGGGCGCGCGGTGCTGGCGCGGCTGGATCCGCAGGTGGCGCGCGGGCTGCTGGAACGCTGTGAGCGCAAGGCGTATACCGCGGCCACGATCACCGACCTGGACGCGCTGCTGGCCGAACTGGAATTCGCGCGCCGCCATGGCTACGCGCGTTCCAACGGCGAGTTCTATCCGGGCGACATCACCGTCAGCGCGGCGGTGCTGGATGCGGGCGGCACGCCGCAGGGCGCCGTCAATGTCTCGGTGCCGTCGAGCCGCTGGTCGTTCGAGCAGGCGCAGGCCGTGTTCGGGCCGCAGGTGGTGGAGACGGCGCACGCCATCAGCGCGTCGCGCACGCTGGGGCGCTCGCATCCGTTCTACGAACTCGAACCGCCGGGGGGCGCCTTGCGCGCCGCGCCGCTGGACGACGACGAGGCCTGATCGCGGTGGCGTTCCGTCACGGGCGCGGCCTTGGGGCATTGTCCCCGCGGGCGCGAACCGAGGGGGCTGATTCGAAGCGCTGATTCAGGGCGTTGGCGATGCACCAGCCGGGTGCGCCGTTGCGCCAATTCCATACTGTTTTGATCGGATATTAATTTTCCAATCAGGGGGAACACCCTAATTGGCGAGGCATTGGCGCGCGCGTTAATCTATTTTTGACACGATCGTATCGTATAGCGATTTGATCGAATCTAAAATTTCGGTCCGCCACTCGTTTGCGGGCCGTCGCCAAGGAGCCGCGCTGTGCCGTCGTCCGCCGAAGTCCGCTTTCATCCCGTGTCGGGATTCATGGGCCTGCCGCCGGCGCGCGCCGCCGGAACCGGCGCCGCGCGCGCCTGCGTCGTGGGCATCCCGTTCGACTGCGGCACGCATCCGTTCCGGGTCGGTTCGCGCCAGGGGCCGGACGCGATCCGCGAACAGTCGCGGCTGTTGCGGCCGGTGGACATCTTCCGCCGCCATGGCATCGACAATCCGCCCGAGTTCCTGCGCGTGATCGACGTCGGCAACGTGGTCTGCCATCCCGGCGATCCGGACGCGTCGTACCCGCTGATCGAGGCCGGCATCGGCGCCATCCTCGACGCCGGCGCGATCCCGATCTCGATGGGCGGCGATGGCGCCGTGACGCTGCCGCAACTGCGCGCCGTGGCGCAACGCCACCCGGACTTCGTGGTGCTGCATTTCGACTCGCACACCGACACCTATCCGATCCCTGGCTACAACACCGCCACCACCTTCACCCGCGCCGCCGAGGAAGGCCTGCTGGACGTGCGGCGCAGCTTCCACGTGGGCACACGCGGCAGTTCGTTCATGCCGGGCGTCATCGAGTTCGGCCGCGAGGTCGGCTACACCATCATGCCCTTCGACGAGTTCGACGAGGACCAGAAGGGCGCGCTCGACGCCATCAAGCAACAGATCGGCGAGCGGCCGGTGTACCTGTGCTTCGACATGGACATCTTCGACCCGTCCTGCGCGCCCGGCGTCTGCACGCCGGAGTGGGGCGGCCTGTCGCCCAAGGAAGGGCTGGCCCTGCTGCGCCAGCTGGCCGGGCTCAATTTCGTGGCCTTCGACGTCAATACCGTTTCGCCGCCGCAGGACGTGCAGGGCGCCACGGCGTTCCTGGCCGCCACCGTCATGCAGGAATTCTGCGCGTTGGCGGCGGTGGCGGTACGGCAGTACCCGCAAGGACGTCCGGACTGAACCGGCGCATTGCGGCATCCATTTCATACAAGGGGAATTGCATGAAACTCAAATCCATCCTGCTCGGCCTGGCTTCGGCCGCGCTGCTGGCCCAGGCCGGCGCCAGCATGGCGCGCACGCTCGACGAGGTGCGCGCCGACAAGACCTTGAACGTGGTCACCACCGCGTCGGCGCCGCCGCACGGCTTCAAGAACCCGCAGTCGAACCGGCTCGAAGGCATCATGGTGGACGTGGCCGCCGCGGTCGCCAAGCACCTGGGCGCGAGCGACAAGCTGGCCGACGTGCCGTTCTCGGGCCTGATTCCGACGCTGACCTCGGGCCGCGCCGATCTGATGTCGGCGCCGCTGTTCATCACCGAGGAGCGGGCCCGCGCCATCGACTTTTCGGCGCCCGTGTACGAATGGGGCGAGGGCATCGTGGTCAGCGACAAGGCCACCCGCCGCTACGCCAAGTTCGAGGACATGCAGGGCCAGAAGGTCGGCGTGCTGGTGGACTCGGTGCAGTTCAACATGATCAAGGACATGCCCGGCACCAAGGTCTCGACCTACCAGGACTATTCCACGCTGCTGGCCGACGTGCGCGCCGGCCGCGTCGACCTGGGCATCGTCGATCCGCCCAGCATCATCTACCAGATCAAGACCAAGAACATCCCGGGCGTGAAGCTGGACACCGGCTACCAGCCGCAGCGCAAGTGGCAGGTGGGCATGGCGGTGCAGAAGGGCAACACGGCGCTGCTGGAGGCCGTCAACGCCGCGCTGGCCGAGATGAAGCGCAACGGCGAACTCGCCGCCATCGGGCAGAAGTGGGGCGTGTCCGACCTGCTCAGCAAGTAGGGCCGCCGCCGCACGGATAAGCAGCACGAGTTAAGGAGCAAGAATTGGATTTCGCTACGTTGCGCATGTACCTGAGTCCCCTGGCCGAGGGCACGCTCTGGACCCTGGCGCTGTTCTTCTGTTCGGCTTTCCTGGCGGTGGCGCTGGGCCTGGTGGTGTGCCTGTGCCGCCTGTCGCGGCGGCCGGCGCTGAGCCGCGCCGCGCGCGTCTACATCGACATCATCCGCGGCACGCCGCTGCTGCTGCAGCTGTTCTACATCTACTACGGCCTGCCGGAGCTAGGCGTGGTGATCAACGGCTTCGTGGCCGGCGTGCTGGGGCTGACGCTGAATTTCGGCGCCTACCTGGCCGAGCTGTTCCGCAGCGGCATCCAGTCGGTGGATGCCGGCCAGTACGAGGCGGCGCGCGCGCTGGGGTTGCGGCGCACGCAGCGGCTGCAGCGCATCGTGCTGCCGCAGGCGCTGCGCACCATCTTCCCGGCGCTGGGCAACTACGCGCTGGTGCTGGTCAAGGAGACCTCGCTGGTGGCGGTGATCAGTGTCTACGAACTGATGCGCGCCGGCGAAATGCTGGCGGGCGCGACCTTCCAGGCGCTGACGGTCTACACCATGGTGGGCGTCATCTATTTCGCGCTGTGCAGCGTGCTGGCCTATCTGTTCCGGCGCTCGGAAAAGCGCCTGACCGTGCCGGGCTACTGGAGAGGCGCCGGCGACAACCATGACATTTCCAAGGCCTGACGCGATGGACGGATTGAACTACGCGGCGCCGATCATCACGATGCGGGGCGTCTCCAAATGGTATGGCGATTTCAAGGTGCTGGACGGGCTGGACCTGGAGGTCCGCCCCGGTGAAAAGCTGATCCTGTGCGGCCCGTCCGGCTCGGGCAAGTCCACCACCATCCGCCTGCTGAATCGGCTGGAAGAGCACCAGCAGGGCACCATCGTGGTCGACGGCATCGAGCTGAACGACGACGTCGGCAACATCGAGCGCATCCGCGCCGAGGTGGGCATGGTGTTCCAGCACTTCAACCTGTTCCCGCACCTGACGGTGCTGGAAAACTGCACGCTGGCGCCGATGCTGGTCAAGGGCGTGGCGCCGGCGGAGGCGGAAAGCCGGGCCATGCAGTACCTGGAGCGCGTCAAGATCCCGCAGCACGCCGCCAAGTATCCGGGCCAGTTGTCCGGCGGCCAGAAGCAGCGCGTGGCGATCGCCCGCGCGCTGTGCATGCAGCCCAAGATCATGCTGTTCGATGAGCCGACCTCGGCGCTCGATCCGGAGATGGTCAAGGAGGTGCTGGACACCATGGTGGCGCTGGCGCGCGATGGCATGACCATGGTCTGCGTGACCCACGAGATGGGCTTCGCGCGGGAGGTGGGCGACCGGGTGGTGTTCATGGACCAGGGCGCGATCGTCGAGACCGACACGCCGGACAATTTCTTCCGGGCGCCGCGTTCGGAGCGGGCGCAGGCATTTCTGGGACAGATCCTGGCGTAGGCGCGGCCTTCTCCTGGCGGCACCGCCTTGGGGGCGGCCTGAATTCCGGTTGCCGGAACCTGGGGAATGGTTCCATGCCGACCCGCGCAAATGGCTCTACCCGGTTTGCGCTACGCTACCTATCATGCCTATCGGGCCGGCAAGCAGCCGCCGGCCCGAGCCAACACCTACAACCAGGGAAACACGATGAACGGCGCTGATAGTCTTTGCGATACCCTTCTGGCCAATGATGTGGACGTCTGCTTTGCCAACCCGGGCACGTCCGAGATGCACTTCGTCGCGGCGCTGGATCGCAAACCGAAGATGCGCTGCGTGCTGGGCCTGTTCGAAGGCGTGGTGACGGGCGCCGCCGATGGCTACGCGCGCATGGCCGACAAGCCGGCGGCGACGTTGCTGCACCTGGGGCCGGGCCTGGGCAACGGCCTGGCCAACCTGCACAACGCCAAGCGCGCGCGCACGCCGATGGTCAACATCGTCGGCGACCACGCCACCTACCACGTGCAGTACGACGCCCCGCTCACCAGCGACGTCGAAGGCGTGGCGCGGCCCATGTCGCACTGGGTCAAGCGCGGCATGTCGGCCGAATCGATGTCGGCTGACGCCGCCGAGGCCATCACCGTGGCGCGCCGCCATCCGGGCAACATCGCCACCCTGATCCTGCCGGCCAACTCCGCCTGGACCGAACTGCCGGCGGACACCGCGGTGGTCAAGGTGGTCGACGAAGCCGTGCCGCACACCACGGTCGAGGCGGTGCGCGCCGCCGCCAAGGCGATCCGTTCCGGCGAAACCACCACGCTGCTGCTGGGCAGCACCGCGCTGCGCGAACGCGCCCTCAAGGCCGCCGGCCGCATCGCCCGCGCCACCGGCGTGCGGCTGCTGTCCGAAACCTCCAACCGCCGCATCGAGCGCGGCGGCGACCGCACGCCGGTGGACAGGCTGCCGTACCCGATCGACCTGGCCGTGGCCAAGCTCAAGGACGTGCGCCACCTGGTGCTGGTCGGCGCCAAGGCGCCGGTGGGCTTTTTCGCCTATCCCGGCAAGCCCAGCCTGCTGGCGCCCGAGGATTGCGAGAAGATCGTGCTGGCCACCGTCGAGCAGGACCTGGCGCACGCGCTGGAGTGGCTGGCCGACGAACTCGGCATCGCCGCCGACGCGCCGCGCCTGGCGGCGCCCGCGCCGGCCTACGAGGTGCCGGCCAGCGGCAAGCTGACCGGCGCCGCCGTCAACATCCTGGTGGCGCACCACCTGCCCGAGAACGCCATCGTCTGCGACGAGTCGATCACCCAGGGCCGCGAATTCCCGATCTACAGCGCCAGCAGCGCGCCGCACGACTGGCTGATGCTGACCGGCGGCGCCATCGGCATCGGCCTGCCGATGGCGGCCGGCGCGGCGGTGGCCTGCCCGGACCGCAAGGTCATCACCCTGCAGGCGGACGGCAGCGGCATGTACACCTTGCAGGCGCTGTGGACGCAGGCGCGCGAGAACCTGGACTGCCTGACGGTGATCCTGGCCAACCGTTCCTATGCCACGCTGCACGGCGAAATGAAGAACGTGGGCGTGCAGGAGCCGGGCCGCAACGCGCGCCGCATGCTCGACCTGGAAGAACCGTATCTGGACTGGACGCACCTGGCGCGCGGCATGGGCGTGGAGGCGGTCAGCGTCGATACCGTGGAAGGCTTCGCCCGCGCCTTGCAGGACGGCCTGAAGCGCCGCGGTCCGTTCCTGATCGAAGCGCTGATCTGACGCGCCCGCCCCGCGCCGCGAGCAGGCGGCGCGGGGCAATCAGACGCCCAGGTAGCGCGTCAGCTGTTCGGGCGCGGCGGCCAGCGCCGCGCTGTCGCCGTCCTGCACGATCAATCCCTTTTCCATTACCAGGCAGCGGTCGGTGTGCGCCAGCACCGCGCGGTAGTTGCGGTCGACGATCAGCGTCGACATGCCGGTGGCGCGGATCTGCCGGATGATCCTCCAGATCTCGGCCACGATCAGCGGCGCCAGGCCTTCGGTGGCTTCATCCAGGATCAGCAGGTCGGGGTTGGTCATCAATGCCCGGCCGATCGCCAGCATCTGCTGCTCGCCGCCCGACAACTGCTGGCCGCCATGGCCCAGCCGTTCCGTCAGGCGTGGAAAGGTCTCCAGTACCCGCGCATAGGTCCAGTCGCGCCGTCCCTGTTCGCCGGCGCGCGCCGCCACCAGCAGGTTCTCGCGCACGCTCAGGTTGGGGAAGATGCCGCGGCCCTCGGGCACGTAGGCCACGCCCATCTGCGCGATGGCGTGCGGCCGGGCGCGGGTGCAGTCGGCGCCGCGCACCGCTACGCGGCCCTGGGCGCTGCGCACCTGGCCGACCAGGCTGCGGATCAGCGTGGTCTTGCCCATGCCGTTGCGGCCCACCAGTCCCACGGACTCGCCGGCCCCGATGCGCAGGCCGACGCCGCGCAGCACGTGGCTGGCGCCGTAGTACACGTGCAGGCCGTCGGCTTCGATCAATGCGCGCATGGGTGTGCTCCGTCCAGGTCCTCGCCCAGGTAGGCGGTGCGCACCTCGGCATTGGCGCGGATCCGCGCCGGGTCGCCGCTGGCGATGCTGCTGCCGTTGACCATCACCGTGATGGTGTCGGCGATGCGGAACACCGCGTCCATGTCGTGCTCCACCAGCAGGATGGCGTGGTTGGCCTTGAGCGTCTGCAGCAGCGCCAGGATGCGGTCGGTTTCCTCCGGGCCCATGCCCGCCAGCGGCTCGTCCAGCAGCAGCACCCGCGGTTCGCCGGCCAGGCACATGGCGATCTCGAGCTGGCGCTTGCGGCCATGCGGCAGCAGGCCCGCCGGCCGCCCGGCGTCGGCCGCCAGGCCGGTGCGCTCCAGCGCCTGCGCGGCCAGGTCGGCGCTGACCGCGCAGGCCGAGGCCGGCCGCCACCAGTGCCAGAAGCGCTGGCGCCGCGCCTGCGCCGCCAGCCGGCAGTTCTCGAACACGCTCAGTTCCGGGAACAGGGTCGAGCGCTGGTAGCTGCGGCCCAGGCCGGCACGGGCGCGCTCGGGCTGGCCCCAGGCGGTGATGTCGCGCCCGCCCAGCGACACCTGGCCGCTGCTGGGCGCCAGTTCGCCGGACAGGATGTTGATGAGGGTCGACTTGCCCGCGCCGTTGGTGCCGATGACGGCATGCACTTCACCGCGTTGCAATGCCAGCGACACGCCGTTGACGGCGGTCAGGCCGCCGAAGCGCCGGGTGACCGCGTCGGCGGTCAGCAGGGGATCAGGCATGGGGCTCTCCTTGGATCGGCAGGGACAGCGGTTTGGCGGCCGGCGTGTTCGGGGCGTGGCGGGCGCGGCGCCGGCGCCATTGCGCCGGCAGGCCGGCCAGCCCGTCGGGCAGCAGCGCCACCAGCGCGATGATGGCCAGGCCCAGCGGCAGGTGCCAGTGGCGCGCGTAGTCGCCGAACAGCGCCTGCGACTGGAACAGTTCCTGCAGCAGCACCAGCGTCGCCGTGCCCAGCACCGCGCCGCCCAGGCTGCCCATGCCGCCCAGGATCACCATCAGCAGCACCAGCCCTGATTGTTCCCAGGCCAGCAGCTCGGGCGTGACGAAGCCGTCCTTGAGCGCGAACAGGAAGCCGGCCAGCCCCGCCAGCGCGGCGCCGATCACATACGCCGCCAGCTTGTACGGATAGGTCGAATAGCCGGCCGCCCGCATGCGCTGTTCGTTGATGCGGATGCCGGCCAGCGCCGCGCCGAAGGGCGAGCGCCGCAGCAGGGCCAGGAAGCCCCAGGTCAGCGCCAGGCAGGCCAGCACGAAGAAGTAGTAGGCGTTGCCCTGGTCCAGGTCGAACGGCAGCCAGCCGCCGATCTCGGCCCGCGGCCGGAAATACAGGTAGATGCCGTCGCTGCCGCCGCCGACCTTGGTGTCGTGGAACACGTAGTACGCCATCTGCGCGAAGGCCAGCGTCACCATGATGAAGTACACGCCGCGCGTGCGCAGCGCCAGCGCGCCGGTCAGCGCGGCGTAGGCGGCCGCGGCCAGCAGCGCCGCCGGCAGCAGCCACCACAGGCTGGCCGCTTCCGATGACGGCGACAGCAGCGCGGCGGCATAGGCGCCGATGCCGAAGAACGCCGCGTGCCCCAGGCTGACCAGCCCCGCGCCGCCCACCAGCAACTGCAGGCTGAGCGCGAACACCGCATAGATCATGATCTTCACGGCCAGGCCGGTGTAGTAGTCGCTGCCGCTCCAGGCGAAGGCGGCCAGCGCCAGCAGGGTCGCGACAGGCAGGAGTCGATTCACATTCATGGTCAGCCCTGTTTGAACAGCCCTTCGGGCTTGCACAGCAGAATCGCGGCCATCAGCACGTACACCAGCACGCCCGCGGCGGCGGGGAACAGCACCTGGCCGAAGGTCTCGACCACGCCCACCAGCATTGCCGCCAGGAACGCGCCGCGGATCGAACCGATGCCGCCGATCACCACCACCACGAAGCAGATGATGAGCACGCCGTTGCCCATGCCCGGATACACCGACGACACCGGCGCGGCGATGCTGCCGGCCAGCGCCGCCAGCGCCACGCCGGCGGCGAACACCAGCCGGTACAGCTTGTTGACGTCGATGCCCAGCGATCCGGTCATCTCGCGGTTGCTGGCGCCGGCGCGCAGCATCATGCCGAGCCGCGTGCGCGCGATGACCCAGTACAGCAGCAGCGCCACCGCGATGCCCACCGCCGAGATGAACAGCCGGTACACCGGATAGGTCATCACGTCGCCCAGCGCGATGCTGCCCTGCAGCCAGGACGGCAGCGGCACGCCGTGGACGTCGTTGCCGACCAGGATGCTGCGCAGCTCCTCGAACACCAGGATCAGGCCGTAGGTCATCAGCACCTGCTGCAGGTGGTTGCGGCGGTACAGGTAGCTGAAGAACGCCGCCTCCAGCAGATAGCCGAGCGCGGCCGCGGCCAGCACGCACACCGCCAGGGTGGCGACGAAGCCGCCGCCGAGCCAGCGGTCCACCGCCGGCCCCAGCGCGAACGCCATGTAGGCGCCGATCATGTAGAAGCTGCCGTGCGCCAGGTTGATGATCCCCATGATGCCGAAGATCAGCGTGAGCCCGCTGGCCACCAGGAACAGCAACAGGCCGTACTGGAAGGCGTTCAGGCTCTGGATGAGCAGGATGCCGACGTCCATGGGGCCGCCGTTCCTAGAGCTTGCAGCCGCGGGCGGGGTCGGCCAGCTTGCGCACGGCCACGTCCACCACCTTGTTTTCCAGGCCGTCGACGCGGCGCAGGTAGATGTCCTGCACCGGGTTGCCGGCCTTGGACAGCGTGAACGCGCCGCGCGGGCTGTCGACCGTGGCGCCGCGCATGGCCTCGCGGAACTCCGCCTTCTTGCCGAAGTCGCCCTTGACCGCCGCCAGCCCCGACTGCATCAGCTGCGCGGCGTCGTAGCCTTGCACCGCGTAGACATCGGGCTGCATGTTGTAGGCCTTGCTGTAGTCGGCGCGGAAGGCGTTGTCGCGCGGCGTGTTCAGGCCGTCTGCATAGTGCAGCGTGGTCAGCAGCCCCTGCGCCGACGCGCCCTGCGCCTGCAGCGTGCCGTCGGTGAGAAAGCCCGAGCCGTACAGCGGGATGGTCTTGTCCAGTCCCGCGGCGTGATAGTCCTGCACGAATTTCACCGCGCCGCCGCCGGCGAAGAAGGTGAACACCATGTCGGGCTTGAGCGCGGCGATCTCGGTCAGCAGCGACTGGAATTCGACGTTGGGGAAGGGCAGGCTCAGCTCCTTGACCACCTTGCCGCCGGCCTGCTCGAAGCCTTCCTTGAAGCCGCCGATGGCCTCGTCGCCGGCCGCGTACTTCCAGGTGATGGTGACCGCCGTCTTGTGGCCGCGCGCCTTGGCCACCGGGCCCATGGCGTAGGCCGGCTGCCAGTTGGTGAACGAGGTGCGGAAGATGCCGGGGCCGCACAGCGGGCCGGTGATGGCGTTGGCGCCGGCGTTCGTCACGATCAGGGTGGTGTCGGCATCCTTGGCGGCCTTGGCCAGCGCCATCGCCACGCCCGAATGCACGGTGCCGATCAGCACGTCGACCTGGTCGCGCTTGATCAGGCGGTTGGCATTCTCGGCGGCCTTGGACGGGTTGGACTCATCGTCCACCTTGAAGTATTCGATCTCGCGTCCGCCGAGCTTGCCGCCCTGTTCGGCCACGTACAGCTTGAAGCCGTTCTCGATGGCGGTGCCGAGCGCGGCGAAGGTGCCGCTGTAGGGCAGCATGAAACCGACTTTGAGCTTGTCGGCGGCCAGGGCGCCGCTTGCGGCCAGCATCAGCGCCGCGCCTAGCGCGGCCCGGGTCAGGGCGTGGGTCATGGTGGTGTCTCCGTGCTTGTCATGGGCTGCCGGTGGGGCGGCCGGGTTGGTCCAGCGCGCCGACGAAGCCGGCGATGGCCTGGATAACGGTGGCGGGCTGGTCCTTGTGCGGCGAGTGGCGGCAGTCGGGAATCTCCAGCAGCCGTGTCTGCGGCGCGGCGCGGCGGATGCCGCGTATCTGTTCGAGCGTGCCGTACTCGTCGTCCACGCCCTGCATCGCCAGGACCGGGCAGCGGATGCGGGGCAGGTGCGCCTCGATGTTCCAGCGGCGGAAGGCCGGGTCCAGCCAGACGTCGTTCCAGCCGCGGAAGGCCGAATCGACGTCATCGTGATGGCGCGCCAGCCGCGCGCGCAGGTCCGTGTCCCGGTAAGCCTGGCGCGCCTGTTCGATATGCGCCACGGTGCGGTCCTCGACGAAGATGTGTGGCGCGGCCGCCACCACGCCCGCCACCGCGCCGGGATGCAGGGCGGCGTAGAGCAGCGCAATGGAGCCGCCATCGCTGTGGCCGAACAGGACGGGCCGATCGCGGCTGGCGTCGATGCCGAGCGCGGCGAGCAGCGCGGGCAGCGCGTCGGCCGCCTCGCGGTGCATGAAGTCGACCGGGCGCCTTTCACCGGCGGCCAGCGGCGTGGAGCGGCCATAGCCGTAGCGCGAATAGACCAGCCCGCGGCAGCCGGCGGCGGCGCAGGCCTGCCGCGGCCAGTCCTTCCACATCGACACGGACCCCAGCCCTTCGTGCAGGAACACCAGCAGCGGCGCGTCGTGGCGCGCCGCCGCGATCCACTGGTATTCCAGGCGCAGGTCGCGGCCCGCCGCGCGCACGTGGACCAGCGCAGCGGGCTCGGGAGCGGGCACGGCGCTCATGGCGTGACCTGTTCCAGCTGGCGCAGGCGGAAGCGCTGGATCTTGCCGGTGGCGGTCTTGGGCAGCTCGTCGGTGAAGTCGATCTGGCGCGGATACTTGAAGGGCGCCAGGTGCTGCTTCACATAGCGTTGCAGATCGGCGCCGGTGCTCGCGTCCGGCGCGTAGCCGGGCCGCAGCACCACGTAGGCCTTGGTCTTGACCAGCCCGTCATGGTCCGGCACGCCGATCACGGCGGCTTCCAGCACCGCCTCGTGCTGCACCAGCACGTTCTCGACCTCGACCGGCGACACGTACTGGCCGCTGACCTTGATCATGTCGTCGCTGCGGCCGGCATAGGTGTAGTAGCCGTCGGCATCGCAGATGTACTTGTCGCCGCTCTTGAGCCAGTCGCCCAGGAAGCACTGGCGCGTCTTGTCGCGGTTGTTCCAGTACATCAGCGCGGCGCTGGGACCCTTGATGTAGAGGTCGCCGATGGCGCCGGCGGCCACCGGCGCGCCGTTGTCGTCGCGCAATTGCACCTCGTAGCCGGGCACCGGCTTGCCGGTGGTGCCGTAGCGCAGCTGGCC
>Ga0189292_10309_pt1 | contig 18155 bp, 17 predicted proteins | sample UW1oraminimetaG_FD_130317 | JGI IMG/M metagenome (GOLD analysis project Ga0189292, IMG submission 130317) | Marine microbial communities from the Costa Rica Dome - UW179A-orange mini metaG | ecosystem: Environmental > Aquatic > Marine > Oceanic > Photic zone | place: Costa Rica: the Eastern...
CGGGTTGGGAAGTTTGCCTTGATCGTGCCGGTGATCACGTCGACCGATGGACGCTGTGTGGCCATGACAAGGTGAATTCCAGACGCGCGCGCCATTTGTGCAAGACGCTGGATACAGGCTTCTATTTCCTTGCCTGCAACCATCATCAGGTCGGCCATCTCATCAACGATCACGACGATGAACGGCAGAGTTTCTGGCTGGATCTTTTCGGTTTCAAATACTGGCTCGCCGGTTGCGTCGTCGAAACCAGTCTGAACCGTACGCTTGAACATCTCACCCTTGGCGAGTGTATCACGCACACGGCTGTTGTAGCCTTCAATGTTTCGGACGCCCATTTTGGACATCTTACGATAGCGCTCTTCCATCTCGCCTACGACCCATTTTAGCGCAACAACCGCTTTCTTGGGGTCGGTGACAACGGGAGACAGGAGGTGTGGGATGCCATCATAAACGCTGAGTTCCAGCATCTTTGGATCGATCATGATCAGGCGGCATTCTTCCGGTGTCAGCTTGTAGAGAAGCGACAGGATCATTGTGTTGATTGCTACCGATTTACCGGACCCGGTGGTCCCCGCGATCAGAAGGTGAGGCATCTTGGCGAGGTTTGCCACAACGGGCGCGCCACCAATATCTTTGCCAAGAGCAAGCGGAAGTCGTTGCGTGGAATCGCCAAAATCCCGTGCTGAGAGAATTTCACGGAGCACCACTTTCTCGCGGTTCACATTGGGTAGTTCGATTCCGATCACCGAGCGACCGGGCACCGTGGAAACACGAGCCGAAAGCGCAGACATCGAACGCGCGATATCATCGGCCAGACCGATCACGCGCGAGGCTTTCAGACCCGGAGCCGGCTCAAGCTCGTACATCTTGACGACGGGCCCGGGACGAACCGATACGATTTCGCCCTTCACGCCATAATCGTCGAGCACCGATTCAAGCATCCGTGCATTTTCTTCCAGCGCTTCGTCGGACAACACATGACGCTCAACACTTTCTGGGCTGGCCAACAGAGAAAGTGGTGGGCGTTCGTAAACTGGGCCGGATTTTTCTTCAAATTGCAGCGTAGGCTGGGCTTCTGCACGGGCTTGACGAGACTGAGTGATGGGCTTCTGAGGAGGATACTGGACCAAGGGTTCAGGGGCCGGGCGCAAGGACGCGCGGAAGCTGGGCAGTGCCGAAGGTGCGGCTTCGGCAGGAGGGACAAAACCGCTGACAGGACCCATGGCAGGTGCGTGGGTCATATGCGCAGGGTCAAGCGCCATGGGAGCTTCCGGAATTGTCGCTTCGGGGAACAAAGGCAACGTATCTGGGGCTGTGTTCCCTACTTCTGATAATGTTGCATCAGGTGAGGGAGGCATCGTTCCGGCCGCGTCGCGCGCTTTTTTTTCTGCAATGGCCTGCGCAATACGACCCTGAACCCGCGATCCGAAAACCGGGGGTTCATTGGGCAATTCTGGATGCGCAAGAGGGGTCGGTTCGACCAGTTCCGGTTCTGGCATTGCGAACGGGGCGCCAGGGTTTTCCAGGGCCTTGCGGCGTTGTGCGACGCGTTGCAAAAGACTTGGGCGCAGGGGTTGTGCTGGCGGTGTAGCCGACACGGGTTCTGGGGGATCATAGTGATAGGCAGGCGCTGCCGAGGGGTGCTGTTGGGGGCGGGGCATTTCGGGCACGAAGCTTGGAACGGCCCTTGTTTGTGCGGCTCCGTTAGAATGTTCAGCGAAGGTTTGCGACGGCGGAGTATCCGTTTGTTGTGGCAACTCCCAAGGCATTGGTGCCTCTTGCTGAGACTGGCTCAGACCAAGGTTTAAGCCAGCCGCACGCGCCTTGACACCGGCTCCTGCAGCCGCAACCACACCAACCGCGCTTGACATGTCGGGCATTCTGCCACGCATGCTCAGGACACCGGTTCCAAGGAAATTACGGGTCAAAGTTAGTTCGTTGCGGGAGACGCCAAAAATGAACAAACCGCCCGCGATCAGAAGGATTGCACTTAGAAAGCTCATCGTCTTGAGCGTCACACCAACTGAAAATGGCGAGATCTGAAGGATGGCGGTCAACACCATATCCCCGAACAGGCCACCCAACCCAAAGGACAGCGTCCAATCCTGTCCAGGCACAAGCGTTGCGGCATGAATTGACAGGATCACTGCCAGAACTGGCGCAAACGGGGCGCGGCTGAAGAAGCGGTCTGCACCACGGTGAATCACCAGACGCACGCCCCAAACGGCAAATGCGGCCACAATGGCCCAGATCCCGTGGCCAATGATAATGAACAGTGGGGCCGAAATCGATGCGCCAAACTTCCCAAGAATGTTCTGGGCCGGCGCTGTCGAGGCTGAATACCAGCTTGGATCGTCGGGAACATAGCTGCCAAGCGCAAGGGCCAGAACCAAGGCAGCGCCAAGCAGCGCTATGCCCAGAAGCTCGCGCCCTCGTCGTTCCAGCGCCGCCTGCATACCATCGTCCAACAGGGGATCGCGGGGCCGTGCGGTGGGATAGGCCATGACTACTCGCTCCTCATCAAATCCAGTTCGGCGGCCAGACGTTCTAGTGCTGGTTCCAGCACGGGCATCGGGGCCACCAGGGCAACGCGAATATAGGCGTCACCCGGATTTCCATCTTTTGTGTCGCGCGCCAGATACGCGCCGGGCAGGACACGCAAACCTGCGCGCTGCCAGAGTTTAAGCGCGGCTGTTTCGCCGGTTTCTCCATCGGGCACGCGCAGCCACAGGAAGAACCCGGCTTCTGGCGCGCTATAGCCCGGCATGTTTGCAAAAATCCGATCAGCCAAAGCGTATTTCGGTGCATAAAGCGCCCGATTTTCAACCACATGGCTTTCGTCGGACCAAGCGCGTGTTGCGACCGCTTGCAACGGATTGGGCAAAGGCGCCCCTGCATAGGCACGCAAACGCTTCAGCTGCGCAATGCTGCGCGGGCCACCGGCTGCAAAGCCAGACCGCAGGCCAGGCAAGTTTGATCGTTTTGAGAGAGAATGGAAAATCACCACGCGCTCGGGATCACAGTCCATAGCTTTTGAAGCGGCCAACGCACCGGGCGGAGGTGCTTCGCGATAAATCTCTGAATAGCATTCATCGGCGAATATCTGGAAGTTGTGCGTCTCAGCCAACTCAAGGAGCGTTCTCAGATAGGCGTCATCCGCCACAGCGCCCTGCGGGTTTGACGGCGTGCAGATATAGGCGATTGCCGTGCGCGCAAGAATGTCTTCGGACAGTCCGGCGAAATCAGGCAGGAACCCGGTTTCGGCCGTGGCGTTCACATATACAAGCTCGGCCCCGACTGCCTGGGCGGCAACGGCATAGACCTGATAGAATGGATTGGGCACCAGAACGACCGGGCGCTGCCCCTCTTTGTGTTCCGGGCAAAGCGCGAGCATGGCGTTGAACAACCCCTCGCGCGTGCCGTTCAGTGCAAGGATCTGTTTCGCCGGATCGACTTTTACGCCGAAACGTCGGTCGATCCATCCTGCGATCGCACCCTGTAATTCGGGAAGCCCGTCATTGGCTGGATATTTGCCCCATCCAGCCGATGCGGATGCAATCTCGGAATTCACCCAATCTGGAAATGGGTGCTGTGGCTCGCCGATAGTCATCGCAATAGGTTCGCCGCCCGGGTCATGGACGTCGAGCAAGCCTCGAAGACGCGGAAACGCATACTCCGGAAGGTTCGAAAACCGCTCGGGTTCGATCATAACTGCCTCAATCACGGAGCCTTTTGGCCCTCATTTGTGGATAAGTTACCCAATCGAAGCAGGCAGGTCTATGAAAATCCCTGAAATTTTGGGTGGAATTAGGACAAGGCTGACTCGATTGCCACGCCAAGCCGAAGAAGGCGTTCCTCTTGAAACGGTTGGCCCATTGCCATGATTCCGCACGATGAAACACCAGCGGGCAAGGTCAGGGCGCACAAACCCAAGAGGTTGCCGATCCGTGTATTGCGCAGTGCCATCAGATTTGCGTGCTTGAAATAGGCATCCTCATTATCCAACCGCGCTGCATTCGGCGGTAGAATCGGGCAGGATGGGATCAAGACCGCATCAAAACCTGCCACCTGCGCATGCCACGCTGACCGTGCCCGGTCGAGGATTTGCCAGGCCGCCACGAACATGGGTGCATCAAAATTTGCGCCACCGCGGAAGCGCTCCAGAACCTGGGGGAACATCTTTTCCGGGGCGGCTTCGATTACGTCTTTCCAGGTGCCGTAGGCTTCCGATGCGAAAAGGACACCAAGGTAATCTGTAAGTTCATTCAGAGGCGTGAAGCTGATGCGGTCGATCTGCGCGCCGGCGGTCTCCAGCTTTTTGACAGAAGCATCAAAAGCAGATGCCGGGCTGTCTTCGATATCGTCAAAGGCGATGGTTTCCAACACTGCCAGACGTGCCCCCGACAGATCCGAAGCACGCAGGTCAGGAACCGGGCTGTTCTCCATCGTCGCCAAAAGTAAGGCTGCGTCTTCAACCGACCGGGTGAGCGGACCAACCGTGTCGAAGCGGGCGCACAGCGGCACAACCCCGGTCAGGGGCAGGCGTTCAGAAGTGGTCTTGAGCCCAACCAGATCGTTCCAGGCCGCGGGAATGCGTACCGACCCCCCTGTGTCAGATCCGATGCCAGCTGCGGCGAGGTTGAAGGCCACGGATGTCGCCGCGCCCGAAGAAGATCCGCCCGAGGCGGCATCATAGTCGTTCACACACGGGGGAGAGGCCGTAACGGGGTTCAGTCCAAGACCTGAAAACGCCAGTTCGGTCATATGGGTCTTGCCCAGGCACACAAGCCCGGCGCCTGTTGCCTTTTGTAACACATCGGCATCGGTGTCCGGAACGCGCCCCTCAAGCAATGCGCTGCCTGCTTCGGTCGCAACGCCTGCAGTATCAAAAAGATCCTTCCAGCTGATCGGGACGCCATCGAGCGCCGACAAACGCGCGCCCTGTTTGGCCCGTTGGGATGCGGCCTGTGCTTCAGCGCGCGCACGGTCCTTTGTTAGTCGGGCATAGATGCGCGGTGTAAAGTCGTGGGCGTCAATCGCATCAAAATAGGCGTCGGTCAGATCGATCGGATCGATTTGCCCTTTCGCAATGCCGCGCCCAAGATCGGCAGCTGTTGCTGTCAGCCAGTTGTTTGCCATCTTTCATGCTCTCCCTTCGGACATTTGGCCGCGACCGTAACTGCGCCTGCGACAATGGACAATTGGGCACGCAAAGTCATATTTCCGATCATGGCAAAGATGCAGGATGTCTTGATTGTTGGCGGTGGGCTGAATGGCCCATGCCTTGCGCTCGCGCTGGCTGGTGCAGGGTTCAAGACCACTGTGATCGATGCATTTCCGCTTCGCACCCGGAAGGCAGATAAGTTTGACGGACGCGCTTATGCTTTGGCCTTGGCATCGCAGAAAATGCTGTCGGTATTGGGTGTTTGGTCGGATGTGAAAGATGCAGGGCAACCGATTCTGCACGTGAAAGCCAGCGATGGACGCGCAGGCGACGGCCCGGCGCCTTTCTTTCTGAACTTTGACGCGGCCGAGCTGGATCAGGGACCGATGGGCTTCATGCTCGAAGATCGTTTCCTGCGCCGTGCGCTTTTGGACGCGATGAAGGCCCAGCCGAACATCACGGTCGTGTCTGGAAAAACGGTTGAGGCGCAGAGCATTTCAGCCCATGGCGTGACGCTTTCGCTGTCAGACGGAAAGTCACTGTCTGGACGTTTGCTGGTGGGCGCAGACGGTCGGACATCCGGCACCGCAAACCGGGCATGTATCGGACGTACCGTATGGGACTATGGTCAGATCGCGCTTGTCACAGCCATAGAGCACGCCAATCCGCATGGCGGCGTAGCGCACCAGTTTTTCATGCCGTCAGGACCACTGGCGATTTTGCCTCTGCCGGGAAATCGCAGCTCGATTGTGTGGAGCGAAACAGAGGTGCAGGCCAAAGGGCTTATGGCGCTTTCAGATCAAGATTATCTGACGGCCTTGCGCCCGCGTTTTGGAAGTTTTCTGGGAGAGATCGCCCTGGCAGGCGCGCGCTTCACCTATCCATTGAACCTGACCCTCGCAAACAGCTTCATTGCGGATCGTGTCGCACTGGTCGGCGACGCCGCGCATGGGGTTCATCCGATCGCGGGGCAGGGTCTGAACCTGGGGTTGCGCGATGTTGGTGCCCTGGCCGAGGTTCTTATCGAGGCGCAGCGGCGCGGCGAAGACATCGCAAGTTCAGTTGTGCTCGGGCGCTATCAGTCTTGGCGACGCTTCGATACTGCCACACTTGCTGTTGCGACTGATGGATTTAACAGACTGTTTTCGAACGATAACCCGCTGCTGCGGATAGGTCGCGATCTTGGCATGGCGGCTGTGAGTGCATTGCCGTTGCTGCGTCAGCGTTTCATGCGCGAAGCAGCAGGTCTGAGCGGGGATGTGCCAAAGCTGATGCAGGGCAGACCGATCTAGAGGCGGGCTGACACCTTTAGCCGGTCTAACACAGACGCATGAAGCACACCCGGTCCTGCAATCACGCCTCGTGTTTGAGGGTGGGGGTTGTTGAAACGCAAGGCATGCCCTTCCACATCGCTCGTTCTGCCGGCGGCCTCGGTTACAAGCAAGGCCCCAGCCGCAATGTCCCATTCCCAAGCGTCACGCAACGTGAACATACCGTCAAACGCTCCTTCCGCGACAAGTGCCAGACGATAGGCGAGCGATGGACGAAAGTGACGTTCCAACTCGGGGACACCGCCATGCCAGTGCTTGGCATCGAAATTTGGTTTTGTGGCAAGAACCCTTGGAGGCTGCGCGGGAGAAGATACCGCAATCGAGGCTCCGTTCAGGGACGCGCCGTGTCCAAGCGCAGCGGTGTAAAGTTTGTCTTTTGCAGGGAGAAATACGGTAGCAGCTGTCGGTTGGCCGTCTTCAACTATCGCGAGAGACAGAGCGAACGGAGTTTGTCCGTCTACGAAGGCACGTGTGCCGTCGATCGGATCGACGATAAAGATTCTGGACTTGTCCAGCCGTTCTGTCCCGTCTTCGGTTTCCTCGGACAGCCATCCATAGTCAGGCCGCGCAGCTGTCAGTCGGTCGCGTAGCATCCCATCGACCTCGAAATCAGCTTCGGTAACTGGGCCCGCACCATCGCCTTTGTCCCACACCTTGGGATCCTTGCGCCAATAGCGCATGGCAATTTTACCTCCCTCACGGGCGGCATCGATCAACAGTTTCAGATCGTCCGGTTCAGGCACCGGCAAGCGTAAGTCCTTCGACCAGCAGACTTGGCACGCGGCGACTTAGATGCGCTTTCGCATCATTCGCTGGAACGAGTGTCTTTAGCATCTCCAGCAGATTTCCGGCGATGGTGCATTCATTCACGGGATAGGCGATTTCATCATTCTCGACCCAGAAACCGGATGCGCCACGGGAATAATCGCCTGTGGTTGGATTGATCGAACTGCCCATCATCGAGGTCACGAGCAGGCCTGTTCCCATCTCGGCCATCAACTCTGCACGGCTGAGCGGTCCTTGTGTCAGATCGACATTGGTCAGTGAAGGCGATGGTGGTGCAGACGGACCGCGCGCGGCATTGGCGGTACTGTCCATGCCAAGTTTGCGGGCGTTGGCAAGATCCAGCGTCCAGCCCATCAAGACGCCATCCTCAACGATGGCACGTTTTTGGGTTGGCAGGCCCTCTGCATCGAAATAGCGCGACGCCGAGGTGCGCTTGCGATGGGGATCTTCAGTAATCGACAGACCTTTTGGCAGCACCTCCGTGCCCAGGGCGTCCCGCAACCACGATGATCCGCGTGCAATGGAACTGCCGTTGCTTGCTGACAAAAGGTGTCCGATCAGACCGGACGAGATCCGTTCATCATAGAGAACCGGGTAAGCACCCGTCGGAGGTTGTTTTGCCCCTGCGCGGGACAAAGTGCGTTCTGCGGCTTCACGGCCGATCTCTTCTGGTGATTTCAGATCTGACTGAAAAATGCGTGAATCGTAGGAATAATCACGCTCCATGTCCGTGCCTTCGCCTGTGATGGCAACGCAGACGACGCTGCGATCTGTCCGGGCGTACCCGCCTGAGAAGCCGTTGGTAGCCGCCAGATATACGCGTGTTGCCCCATAACTGGCAGACGCACTTTCGACCTGAGATATCCCATCAAATGCCAAAGCGGCCGCTTCCGCGCGGCGCGCGTCTTCCTGCAAGCTTGCGGCTTCTGGTTCTGCGCCGGGATCTGCCCTCTCAAGACCGTCAGCGTCGCGCTTCGTGGCCAACTGGTCCGGATCAGCCAGCCCGATATACGGATCCTCTGGCGCTTCAAGCGCCATGGCGACCGCCCGTTCCGCCATCTCTGTGATCGTACGATCAGACATGTCCGAGGCTGAAACGCAGGCTTGTCTCTGGCCGACCAGAACCCGCAATCCAAGATCGAGCCCTTCTGAGCGTTCGGCTTCTTCCAGCGCCCCGTTGCGCACGCCGATCTGAATGGCGCGCCCTTCGGATGCCAAAGCATCTGCTGCATCGGCCCCGGCCTTGGTCGCAGCCGTCAAAAGCGCGTCTGTTAAAACAGACAAGTCTTGTTGCATCGGGAACTCCGGAACTGAAATCTTTGTCTTGGACCTAGGGCGCGCAGGCCCTTACTGCAAGCGCATCCCGTTTGCGATCAGCTCTCCGTTCGGGGTCAGTTCGATCTCGGACACGAGGCTGTCGGGTTCGTCTCCCGGCCGTGCGGCCATGCCCATCATCATCCGAATGCCAGCGACATCCTGGGCTTGGAGGATTCCGATCTGGACCAGCTTGTCGATCAGCTGATTGGCGCCCACCAATTCGAGATTGAGCTTGCCAACGGCCGATGGCGCACCTGGGGCAAGACCCGGCTTGCTGAAGTCAAGCGCGAACCCGCCATTGCCGGTCAGTTCGGCGCCCACCACCGAAAGAAGTAGTGTATTCAGATCAAGCTGGTTCACTTCCGCCGGGGGTGGACCCATCATTGGATCTGCTGCAATCAGGTCTTCCTGCAAAAGCAAGCTGCCCGTCACATCGATCTCTAGTTCGCCCGGGTCGCGCGGCAGAACCTCGCCCGGATCAAACAAGTTCCAGATCCCGTCTGAGATTTCCAATGCACCCAAGGCAAATAGGAAGGAGAAGGGCTGTTCTTCTTCGGAGGCCAGAAGTGGAATGCCAAGTTCGAGGCCAAAGCTGTCTAGCGCCACTTCCACGGGGAAGGGCAGTTGATCGCCCTGATACCGCATCTTTATGTCCTGACCAGCGGGATCGTAGGCGATGCCCTCTTCTGCGAGCGAAACGCTGTAGGCGCCGCCACCTGAACTGCCATCAACGAGCGCGGTGGCATCGTTGCTGACCAGATCGAAGGTATATCCTGAGCCTGCGTGCACCAGCGTTCCGCTGGTTCCGATGCCAGAGGCCAGAAGCTCTGATGGGTCATCGGTTTGAAACATCAGCATCGGATTGGCTTCGCTTTCCCCGACAATTCCCTTGATTTCATAGGACAGGCTGAATGTTTCCGGCTCTGGGACCGCGTCCGGATTTTCTGCCGCGACATTCACGGAAAGGGAGCCCAGAGTATAAGTCGTGCTTAGCACGTCTTCGCCCATGGCATATGTGGCGCTGATTGCATCCATGAGTACCGACATTTCAAACGGGATCGGTTCCCCGCCATCGGTGATGACGTCCATCACGAACTCGGCGCTCGTGGCGTTGTAAGCATAATCGCGGGCACCAGCATCCCCACCGGCAGACAGGTCTAGATCTTCGTGCATATAGCGGCCCGTCATAACGTCATCACCGTCTCCGAAGGTTACGGTGATGTCTTCTGGAAAGGAGATCTGTACGCGTCCGTTCCCGGTTTCGTTCAATTCAACGATTGGCGCCGTAAAGCGCAATTTTGCGTCTTCGATCGGAATGGACGTGGACATATCTGTCAGGACGAGCCCGTCGCTTGTTTCTTCGCGCCCGTCATATTCCAGAACCTGACCCGCATCTGCAAAACTGCTTTGCCATTCATTCAGCAGCTCAGCTGCAGTCACATCTGCCATTGCTGGAGTGCCTGCGACGCTCAGAGCCAGAACAGATGAAAATGTACGGAAAGAAGGAGTGCGCATTTTGAGACCTCGGCAACTGACTTAATTTGCACTCAACTCTCAGACTTGTAGAAGCTTGGGTCAAGCCAAGGACACCAACACCCCTCAAAAGGAGCGGTTATGACGGATTTGAACGGCAAAACAGTGGTGATCACGGGGGCCAGCAAGGGCATCGGTGCAGCAGCGGCTCGCGCCTTTGCCGCTGAAGGGGCCAATGTCGCGCTTCTGGCGCGAACTGAGTCGGCGCTGAATGATCTGGCTGCCGAGATCGGCCCAAAGGCCTTGGCCATCGCTTGTGATGTGGCGGACTACACGGCTGTTGAAGGCGCGATCGCACAAACTGTCGAAGCCTTTGGCAGTGTCGATGTCATGATCAACAACGCCGGGGTCATCTCGCCTGTGGGCCGGATAGAAGACATTGATGCGGATGTTTGGGGGACGATGATCGACATCAACCTCAAGGGTGTGTTCAACGGTATGAAAGCCGTGCTTCCACAGATGCGTGCGCAGGGCGCAGGCACTGTTCTGACCATCAGTTCCGGGGCGGCACATGGACCGTTGGAGGGCTGGTCGCATTACTGCAGTTCCAAGGCCGGAGCGGCAATGCTGACGCGGTGTCTGGACAAGGAGGAACGCGAAAACGGCATTCGTGCAATGGGGCTAAGCCCTGGAACGGTCGCCACGGATATGCAGCTTGAGATCAAGGCCAGCGGGATTAACCCTGTCAGCCAGCTGGATCCATCGGTCCACATTCCTGCGGATTGGCCTGCAAAATGCCTTGTCTGGATGTGCAGCGATGAGGCGGATGCACATATCGGGGAAGAGATTTCCCTACGGGATGAAGGGCTGCGCGCGCGGCTCGGTCTTGGGACCTGACACATGAGTGCTTCGCTGATCGAGATCGCCGCAGACACCGCTCGCTGGACCCTGACATTGAATAGGCCCGACAAGGCAAATGCACTGAACGGGCAAATGCTGGAGGACCTTGATGCAGCGGTGGCCGGTGCCCAAAGCGCCGGTGCGCGCGTTTTGGTGCTGACGGGGCGGGGCAAGGTTTTCAGTGCGGGTGCTGATCTTGAAGAAGCCCGGAACGGGACGCTGACGACAGATCCGAACTGGGAACAGTTGTCATCACGGATTGCCGCGTTTCCCGGTCTGACAATTTGCGCGCTGAATGGGACCTGCGCAGGTGGCGCGATTGGTATGATGCTGGCATGTGATCTGCGTGTGGCGGTCGAAGGGGCAAAGGTGTTTTACCCCGTGGTGAAGAACGGGTTCCTGCCTCAGCCCAGCGATCCTGCGCGTCTGACTGCCATAGCCGGAGAAAGCCGTTCAAAGCTTGTTCTTCTTGGTGGTGCAAAGATCGAAACACGCGAAGCGCAGGCCTGGGGTCTTTTTGATCGTGTGGTGCGCGCAGATGAAATGGCTGAGGCGCTTGATACGCTGGCTGCTGATGCCGAGGCGTCCACGCCAGCGCTTTTGGGTTCGATCAAGGCGCTGTATCGACGTTAAATTTATAACTTTTTACTTTATGTTAAGGTAAGTTGCATTGACCTATTGGTTCGTGCGCGAAGCAAAATGGCAGTGCGTCTGACCTATCTGCGGCCGCCCCGCTTCCCGCGGACTTTTGACAGAAAGTCTGGCGGGCGTTTTGAAACCCATCTGGCAAACTTTGCCAGTCTGGGATGCGCGCGCAATGCTTCTGGCGTGGTGTAGTCGCGGGCGATCTCTGCCTCGGTCAGTGTTGCATGGATTTCCTTGTGACAGATGTGATGCAGGAGAACCGTTGGTCCCCCCTTACCCCCCTTCAGTTTGGGAACAAGGTGGTGCAGGCTCTGCGGTACGTCTTTCGGGATCGGACGATCACATAAAGGGCAAATGGGATCCGACATACCCCGTCCGCTAGCTTGCCTTGCGGGCCACGATAAAGGGGTTCATCTTACCTGACCCGAATTTGCGTCGTTCCAGAATTTCGAAACCAGCCTTGCGGAACATCGCTTCCAACTGATCTCCTGTCATGACGTGGACGAAAGGCGCCTTCCCGAACTGCCGCATTACCCAAATAATGGCGGGCATGAAAAAAGCACCCTCCCCCATGCAAGGGGTTTTTGAGAAGATCAAACCACCTTCATCCACCTGCCGTGACAGGGCGGCGATTGTGGTTTTGGGGTCATCCACAAGGTGCAGAATGTTGAATGCACAGATTGCCTGAAACGGTGCTTCGTCTAAGATCTCATCTGAGCTGGCAACCTTGAAAGAGACATTGGAGGTGTCTGCGGTCAATTTGCTCGGTGCAATCGAGATCATGCCTTGCGACACGTCGGTTGCCACGACTTCTCGTGCGGTCTGTGCCAGTGTCAGTGCCGTCCCGCCGGTGCCGCAACCAATTTCAAGGACCCGGTCCTCGGGCGACAGGTAGGCGGCCGTGACGGCTATCGTTTCTTCATATGCAGGAACATCATCGATAGGCTGCGCGGCGTAGCGCGGCGCAAGCTTGTCCCAGAATGCGGCGTTGGTCATAGGTGTACCTTAGGTGAGTTGGGGCGGTTGCGAAATGGTCATTGGGCGCCTGATCCACTCTACAAAGCTGAGATTGATAACAAGCCCTGCTACGCTGGTGACGGTTGTAAAGGCAGGTTTCAGATCCAATGAAACAATGGCAAGCGCAATCAGCTGTCTCCTTTGCGGACCGTTTAGCTATGCGCTTGCAGCGTAGAAATTACCTAAATTAGTAGGGTAGCTATACGTGAACATATGAACTGGCAGGCTGTTGCTTTTGATTGGAACCATCTGAAAGCCTTTGTCGCTGCGGCGGAGGCCGGATCGCTCAGCGGTGCTGCAAGGTCTTTGAACACCACGCAGCCCACCGTCGGTCGGCAGGTCATGGGGTTGGAGCAATCTCTGGGGGTAACACTCTTCGAGCGCTCGGTGCGAGGTTTGACACTGACAAGCGTTGGACGGGACCTCTTGGAACACGCGCAAGTGATCGGAGATGCTGCGAGCCGGATCTCGCTGGTGGCCAGTGGACAAGCACAGGAAGTGTCCGGACGCGTCACGGTTACGGCAAGCGATCTGATGTGTTCGGTCTTTCTTCCCAAAGTGCTTCTGAAACTGCGTGAAGTCGCACCGGCGCTACAGATCGAACTGCGCGCGGTAATGCGGTTGAGGACCTGATGCGACGTGATGCGGATATTGCGATCCGGAATGTGCGACCTGAACAGCCAGATTTGATTGCACGGCATGCGGGCGATTGGGACATGGGCTTGTTCGCCGCAAGCGTCTTGTTGGACCGGACCGGCCGAACCAATTTGACCGATCTGCCGTTCGCGTCATCCTCAAACATTACCCAGATTGTCGAAATGATCGCCAGTTTCGGTTTGCAGCTGGCCTCGGAAAACTGCGCTATGATCAGCGACAATGGCGTTGTCATCTGGGAAGCGGTGCGTACGGGACTGGCAGCGAGCCTTTTACCTGTCGCCTTGTGTGAAGCCGCCCCCGGCATCGAAGCTGTGTTGCCTGATCGCCCACCAATAAGCTTTCCGGTCTGGTTGGTCACCCATCGTGAGCTGCAGACGTCAAAGCGCATTCGCGTGGTGTATGATTTTCTGGCTGAGGCTATGCGAAACCCTGAAGAAATTATCAGGTCTGAATAACGGACCATAGGGCAAGTTGGGTTGGTATGCTGGGGTTCGATGTGATTGAGTGGACGCGATCTGACGCAACCGAAAGACCTGCACACCATGACAGTTAGAGCACTTGTGGTTGGCGCCGGTCCCGCAGGATTGATGGCTGCAGAACGGCTGGCGCAATCGGGATGCAAAGTGACGATTGCCGACAAAATGCCATCGCCCGGTCGGAAGTTTCTAATGGCCGGCAAGTCGGGTCTGAACCTGACCAAGGTCGAAGCGACGTCTTTGTTTCACCAGTCTTATCGCGAAGCTGAGCCATGGTTGCGCCCGATGCTTGCGGCGTTTGGACCAGATGATGTGCAAAACTGGGCGCGTAATCTGGGTCAGGAGGTCTTTACAGGCTCAACGGGACGGGTTTTTCCCAAGGTTATGAAAGCTTCACCGTTGTTGCGTGCCTGGCTCGCGCGGCTTGAGGGACTTGGTGTCGATTTGCGCAAACGTTGGCGGCTGATCACGCTGGAAGGAACCACCGCCGTCTTTGACACACCTGAGGGGCTGCGGCGCGCATCTGCTGACGTGTTGGTGCTGGCACTGGGAGGCGCGAGTTGGGCACGGCTGGGCAGTGATGGCGCGTGGCACGAATGGTTGCCGGGAGAGGCTCCGTTTCAGGCGGCCAATGCCGGTCTGAGCGTGGACTGGTCCCATCACATGCGCCCGTTTTTTGGACAGCCCGTCAAAGGCGTTGCACTGAACGCGGGAGACCTCACATCCCGGGGTGAGTTCACAGTGTCATCACGCGGGCTCGAAGGGGGTGGTATTTATTCGGTCAGTCGTGGCGTACGTGAAGGCGCGCCACTGGTCCTCGATCTGTTCCCGGATATGAGCGAGGACGAGATTGCGACGCGCTTGAACCGTACGCGAGGAAAGGCAAGCCTCTCGAACCATCTGCGCAAAGTGCTGAAACTGGATGGTGTTCGTCGCGCGCTGGTGCAGGAGTGGCTGCGCCCGATGCCCGCGGTTGATGTGCTGGCCAAGTCGCTGAAAAGCTTGAATGTACCGGTTTCAGGTTTGCGTTCGATGGATGAGGCAATTTCCACCGCAGGCGGTGTCCGCCGTGATCAGGTGAATGATGGCCTGATGTTGCTGGATCGGCCCGGAGTGTTTGTCGCAGGTGAAATGCTGGACTGGGAAGCTCCAACCGGGGGGTATTTGCTGACAGCCTGCTTCGCGACGGGGCGCTGGGCGGGTGATCATGCCGTCCAATTTGCGGCAAAAACGGCTTAGAGGGTGATGTGGTTGCGCCCATGTGGCACGTGCCAATCTGCAAGTTCGGGACCAAGGGGGACGATGCCGAGCGGGTTGCGCAATTCTGATGGCGAAAAATAGCCCTGTTTGTAGATGTCGAATTTAACGGTCTCCGCGACCCCGGGCATTGCGTAAATCTCCCGCGCATAGGCCCAGAGGTTTGGATAATCGACCAGTTTTCGAAGATTGCATTTGAACGCGTAGTGATAGGCGACATCAAAGCGTGCCAGCGTCGGAAATGCCCTTAAATCGGCTTCGGTAAAGGTATCGCCTGTCAGATACCGCGTTTGGGACAGTTGGGTTTCCATTGCGTCGAGTGTCTCGAAGACATCAGTGAAGCCCTTTTCATAGGCCTCCTGTGTTCGCGCAAACCCGGTGCGATAGACGCCATTGTTCAGCCCCGGGTAGATGCGGGCATTCCATGCGTCGATGTCTTTGCGCAGAGCGTCTGGGTAAAGATCCGGCCCGCCAAAGGCCCCCAGCATGCGAATAATGTCGGCACTTTCATTGCTAACAATGTGGTTGGTCTTGCGATCCCACAGGACAGGGACCGTGATGCGGCCCGTATATGCAGGGGTTTGGTGGGAATAGACCTGATGCAGCGATAGGACGGACAATGCTGGGTCCGCGTACTCACCGGATGGGTCAAACACCCAACCTTGGTCTGTCCGGCGTGGCTTGGCCACAGAGACTGAGATCTTGTTTTCCAGCCGCAGGATTGCCCGGGCCAGCAAGACCCGGTGTGCCCAAGGGCAATTCCAAGCTGCATAAACGTGATACCGTCCAGTATCCGGCGTGAATCGACCGTCCGGGGTGATCCAGTCCCGGAGTGTGGATTTTGCGCGCTGAAATTCGCCCCCTTCGCGTGTGTCCGGGCCCGGATCGTCGACAAGGTAGGTGCCGTTCAGCATCAAGCCCATGGTCAGGTTTCCGCGGCGCGTTTAAAGGCATCACGCCCTCTGCAGCGCTTGATGTAGGCGCGCAGGGTGTCGGACTCGACCGGGAATTTTGCGTTGATCGCCCAGCCAAGACAATGCGTGAGCACGATGTCAGGAATGGTGAATGTATCGCCCATCAGAAAGGGACCGTCGCCCAGGATGTCCTCGATGGAACGCATGGTTCTGGAGAACTCCCAGACCAGCGGTCCCTTGATTTCTGGCATGCGCTGGTCTTCGGGCAGATAGAACGTGTGACGGGTGGCAAGCCAGAGCGCGGCATCAACTTCGTCCAGCACCTTGTGCAGAAGCCCGTCTTGCCGGGCGCGTTCAATCGTACCGGCCGGAAAGGTGACGCTACCGTGTTTGTCGGCAAGATATGTCAGTATGGCGCTGGAATCGGTAAGTGCTGTGCCTTCTGCCACAAGCACCGGGATCTTTCCGTCGGGGTTCACATTCCTGACGGCATCACTGTGTGGACCGGCTTGAATGTGTTCGTAGGGCACTCCAAGTTCTTCCAGCATCCAGAGTACCCGCAATGTGCGGCTGCGAAACGTTCCGATCACCTGATACATTGCATCCCTTTCTAACCTCTGGCACGGGCCAGCATCGCCAAACGGATCAGCGCGCGCTCGATCACGGCGCGATCTGGCGCGCGTTGCGAGGAGCGAAGCGTGAGATCTGTCTGAACCAACTCTGACAAGGCACGGCTCAGTTTTTCGACCCCCCAGGCTTGCGCTTGACGGATCATCCGGTCGCGGTTCTTCCAAAAAACAGGGGGTCGGATTGCAGCAATGCCGGCTTGCGGACCTTTCGGATCGGATGCGGCCGCATAGAGCGCTTTGAAATGACGGGTCAGCGCGATGCAGATTGCGACCCCACCCTGACCTTGTGCGGCAAGGCGGGACATGAGCGGTCCGATTGCGGACGCGCGCCCTTCGGCAACGATGTGGAGGATTTCGTCGAGCGCCGCTTCGGTTGAGGCGGGTGCAACCGCTGCAATGTCATCCGGCGTGATCGGGCTGGCATCATCCAATTTATAAAGTGACAGCTTTTCAATCAGTTGTCGCATATCCCCGGGATCGAGTGCGGATGCGAGGGTCTCCAGCTCACCCATTGCGTTGCGGTCCGGGGCAGGCAGGTCCGCTTCGTTCAGCCTCCGCTCGATTTCGGCCCGGTCCATCGGGTCGTCATAAATGGGTGCCGCATAGGCGTTGTTATGGCTCTCAAACGCTTTGCGCAGTTTGGAGCTGGGTTTCAGTGCGCCCGCTGCGATCACCAATGTTGCGTCGCCCGCTTGCCAGTCCTGCATGGCGGCGAGAATTGCGGGTGCGGCCGCATCTGTCGCGTCCTCGACAAACACGGCGCAAGGTCCCGGAAAGAACCCACGTGCCTTTATCGCGTCGTTTAACCGAGCAGGATCGCTGCGAAGGTCCGAACCGGGAATGCGCGTCAGCCGCATCTCTTCTTCGGCGGTCTTTCCGACGAGTGATTTCAGGAGGTCCTGACGTTGGATCGCAACCCGCATTGGATCCGCGCCATAAAGAAGAACACCCAGCCGATCTGCCTCGGGCTTTGCGATTAACCGGGCCAGATCACGCCCGGACAATTTCATAGGTCTACACCCACCGGAAGCGCTGGGGCTAGCTCCAAAGGGTCTTTTGGCAATCGAACCAACAGGTCTGAGATGATCAGGTCGCTCAGCGTGTTTGAAAGACGCTGGCGCGCGTCATCAGCCGCTGCTGCCGTTGCGACGGTCGTCGATGTGGCCGAATAGGACGTAAAGGAATCAACCGTGCCGCTGAGAATGGTGATGCCCGTTTGCAGGTCGCGCAGATCATATGAGGACGTACCGATCAGATTGTAGCGCGTAATCGCGGCTGTCCCTTGAATGGCAAGCGCTGAGCTGGATTCCTGATATGTGGTTCGAAGACCATAGATCGGGTCGCGCGTTGCCCCTAGCCGTTCTTCAAGTGCACGGTTGAGATCGAAGATCATTTCGGTCGTGGGTGTGTCGAGAAGAACCTTGCCCCGCAGTCCAAGCGCCGCCGTATCCTGCTGGTACACAGGCTCAAATCCGCATGCCGCTACGGGAAGCGCCAGCAAGACGCTCAGGAAGCTTCTGCGATCAGATAACGACATTAACGATCCGCCCCGGAACAACGATCAATTTCTTCAAAGGCCCGTTTTGCAG
>Ga0189292_10310_pt1 | contig 18134 bp, 10 predicted proteins | sample UW1oraminimetaG_FD_130317 | JGI IMG/M metagenome (GOLD analysis project Ga0189292, IMG submission 130317) | Marine microbial communities from the Costa Rica Dome - UW179A-orange mini metaG | ecosystem: Environmental > Aquatic > Marine > Oceanic > Photic zone | place: Costa Rica: the Eastern...
CGACCGCGCGCGGCAGGTGCCGGCGGGCATGAGCCTGCGCTTTGGCGACGGCATCGACGAGGGCCTGGCGCCGGTGGCCGGCGACCCGTCGGCCTGGCAGCGCGGCATGCTGCAGGTGGACGGCATGCCGCTGCGGACCTTTCTGGCGGAACTGCAGCGCTACCGCAGCGGCTGGATCGACTGCGCCCCGGAAGTGGCGCACCTGCCGATCTCGGGCGCCTTTCCGCTGGAGGACACCGACCGCGTCCTAGCCACGGTGGCCGACACGCTGCCGTTGCGCCTGCGCTACCGCACGCGCTATTGGGTCTCAGTGCTGCCGCGCGGCGCCAGTGGAACGAATTTGTAACGCGATTAGCACTTTTCGCGCTTCGATTGGCTACGAGGGTAAGACCCACCGTGAGGAGTTACCCCGTCATGCCCCCGCGTTTCCCCCGCCTGCGCGCAAGCGCGTCCCGCCGCGCCGTGCGCGGCGCCCGCCTGTTCGCCTTGCCGCTGACCGTCCTGGCCGCGCCCCTGCAGGCGCAGACCACCGCCGTGGCGATTGCGCCCGGCCCGCTCAGCGCGGCGCTCTCGGCCTATGCCGCGCGCGCCGGCGTCCTGCTGTCATTCGATCCGGTGCTGACGCGGGACTTGACGACCCCGGGGCTGAACGGCAGCTACGGATTTGAAGAGGGCTTGCGCCAACTGCTCCAGGGCAGCGGCCTGGAGCCCGTGCGGCGGGCCGATGGCGGCTACACGCTGCGGCGCGCGCCTGCCTCGAACGTGACCGCGCTGCCGGCCGTCACCGTGACCGGCAGCCGCGATGGCGACGCGCCCAGCGAAGGCACCGGTTCGTACACGACGCGGGTGGCCACCTCCGCCACGCGCATGGACCTGTCCCTGCGCGAAACCCCGCAATCGGTCAGCGTCGTTACGCGCCAGCAGATGGACGACCAGAACCTGGTCACCCTGGACGATGTGATGCGGCAAACGCCCGGGGTGGTCGCCGACAAGCTCGACGAGCGCGTCACCTTCACCTCGCGCGGCTTTGCCTTGAGCACCATGATCGACGGCGTGCCGACGTTCGCGTTCAAGACGCCGGCGGCCGAGATCGGCATGATCAACACCGTGATCTACGACCGCGTCGAGGTGGTGCGCGGCGCGGCCGGGCTGCTCAACGGCGTGGGCGAGCCGGGCGGCTCGGTCAACCTGGTGCGCAAGCGGCCCACCGCCGAATTCGCCGGTCACGCCACGGCGGGCGTGGGCCGCTGGAACAACTACAACCTGGAGCTGGACGTCGGCGGCCCGCTGAACGACAGCGGCAGCCTGCGCGGCCGGGTCATCGGCTCGCGCACCGCGGGCGACAGCTTCATCAACGACAAGAAGCGCTCCGACGACGTCTTCTACGGCATCCTCGAGGCGGATGTCGCGTCCAACACCACCTTGAGCCTGGGCTTCGAACACCAGAAGACCGCCATCGATGGCGCCAACTTCGGCCAGGCGCCGCTGTTCTACAGCGACGGCAGCCGCACCCATTTCTCGCGCTCGTTCAACCCCGGCACGCCGTGGAGCCAGTGGGACATGTACAGCGACAAGATCTTCGTCACGCTGGACCATCGCTTCGCCAACGGCTGGCGCGTCAAGATGGACGCCAGCCGCCTGAAGAACGAACGCAAGGCCCTCTGGGGCTACCTGTTCGAGTATTTCCCGGTCGAGCAGAATGGCGATTCGACCATCGAGATCCGCCAGAACCCGGCCACTTCGACCAACAAGTCGTTCGATCTCTACGCCACCGGCCCCTTCCAGGCGTTCGGCATGGAGCACCAGGCCGCGCTGGGCGTCAGCGTCAACGACTACACCAGCGAACTCAACCTGAATTCGGCCAATCCGAACGGCTGGGACCGGCGTCCGCTGAACTTCTACCAGCTGCAGAGTTTCCCGAAGCCGAGCCGTTTCTACACCTACTTCAACACCTTCCTGGACGCCAAGGAAACCGCCGTATATGGTTCCACCCGCCTGAAGCTGGCCGAGCCGGTGTCGCTGGTGCTGGGCGGCCGCGCCACCTGGTATGAGGAAAAGTCTTCTTCCTACAACGGCCCCGCCAATCTCTGGACCACCAACCCCACCGCCAAGGTCAATGGCGAGTTCACGCCGTATGCCGGCACGGTGGTGGACCTGAACGACAACTTCTCGGCCTACGCCAGCTACACCCGCATCTTCATTCCGCGTTCGGAGCGCGATTCGTCGAACGCGCTGCTGCCGCCGCAGACCGGCAAGAACTACGAACTGGGCCTGAAGGGCGAGCACCTGGACGGCAAGCTCAACACCAGCTTCGCCGTCTTCCGCACCCAGGAAGCGAACGTGCCGGTCGAGGACCCCAGCGCGCCGCCGCTGCCCGATGGCAGCACGCCGTACCGGTCGGTGGCCGGCGCGCGCAGCAAGGGCTTCGAGGTGACGGTGGCGGGCGAAGTGGCGCGCGGCCTGCAGGTGATGGGCGGCTACACCTACTTCGCCAAGCGCGACAACGAGGGCGCGCTGCTGTTGCCCAATTACCCCGAGCGCCTGTTCCGGGTGGCGGCCAGCTACCGGCTGCCGGGCGCCTGGAGCAAGCTGACGGTGGGCGGCAGCGTCAATTACCAGAGCGGCATCTACTACGACGAGTCGAGCGGCCTGGGCCGCGCCTCGCAAGGGGGCGTGACCCTGTTGGGGCTGATGGCGCGGTATGAGTTCAGCAAGCAGGTGACGGCGTCGATCAATATCGACAACCTGACCGACAAGAGCTACTACAGCGGGCTGGGCGGGTACAACGGCTACAACTACGGCACGCCGCGGAACGTGTGGATGAAGGTGAGCTACAGGTTCTAGGCCTCGCGACGCGGGTAGCCGTCGCGGCGGGAGTGGGAAGGCGGGCGATTGAACGCCTTCATCAATAATGATTACAATTCCCATTCCCGAAATTCACAAGGCGCTGACGCGACGGCCATGTCGTCCACGGAATCCCTGGAACACCGCGAGCTTGGCAGGCTGTACCGCGACCATCACGGCTGGCTGCGCGGCTGGCTGCTGCGGCGCCTGAACGTGCCGGCCGAGGCCGCCGACCTGGCCCAGGACACCTTCCTGCGCCTGCTGGCCTCGCCGGCGTCGATGGCGCAATTGCAGGGCGTGCGGCAGCCGCGCAGCTTCCTGGCCACGGTGGCGCAGCGCACGCTGGTCGACCACATCCGCCGCCAGGTGCTGGAACGCGCCTGGCTCGAAACCCTGGCGCAGCAGCCCGAGGCCTGCGCGATGTCGCCCGAGACCCAGGCCATCCTGCTCGAGACCATCCGCGAGATCGACGCCATGCTGCATGGCCTGGGCGACAAGGTGCGGCGCGCTTTCCTGATGTCCCAGCTGGAAGGGGCCAGCTACGCCGAGATCGCCGCCCGCCTGGGCGTGACGGTCAGTTCCGTCAAGAAGTACATGGCGCGCGCCACCGAGCATTGCCTGGTGTACGCGTTGGCCCGGCAGTAGGCGGCCATGGCGGACAAGACCATCGCCGCGGCGGCGCAATGGTACGCGCGGCTCTGCGCGGACGACGTCAGCGCGGCCGACCGGGCGGCGCATGGGCGCTGGCTGGCGGCCGACCCTGAACACGTGCGCGTCTGGGGGCAGGTGGAGCGCCTGCGCGGCACCCTCGGCGCGGCGCCGGCGCGCCTGACCGCCGACACCCTGAACCGCGCCGAGCTGCATTTCTCGCGCCGCCGCGCGGCGCTGCGCAACGGACTGGGCGCGGTGGCGCTGCTGGGCGCCGGCGGCCTGGCGGCCTGGCGCACCCTGCCGATGGAGCAGATGCTGGCCGACTACCGCACCGGGGCGGGCGAGCGCCGCGAACTGCGGCTGGCGGATGGCACCTTGCTCTGGCTGGACAGCGCCAGCGCGGTCGACGTGACCGTCGACGCCGGCCAGCGGCGCATCTTCGTGCATGCCGGCGAGATCCTGGTCGATACCGAAAACGTCCGTCCCGGCCTGCCGCCCTTGCGCGTGCTCACCGCGCACGGCGCGGTGCGTCCCCTGGGCACGCGTTTCATCGTCACGCGGCAGGACGACCTGACGCGGGTCGCGGTGCTGCGCCATGCGGTGGCGCTGGAACCCGCGACGGGCGGCGCGCCAGTGATCCTGAAGGCGGGCGAGCAGGGCACGCTGGCGCCGGCGGGGGCGCAGGCGGCCGGCGCCATCACCGGCGAGCCCGACGCCTGGACGCGGGGCCTGCTGGTGGTCGATAACTGGCGCTTGGACGACTTCATCGCCCGGCTCGACCGGTATCGGCCCGGGCTGCTGCGATGCGACGATGCCGTGGCGGCGCTGCGCCTGTCGGGGGCGTTTCCCGTCGACGACACCGACCAGGCGCTGGCCGCCGTGACGCGCGCGCTGCCCGTGAACATCGTGCGCTTTACCCGTTATTACGTCCGTATCGTCGCCCGCCACTGATTTTTTTTTGCTCGGCATTGTCCTTTTTCCGCGCTCGTCCGACTTAGCAGGGATTACGTCGGATCTGCCACACGGAAACCTGAGTCCATGCCTTCTGTCCCTTTGCTTCGTCACTCCACCAAACTCGCGCCCCTGGCGCGCGCCGTTGTCATCGCCTTGACCGCCCTGGGCGCCACGCCGTCCGCGCAGGCGCAGGCCGTTTCCAGCGCGCAGGCGTCGCGCCACTACGAGGTGCCGCCCGGCCCGCTGGGCCTGGCCCTGAGCCGGTTCGCCGCCCAGGCCGGGGTGGTGCTGTCGTTCGACGCCACGCTCACCCAGGGCCGCCAGAGCGCCGGCCTGCAGGGCGACTATGGCGTGGCCGCGGGCCTGGCGGCGATGCTGTCGGGCACCGGGCTGGAGGCCGTCAACCAGGGCGGCAACCGCTATGGCTTGCGCGTCGCCAATGCGCAGACGCTGGCGCCGGTCGAAGTGCTGGGCGCGCGCGAACCCGCGCCCAGCGAAGGCACCGATTCGTATACGGTCGGCGTGTCGAACACCGCCACCCGCCTGCCGATGACGCTGCGGGAGACGCCGCAGTCGGTCTCGGTGATGACGCGCCAGCGGCTCACCGACCAGGGCCTGAACACGCTGGAAGACGCCATCGCCAACACCCCCGGCCTGATCTTCAAGAAGAAGGGCTCGGCCGACGACAACGAGAAGGGCCTGTATGCGCGCGGCATGGAGATCACCAACATGCAGGTCGACGGCGTGCCGACCCACAAGGACTTCAATGCCCTGGGGCTGGACACGGCGCTGTATGACCGCATCGAAGTGGTGCGCGGCTCCACCGGCCTGCTGAGCGGGGCGGGCAACCCGGCCGCCTCCATCAACCTGGTGCGCAAGCGGCCGACCCGCGAGTTCGAGGCCGGCGTCGGCGCCAGCGTCGGGTCGTGGGACTACAAGCGCACCGAGTTCGACCTGGGCAGTCCGCTGGATGCATCGGGCAAGCTGCGCGGGCGGCTGGTGGGCGCCTGGCAGGAGGGCGGTTCGTTCATCGACCGCGTCAAACAGGATTCGCAGCTGCTGTATGGGGTGGTCGAGGCGGACCTGACCGAACGCACCTTGCTGACCCTGGGCGCGGAATACCAGCGCAAGAAGTGCACGGCGTGCTCGTACTTCGGCTTTCCCGCCTACTACGCGGACGGCTCCCGGACCGACTTCCGGCAACGGTTCAATTCCGCCACCAACTGGAGCCGCCAGGAACGCACGCGCTACAACGTCTTCGCCACGCTCGACCATGAGTTCGCGCCATCGTGGAAGGGGTCGCTGACGCTGTCGCGCACCGGCGACGACAATGACCGCACCTATGGCTGGTTCAGCAGCAACGGCTGGGCCAATCCGCAGACCGGGAAGGGCGCCTCGGTCTGGATCGCCAAATGGCCGATCCCCAAGACCCAGAACGCGCTGGACGCCAGCCTCAGCGGCGCCTTCGACGCGCTGGGCCGCCGCCATGACCTGGTGCTGGGCGTGAGCCTGTCGCGCACCAGGGCCGACTACGACACCTATCCGCTGTGGACCGCGCCCGGCTATGACCCGGTCATCCCGGACGTGCGCGCCTGGGATGGCGACATGCCGCAGCCGCAGTGGCAAGCCACCGGCAAGCGCTACTACACCGAGAAGCAGAACGCGGTCTATGGCGCATTGCGCCTGCGGCCGACCGATGCGCTGTCGGTGATCCTGGGCTCGCGCATCACCTGGTGGGACCAGCAGGCCTCATACACCTACAACGACGGCTCGGCCTATCCGGACAACATGCGCGAGCAGGGCGTGTACACGCCGTATGCCGGCCTGGTCTACGACCTGACGCCGACGCTGTCCGCCTACGCCAGCTATACCAGCATCTTCCTGCCGCAGCAGGCCCAGACCGTGTCGGGCAGCGGCATCGCGCCGATCAAGGGCAATACCTACGAGATCGGCCTGAAGAGCGCCTGGCTGGACGGCCGCCTGAACGGCGCGCTGGCGCTGTTCCGCACCCGCCAGGACAACTACGCCATGCTGGACGGCGACAAGCTCGCGCCCAATGGCGACAGCGCCTATGTCGCCGCCAACGGCGCCGTGCTGCGCGGCGTGGAAGCCGAGCTCAGCGGCGAGCTCATGCCCGGCTGGCAGATGCAGCTGTCGTATGCCTACGTGGACCGCCGCCTGCCGACAGGTTTCACGACCCAGGTCGGCCTGCCGCGCCACATCGCCAAGCTCTACACCACCTACCGCCTGCCCGGCGCCTGGAGCGCGCTGACCGTGGGCGGCGGCGTGCGCTGGGAAAGCCAGAGCGGTTTCACCAGCCGCGGCCCCGGCGGCCAGCAATTGGATTCCTCGCAAAGCAGCTATGCGCTGGTCGACCTGATGGCGCGCTACCAGTTCAACCGCCAGTGGTCGGCCACGCTGAACCTGAACAACGTGCTGGATAAGAAGTACTACGCCAGCACCAACGTCTACAGCAATTACTACGGGGCGCCGTTCAGTGCGATGCTGGGGGTGAATTACCGCTATTGAAAGGAAGGGGCGCAGGAAAAAAAAGTGCGTGGGGCCTGATACCTTTTCCTTTCTCGGCTGGCATAGCAGGTATCTTCCCCAGTCCGAGAGGCTCATTCCATGCGTTCCCCCTCCGCCAGGCGCCGCCGCGCGATTTCCGTGGCCTTGCTGGCCGGCAGCCTGACCACGGGCGCGGCCGTCCACGCGCAGCCCGCGCCTTCTCCGGTCGACATCCAGGCCCGCCAGGCCTACGACATTCCGCCCGGCCCGCTGGGCAAGGCCATCGCCAGCTTCGCGCTGGCCTCCGGCCTGTCGCTGGCGTTCGAGCCGGCCTGGACCGACGGCCTGCACAGTCCCGGCGTGTCGGGCGAATTCAGCCGGGCCGAGGCGGCGCGGCGCCTGCTGGCGGGAAGCGGGCTCGAGATGGTGGCGCGCGCCGATGGCAGCTACACGCTGCGCAAGACGGTGTCCGACGCGACGACGCTGCCGGCCATCACCGTGACGGGCGCGTCGGGCTATGCCGGCGCCAATCCCTATCTGGTCGGCGGCGCCACCACCGCCACCAAGACCGCCACGCCCTTGATGGAGACGACGCAGTCGATCTCGGTGGTGACGCAGGAACGCATGGCGGCGCAGGGCGCGCAGACGGTGACGGACGCCTTGAGCTATACCGCCGGGGTGCACGCCAATGTGGCGGGCGACAATCCGACCGACAACACCCTGATGGTGCGCGGCTTCCAGCAGCTCACCACCAATGCCTTCACCGACGGCCTGCGCAACAACAACACCGGGTATTTCGCGCCCGAGCCTTACGGCATGGACCGGATCGAGGTGCTCAAGGGGCCGTCGTCGGTGATGTATGGCCAGGGCTCGCCCGGCGGCATCATCAATATCGTGTCCAAGCGGCCGCTGTTCGAGTCGCATCGCGAAGTGGGCTTGTCGACCGGCAGCAACAACCGGCTGCAGGGCACGATGGACATCGGCGACGTGATCGACGCGCCGGGCACGCTGGCCTATCGCCTGGTGGCGCTGGGCCGCAATGCCGACAGCAACATCGACGGCATCGCCGACGACCGCGTCTACGTGGCGCCCAGCCTGACCTGGGCGCCCAGCGCGCGCACTTCGGTGACGCTGCTGGCTTCGTACCAGAAGAACCGCAACCTCTTCACCAGCAATCTGCCGTACGCGGTGCTGGATGGCTCCAATCCCAATGGCCGCGTGCCGCGCCACCGTTCGCTCAACGAGCCGGGTTTCGACAAGGAGCAGGGCGAGCTGACCAACATCGGCTACGAGCTGAGCCATGCCTTCTCGGATACGTGGACCTTCCAGCAGAACTTCCGCTACGGCCATTTCAAGGGCTATGAGGACCAGCTGTTCCGCAATAGCGGCGTGATCAACGACACCATGATCGCGCGCTACTACCAGCTGCGCACTTACGACAGCGATACGTATTCGGCCGACAACCGCCTGGTGGGCAAGTTCGCCACCGGCCCGCTCGAGCACACGCTGCTGGCGGGCGTGGACTACCAATACAACACGCGCAACGCCGATACCCAGACCGGCAATGCCCCGGCGATCAATATCTATCATCCGGTGCGCGTGGCCATCGACACGTCGCGCTATACCTCGCGGCTCAGCACGCAAGACAGCACCCGCCAACTGGGGGTGTACCTGCAGGACCAGGTCAAGCTGGACCGCTGGGTGGCGACGCTGGCCGGCCGCTACGACTGGGTCAACCAGCGCAACCGCAACCGCCTGCTGGGCACGCGCGCGGATTCGGCGGCCGAGGACTTCACCGGCCGGGCCGGCCTGGGCTATGCCTTCGACAGCGGCTTCTTCCCGTATGTCAGCTACAGCGAATCGTTCTCGCCGCTGAGCGGTTCGGACATCAATGGCGCGCAGTTCAAGCCGGAGACCGCCCGGCAGTACGAGGTGGGCGTGAAGTACCAGGCGCCGGGCTCGGACAGCTACGTGACCCTGGCGGCGTTCGACCTGCGGCGCCAGAACGTGCTGACGCCCAACCCGCAGAACACCTTGTTCAGCGTGCAGGAAGGCGAGGTGACCTCGCGCGGGATCGAGCTGGAAGGCGTGCTGCGGCCGCTGCGCGGCTGGAACGTGATCGCGTCGTACACCTACAACGACGTCGAGGTCACCAAGGACAATCCCAACTTCGCCGGGGTGAGCAACAAGGGCAAGGCGCCGGTGCGGGTGCCGCGCCACCTGTTGTCGCTGTGGACCGACTACACCTTGTCCAGCGGCGCGCTGGACGGCCTGACGCTGGGCGCGGGCGTGCGCTACACCGGCACGACGTTCGGCGATGCGCAGAACACCTTCAAGGTGCCGGCCTACACGCTGGTGGATGCGATGGTGGGCTATGACTTCGGCCGCGCCACGCCGTCGCTCAGGGGCCTGAGCGCGTCGCTCAACGTGCGCAACCTGACGGACAAGTACTACGTGGCGGGCTGCTTCCTGAACAGCGCCTGCCTGCTGGGCGCGGGTCGTAGCGTGGTCGCCAACGTGACGTACAAGTGGTGAGCCGGGTGGCGGGGCCGCGTGGGGCGGGCCGTCAGGCCGGCCCCACCAGGATCCAGTAGCCGCCCAGGCGCGAGGCGATCGCCACCGGATAGGTGGCGGCCAGCATCGCCAGCGCGCGGTCGGTGTCGGCCAGCGGGAAGGTGCCGGAGACGCGCAGGCGCGCCACGGCTGGATCGCAGCGCACGACGCCCCTGCGGTAGCGCGCCAGCTCGGCCACCACGTCGCCCAGCGCCTGGCCATCGGCCAGCAGCATGCCTTGCGTCCAGGCGGTGGCGGCGGGGTCGAGCGGCGCGGCGTCGATGCCGCGCGCCGAGAAGTCGGCCTGTTCGCCGGCCCGCACCACGCGCAGGTCCTGGCCGGTGGTGACGCGCACGGCGCCCTCCTGTACCGCGAGCCGGGTGTGGTCGTCCTGCTGGCGCACGTTGAAGCGCGTGCCCAGGGCGCGCAGCACGCCGTCGCGGGTGCGGACTTCGAAGGGGCGGGCGTCGCCGGCGGTCTCGATGTGGATTTCCCCGGCGCGCAGCAGCACCGTGCGCTGGCTGGCGTCGTAGCGGATGTCGACCGCCGAGCCGGTGTTCAGCGTCAGGCGGGTGCCGTCGTCCAGGCGGATGTCGCGCCGTTCGCCGGTGGCGCTGCGGTAGTCGGCGGTCCAGCCCTCGGCATCGGACCAGCGCCAGGCGCCCCAGGCCGCGGGCGCGACGGCCAGCAGCGCGGCCAGCTTGGCCAAGGCGGCGCGGCGCGCGCGCGGCCGGTCCAGCGCCGGCATGGCGAGCGCGGCCGGCATGTCGCCCAGCCGGGCCAGCAGGCGCTCGGCGCGCTGCCAGGCGTGCTCGTGGGCGGGGCTGCGCGCGCGCCATGCCATCCATGCCTGGCGCGTCTCGGTGGAAATGGCGCCGGCATGCAGCGCCACCAGCCATTCGGCGGCTTCGTCCAGGAGGGGGTTGTCCGTGGCGTTCATGCGAGGTTTCCCAGTGGGCTCATGGGCCTATTCCATGCATTCCAGGCACAGGCGGAAGGCGCGCGCCATGTAGCGCTTGACCGTGGTGAGGGACACGCCGATCTCGCGCGCGATGGCCTCGTAGGTCAGCCCCTCGATCTGCGACAGCAGGAAAGCGCGCCGCACCGGCGCGGGCAGGGCGTCCAGCATGGCGTCGATCTCGTGCAGGGTCTGCAGGATGATGAGCTGGCGCTCGGGCGAGGGCGCTTCGTCTTCGGGGACGCGCGCCAGGGCTTCCAGGTAGGCCTGTTCCAGCGCGCGGCGCTGGTACCAGTTGACCAGGATGCCGCGGGCCACGGTGGTGAGATAGGCGCGCGGCTCGTGCAGCACCGCCGGCAGGCGCGAATCGAGGATGCGGGCGAAGGTATCGTGGGCCAGGTCGGCGGCATCGCCGACATTGCCCAGGCGCCGCCGCAGCCAATGCTGCAGCCAGGCATGGTGGTCGCGGTACAGGGTATGGACTTGCTGCCGCGGATCGCAGTGGTCAGCCTCCATGGGCGTCTCCCGGGGGGGGGCTGAGGGGGCAGCCTAAATGCAAATAAGAGTTTTTCGCATTTTAGGAGATCCATCGCGTCCAGGCAATGCGGCGCATGGGGGCGATGGCGCGGATGTGGCGCCGACGCCGCGCCGCGGTTCTGTACACTGGCCCGCGGGGCGATGCCCGCCGCCCGACCGCGCGCAATATCGCGCTCGCACTCGGGGCTCGCCCTGCCTCCGACAACGATACTCTCCGGTTTTCCGCCATGTCCGCTACCCATGCCTCGCTTGCCGCCGCGCTCCGTTCCCCCGTCACCTCGGCCGACGATGTGGAAACCCTCGATGCGTTCTTCAAGCGCCCCGAGGTCCGCGCGTTCTACGAGGATGCGCAGGACCCGGCGCACACCGACGCCGGCCTGCGTTTCTGCGCCGAACTGCTGCCGACGCTGCATCCCAGCCGGGCGTCGGCGCTGGCGCTGATGTGCGGCTCGCTGGTGGAGGACGGCGCCGATCCCGTGCTGCTGTTCCCGACGTTGCAGGCGTTGCTGGGCCCGTGGCTGCAGACCCTGCGGCCGTATTGCGCGCTGGAGGTCGAGGAGGGCGACGCCGACGTGGAGGAGGCCGACCGCCAGGCCTGGAACGAGGCGGTGGCGCGGCTCGAAGCCATTCCCGAAGACCAGCGCTGGGAGCTAGATGCGCAGGTCGGCGCGATCGATACGCTGGTGCTGCCGATGATGGCCATGCTGATGCGCGACCAGCGCAATCACCAGGCCTTCGTGGCCGATGCCGGGCTGATGGACCAGCTGTACGCCATGACCACGCTCAACGACAACCTGCCGTTCGAGCAGCTGCATTACCTGTGGCTGGCCTCGCGCATCAGCTACGAGGAAGAGCTCGTGGTGGTGTTGCCCGCTTCCGGCACGGGCTTCGTGACGCGGGCGCACGGCATCAACAACAATTTCCACGCCTTCACGCTGTTGCAGAACCTGATGCGCGACCACGTCCAGCCCCTGGGCGTGCGCCGCGAGATCGCCGCGCGCGAGCCGGACGCCGAGCGCGACAGCGCCGACTTCCAGTGGTTGCAGGCCGATGCCTATGCGAATGGCGCGCTGGTCAACGACATGCGCTTCGCCTGGGGCGAGGCGGCGCTGCGCGACAACCTGGCCAGGCACGGCAAGCGCGTGCTGATCGCGCTGGAAAGCGACGAGGGCATGAAGCGCAACCGGTCGGGCTTCAACGGCGCGATCCACGATGCGCAGCAGCCGTCGATGACGTTCACGCGCTACCTGACGCCGGACGAGGTGGCGGCGTATCTGGCGTGAGGGCGATAGTGTAGGAACAGTCCTGCTTACGGCGGCTGACCCGCCATCTTCCCCATTCTGCGTTCGCGTTTCGCGGCCCGGCGCGTCATGTCTCTTGAAGACGATGACCAGGGCCCTGCTTGTTGCATGGATCCGCCCTGGCGTTCACGCCGAGGAGGCAGACCATGCACCGACCGTACCGGGCGCGCCCGCGCCGCCGTTCCCCTTTTCCGCGATCCCGCGCCGCCGCCGGATTGGCCCTGGCCTGCCGGCTGACGCTCGCCGTCCTGGGCGGCGCGTCCTGGCCAGCGGCGCAGGCGCAGCCGGCGCGGGTGCAGTACGACATCAGCGCCGGGCCGCTGGCGCAGGTGCTGAGCCGCTACGCGGCGCAGTCGGGCGTGGCGTTGTCGCTGGTCGCCGGGCAGGTTGCCGGGCAACAGAGCGCGGGGCTGCATGGTCGCTACGAGGTGGATGAAGGCTTTGCGCAGCTGCTGCGCGACACGGGGCTGGCGGCCCGCCGGGGTGTGTCGGGTTACGTGCTGGTGGCGGTGCCGGGGGAAGCGGCCGGATCGGTCGTGCTGCCGCCGGTCGAGGTCGACGCCGACGCCTTGCCCGAGAAAGCGGTGTACACCGCGCCGCGTTCCTCGGCGTACCTGTCGAGTCAGGACCTCGACCGGTTCGGCCGCGTGTCGGTCGGCGACCTGCTGGCCGGCATACCGGGCGTGCAGGTCGGCGACAGCCGCAATGGCGGGGCGCTGGACGTCAACATCCGCGGCATCCAGGGGCAGAGCCGGGTGGCGGTGCGGGTCGATGGCTCCGAGCAGGCGCTGGACGTGTACCGGGGATACGCGGGCACGGCCCAGCGCAGCTATATCGACCCGGACCTGATCAGCGACGTGACCGTCAACAAAGGTCCCTCCGTGACGTCCGGCGCCATCGGCGGTTCGGTGGAAATGCGCACGCTGGGCGTGCGGGACATCCTGACGGAAGGCAGCCAGATCGGCCTGCGCCTGAAGGGCGAGTTATGGAACAACGGCGTGGCGCCGCCGCATCGTGGCGTCAATCCTCCATCGTCCTCCACAGGGGAGCCCTCGGCGAATGATCTGAGAGCCGTTCCGCATGATAGCCATGGCAGCCTGTTCGGGTCGCGCGCGGAATCGGGCAGCCTGGCGTTTGCCTATGCCAACGACCGCCTCGACTTCGTGGCGGCCTACGCGCATCGGAATCAGGGCAACTATTTCTCGGGCAAGAAGGGGCGAGAGCGTTATCGCATGTATTACCCGGGCCGTCGCTACGAGAGGAACAGCGTAGCCAAGTCTTACAACCCTGGCGAAGAAGTGTTGAATTCGTCGGCCGAAACCGAATCGACGCTGTTGAAGCTGACGCTGCGACCCGCCGCAGGCCACACGCTGGAACTGGGCTACCGCCGCTACAACGGAAAAATCGGCGAAATCATGCCGTCGGACATCATCCGTTCCGGCACGGCGGGCATCACGCAGTATCCGCTGGGCGAAACCGGTATCGACACCTATACGGCGCGCTACCAGTTCCAGCCGGCGGACAATCCGCTGGTGGACCTGGGGGTGAACCTGTGGATGACGGATGCCAAGACCAGCCAGTTGACCTCGGTGTGGGCGCCCGCGTCCCAGGCCTATGTGACGGACCGCAGATGGACCCGGCAGGCCGACCGCCGCATCGGCGGCGATCTGGCCAACACCTCGCGGTGGCGCACGGCGCACGGCGATGTCAACCTCAACCTGGGCGGCTCATTCCAGGTCGAGGATATCCGGCCGCAGCGCGGCGTGGTGACGACGCAGCAGGACATCGACGGCAACCGCGTGCTGCGCGATGCCTCGCGCCGGGAATTCAGCCTGAACGGCAAGCTGGAATACCGGCCGGTGGCGTCGCTGACGCTGTGGGGCGGTGGCCGTTACAGTCATTACGACGTCAGGGATCGCGGCGTGTATTCCACCGCCATCCGCGAACTGCGCCCCTATCGCGCCATCATGGTGAAAAAGCCGGGCGAGTGGTGGTGGCCGGGCAACTTCGGCTACCAGACGTGGTGGCCGGACGAGAATGGCCGGTACACGGACGCCACCGATCCGCGCCTGCATAACGGCATCGTGTACCAGGACAGCAACCGCCCCGAGGTCGGCGTGCCGTACGACGATTTCGGCGCGGGCTCGACCCGCGTCTATGACGAGGATGTGAAAGAGGTCGTCACCGGCTATGCGCATGCCCCCAGGCTGCGCAGCCGCGCCGGGGGCTTTGCCCCGTCGGTGGGCCTGAACCTGGAACTGGTGCCGGACACCTTCGTCTATGCCTCGTACACCCAGGGGCTGCGGTTGCCATCGCTGTTCGAGACCAGCCTCGGCACGATGAGCCTCTCTCCAGGCAGGGGACTCAAGCCCGAACGTTCCAACAGTTGGGAATTCGGCGCCAGCACGGTGCGTGGCAACCTGTTGGCCGATGGCGACACGGTCGCCGCCAAGTTGGTCTATTTCAACAACAACATCAAGCACTACATCGTGCGCTACTACGACTATGACGGCGTGGAGGCGCTGACCGAAAAGGCGTTGCAGATGAGGAACACCGATCGCTACAAGACCAGCGGATTGGAATTCCAGTCGCGCTATGACGCCGGGCGGGTGTTCGCGGATCTGGCGGCCACGTATTACCTGAAGACCGAGACCTGCGACGCGGCCTTCGCGCAGCACTTGCGTGACAACCCCAGCGCTTCCCGGCACACGGAAAACACGCCGACGTGCACGCCGGGAAGTTTCATGGGTTCGTATACCAACACCCAGAATCCGCCCAGGCTGGCCTTGAGCCTGACCGCCGGCCTGCGCTTCTTCAACGAAACGCTGACGCTGGGCGGCCGTATGGCCTACACCGCGGGCCCCACGGTCAGGACCGACCTGCCATGGCAGGAAACGCCGACGACGAAGCAGCTCGTGTACCACCCAGTGACGCTGTTCGACCTGTTCATGACCTATCGGCTGCGCGAACAGATGATGGTGAGCATCTCGGTGCAGAACCTGACGAACCGCTACTACCTGGATCCGCTGGCGCAGAGTTTCATGCCGGCGCCAGGCCGGACAGTGCGGATCGGCATGCAGACGCGCTTCTGAGCGTGCGCGGCGTCCGTGGACGGGCAGCCAGCATGCGATGCCTGCCCGGGCCGGGATCTATACCAAGGTATACGCCCCATGATCTGTTCAGAACGCCGCCCCAGACCTACACTGCCGCCTGTTGCAACCCTATAGGAGCCCGCCGTGGAAGACGACGGAAGTACCAGAACCCACGGCGCACGCCGGGTCTAGCGGGTCTGCACGTTTTTTCTGCCAGCCGCCACGCCCGTCCGGATCGATCCGGAGCCGCGACGGCTTGCATGCGCCACCTGAACCCCTGCGGGCGGAACCGCCTGTTTCCAGGAGACGCGCATGCTGTCCCATATCCTGTCCCCCAACCCCGTGCGCCGCGCGGCCCCCGCGCCGGCCTTCATCAACCTGACGTTCTACGGCAGCCCCGCGGTGCTGGCCCTGATCCGCAAGCGCCTCTACGAGGAGCTGCGGCAGCGGTCTGAGACCGTGGCCGACGTGCGTTATTCGACCGACGGCGAGCAGGCCTGCACCGCCATCAGCCTGCGCAGCGACAGCGGCAACCCGTGGCCCGTGATCACCTGGCTCAGCGACCTGTGCCGCGAGCTCGGTGTGCATACGCTGCGTGTCGGCGTGGCGCCGGCGCCGCGCGCGCAGGCCTCGGCCGTTCCCGTCCCGCATTGATCCCGCCTTACCCGATTCTCACTATCCACCAAGCCCGCGCGGGCCGTGGACGGGGGACGCTCGCGCCTTGAGCCGGGCGCGCTCCCGCCGACGGCGCGCGGGCGGGAGCAGCGAACATGAAGCAAGTCCAAGAAGCCTCGTTGCCGGCCCCGCGCGGGCCGCGCAGCGAGAAGACCTCCGCGTCCGGCGCCGCGCCGGGCAAGAACCGCACCATGCCGGTGGCGCGCCATGCCGGCCTGTCGGTGCACGAAAGCCTGCAGACGCTGCAGACGCAGCGCGCCGGCCTGAGCGACGCCGAGGTCGCGGCCCGCCGCGCCGTCGACGGCCTGAACGAGGTCGCGCACGACAAGCCGGCGCCCGCGTGGCTGCAATTGCTGCGCGCCTTCCGCAATCCGTTCGTGCTGGTGCTGCTGGGCCTGGCCGCGGTCTCGTACCTGACCGACATCCAGTTCGCGGCGCCGGCCGATCGCGACTGGACCGGCATCATCATCATGCTGACCATGGTGTCGGTCAGCGGCCTGCTGCGCTTCATCCAGGAATACCGCTCGGGCCGCGCCGCCGAGAAGCTCAAGTCGATGGTGCGCAGCACCGCCACGGTGGTCCGCCGCGACAGCCATTCCAGCGAGCCGGTGCGGCGCGAACTGCCGATGAACGAACTGGTGCCGGGCGACATCGTCGAGCTGCAGGCCGGCGACATGATTCCGGCCGACATCCGCCTGCTGCAATCGCGCGACCTGTTCATCAGCCAGGCCATCCTGACGGGCGAGGCGCTGCCGGTCGAGAAGTACGACACGCTGGGCAGCGTCAGCGCCAAGCGCGCCGAGGCGCAAGCCGGCGAGAACGCCGATCTGCTGGATCTGGCCAACATCTGCTTCATGGGCACCAACGTGGTCAGCGGCACCGCCACCGCGGTGGTGGTGGGCATCGGGCCGAATACGTACTTCGGCTCGCTGGCCAAGAACGTGGTGTCGACCAAGCGGGTCGAGACCAGCTTCGACCGCGGCGTCAACAGCGTGTCGTGGCTGCTCATCAAGTTCATGCTGGTGATGGTGCCGATCGTGTTCGTCATCAACGGCGTGACCAAGGGCGACTGGGTCACCGCGCTGACCTTCGCGCTGGCGGTGGCGGTGGGGCTGACGCCGGAAATGCTGCCGATGATCGTCTCGGCCAACCTGGCCAAGGGCGCGGTGGCGATGGCGCGGCGCAAGGTGGTGGTCAAGCGGCTCAACTCGGTGCAGAACTTCGGCGCGATGGATGTGCTGTGCACCGACAAGACCGGCACGCTGACGCAGGACCGCATCATCCTGGAACACCATTTCAACGTCGATGGCGATATCGATGACCAGGTGCTGCGCCTGGGCTGGCTGAACAGCGCCAACCAGAGCGGCCAGCGCAACCTGATGGACCGCGCCATCCTGGCCCGGGCGCGCGAGCTGCGCGGCTGGGACCGCAGCGCGCATCACGAGAAGGTCGACGAGATTCCGTTCGACTTCGTGCGCCGGCGCCTGTCGGTGGTGGTGCGCAGCGTCGATGGCGGCCTGGAGATGATCACCAAGGGCGCGGTCGAGGAAATGCTGGCGGTGAGCACGGGCGTGATGATCGACGGGCAGGAACGGCCGCTGGACGCGGCCATGCGCAAGCGCCTGCTGCGCAGTGCCGAGGCCTACAACCGCGATGGCTTCCGGGTGCTGGTGGTGGCCTCGCGCCGTCTCGAGGACAGCGGCCGCACGCAGTTCCAGGCCAGCGATGAAAGCGGGCTGGTGGTGCGCGGCTTCCTGACGTTCCTGGATCCGCCCAAGGATTCGGCGCAGGCCGCGATCCGCGCGCTCAACGACTACGGCGTGGCGGTGAAGGTGCTGACCGGCGACAACCCCATCGTGGCGGCCAAGGTCTGCCGCGAGGTGGGCCTGGATCTGGGCGATGACGACGCGCGCGTGCTGCTGGGCGCCGACATCGAGCAGATGGACGACGTGACGCTGTGCCGCCGCGCCGAGACCGCGGTGCTGTTCGCCAAGCTGACGCCGCTGCAGAAGTCGCGGGTGGTCAAGGCGCTGCAGGCCAACGGCCATACCGTGGGCTTCC
>Ga0189292_10311_pt1 | contig 18129 bp, 17 predicted proteins | sample UW1oraminimetaG_FD_130317 | JGI IMG/M metagenome (GOLD analysis project Ga0189292, IMG submission 130317) | Marine microbial communities from the Costa Rica Dome - UW179A-orange mini metaG | ecosystem: Environmental > Aquatic > Marine > Oceanic > Photic zone | place: Costa Rica: the Eastern...
ACGATGCTCTTGTACCAGACGCACGGCGCGGTCACGGACTTCCGGGGAAAACTTGTTCTGCTTGCTCATAAGGGCTCCATTCTCTCAAAGGTTGGAGCCTCCGCAAAACCCGGGGCAATTCAGCCCAGCGCACGCGCGCTACTCCGTTATTCGTAATCCCGCCACAGGCGGCAAGATCTGTGAAGTCGCGCAAGGAGCGACCGCGGATGTGGAGAGCGCCATTACCGCGGCGCAAGCCGGGTTCCTGGCGTGGAAGGCCATACGCCCCCTGGAACGCGCCAAGTCGATTCGCGCCTTTGCGCAACGTCTTCGGGATAACGCCAGGGAACTCGCGTTGATAGACGCGGCGACCGGGGGAAATCCGTGGCGTGACTTGGTCATGGATGTGGAAATTGCCGCATCGCAACTTGACTTCTTTGCCGGACTCGTTACGGAGATGAAGGGGCATTCCGTGCCCATGGGGCCTGGCGATTTCTCGTTCTCGGTGCGTGAACCCTTGGGCATCGTTGCACGCATCATTCCCTTCAATCACCCTCTCATGTTCTCCGCCGGCAAGGCAGCCGCCCCGCTCGCTGCCGGGAATGCGCTGATCATCAAGCCGCCGGAGCAGGCGCCCGTTTCTGCGCTGCGACTCGCCGAGCTGTCCGAAGGCCTGTTTCCCGCCGGCGCATTCAATGTGATACCTGGCGGAAAGGACGTGGGAGCGGAATTGGCGTCGGATCCGCGCGTTTCCGCTGTTGCGGTCATAGGGAGCGTTGCAACGGGGATCGCCGTGGGCCGAGCCGCCGCCGAGTCCGTCAAGCCCGTACTGCTGGAACTCGGGGGAAAGAATGCATTGATCGCATATCCCGACGTCGACCCTGCCACGGTCGCAGCCGCGGTCGTCGCAGGGATGAATTTTTCCTGGTGCGGGCAATCCTGCGGCTCGACGAGCCGCGCGTTCATTCACGCCGACATCTACGACGACGTAAACCGGCTCCTCATCGACCACTGCCAGGCGTTTGTCCCCGGCATCCCGACGGATCCTGCCACCACCATGGGCTGCATCATCAGCCGCGCGCAGTACGACAGCATTCGCCAGTACATCGAGCTTGGGAAACAGGAAGGAGCGCGTCTGCTGTGTGGCGGCAAGCCGCCCGCGGACCCGCGGCTCCAGGGCGGCTTCTTCCTGGAACCCACCGTGTTCGTGGATGTCAAGCAGCACATGCGCATCGCGTCCGAAGAAATCTTCGGCCCGGTTCTATCGGTGCTCAAGTGGGAAGACGAGGACGCGATGCTGCAGGACGTGAACGTCCTGCCCGTTGGCCTCACCTGCTCGATCTGGACCCATGACCTGCGGCACGCCCAGCACTGCATCGCCAATGTCGAGGCAGGCTACGTGTGGGTGAACGAAACGTCGAAGCACTTCCTTGGCACCCCGTTTGGCGGCCACAAGCAGTCCGGCCTGGGACGCGAGGAATGCCTTGAAGAACTGCTGAGCTTCTCCAAGGAGAAGAACGTCTACCTGAAGGCGGTGCCCAGCCATCGCACCGCGGAACCCCTGGAGTGTCGATGAAAACCCCTGAAGAAACCAGAAGCCGGCCCGTCGCCCCTATCGTTAACAGCGCCGAAGACTGGCGAGCCGAAATACTGCGCCTTGCCCAGAAAAAGACGCCGAGCTTCTTCCACCTGACCGCCCCGCTTCCCTCCACGGGCCGTACCAATCAGGTGCTCGGCGCCACTGACATGCTGAGCGTCGTCCTCAAGACGTACGCCGAGGGTGGCGAGAACGAATTGCACGCCCATCCCAACGAAGACCACGTGTTTGTGGTGCTGCAGGGAGGTGCGCGGTTCGAAGGACCTGCTGGAGAGGTGCACGAGGCGCGGCGTTACGACTGCGTCTTGCTGCCCGCCGGGAGCTTTTACAAATTCCAGGCGTTCGACGATGAAGCGTTGGTCCTGCTTCGAATCGGCGCGGCCGTTTCGCCGGGCGTGGACGTCCTGCAGCGTATTGGAATGGACGGCCGTCCTTTCGATGGCTATTCGGCAGAGAACAACGAGATTCCACCAACCTTTATGGCAGGGCGGTACTTTGCCTGATTGGCGCGGACCGAAAAAAACATAAAGGCTCCATGCGAGCCGAGGAGGAAGACATGAAAATCACTATCGCGTCCGCGCTCTGCGCGCTCTGTGCCGCATTTGCCGCAACTCCCGCTGCGGCCACAGGGCAGTACCCTGAAAAGGCAGTGAAACTGGTCATTCCGTTCACGCCCGGCGGAAGCAACGACGTCCTTGCCCGCGTCATCGCCCAGGAGCTCAGCGCAAAATGGGAACAGCCCGTCATCGCCGAAAACAAGCCTGGAGCCGCTGGCAACATCGGCGCCGAGCTCGTCGCCAGGTCTCAGGCAGACGGATACACGCTGCTCATCGCCGCCAACAACGTGATGTCCGTAAATCCTGTCATGTACCGGCAGAATTTCGATCCGGCAGAGGACTTTGCCCCGATCACCTTGCTTGGGACGGTTCCCGTCGTGTTGGTCGTCAACCCCTCGGTCCCGGCGAAATCGCTGCAGGAACTCGTCTCGTACGCCAAGGCGCACCCAGGCTCATTGAATTACGCCTCCTCGGGAGCCGGGTCTCCCCAGCACCTCTCGGCCGAACTATTCAACAGCGTCGTCGGCATAAGCATGACGCACATCCCCTACAAGGGCGCGGCGCCCGCCACCGCCGATCTTCTGGCGGGCCAGGTCCACGTACTGTTTGCGCCGTTGAACTCGGTTCTGCCCCACATTCAAGCCGGGAAGCTTCGGGCGCTGGCGCTCGGAAGCAAGGATCGTTCAGCCTTGCTCCCAGGCGTTCCCACCATCGCCGAAAGCGGATATCCGAGCTACGAGAGCGACATCTGGGTGGGGCTGGTTGCCCCCGTCGGCACGCCCGCTGGCGTTCTGCAGAAGATCAATCAAGACACCCGCGCGGTCCTGACGAAGCCCAGCGTGAAAAAGTCTCTGTCCGAACAAGGCATCGAAGCGAAGACAAGCACGCCCGAGGAATTTCGCGAACTTGCGGCACAAGACCTCAAGCGCTGGGGCCAAGTCATCAAGCATGCGGGAATCTCTGCGGAAAGCCGCTAAGCCTCCCTGCGTTTCCGCCAGCGCACCGCCCGTGCCTGCGAACCCGATCAAGATCATCAATGTGAGTTCGATATGAGCAAGGACTACCCTCGTCTCGATGTGCCCGTGCCCTCTCCGTCTGAAAGTGGATGCTGGGGAAGCGACGTCATCGCCGACGCGATTCGAGACGTCGGCATCCGTTATCTCTTCGTCAACCCGGGCGCCAGCTTTCGTGGGCTGCACGATAGTCTGGTGAACCACCTGGGCAACCACCAGCCGCAAATGCTGCTGGTGTTGCATGAAGAGCACGGCGTCGCCATGGCGCACGGCTATGCCAAAGTGACGGGAGATCTGTGCGGCGCCATTGTCCACAGCAACGTCGGCCTGATGCACGCATCGATGGCCATCTTCAATGCCTGGGCCGACCGCACCCCGGTCCTGGTACTGGGAGCGACCGGCCCCGTAGACGCAGCGAAACGCCGTCCCTGGATCGACTGGATACACACTGCGCAGGACCAGGGCGCATTGGTTCGTCATTTCGTCAAATGGGATGCGCAGCCGGCATCGCCCAAAGCCGCGCAGGAGGCGATCGCCAGGGCGGTGATGATGTCAAACACGGCGCCGCAAGGCCCCACCTACGTCTGCTTCGACGCCGCGCTACAGGAAGCGCCGGTCAATGACCGGCCGCCTCGGCTGGACCGGACCCGCTACCCCCAGCCCGCGGGCGGGCGGCCGCTGGCGCGGGAAGTGCGCCAAATACTCGAATGGGTCCGCGCCGCGCGGCGACCCCTGGTCCTCATGGGACGAGTATCTCGAAAAACCGCCGACTGGGAGCAGCGCGTGCGGCTCGTGGAAAGCTGGGGAGCCTTGGTATTGACCGATCTGAAACTTGGCGCCGCCTTTCCCACTTCTCACGGCGCACATGCCGCCGCTCCTGGATTTTTTCTCTCCCCCCAGGCCTCGGAGACACTTAGGCAAGCCGACCTGATCATCAGCCTGGACTGGCTCGACCTGGCCGGGACACTGGGCCAGGCCTTTGGCGACGCCCTATGTCATGCTCGCGTCGTCCACGTGTCTTTGGACCAATACGTCCACAACGGCTGGTCGATGGATCACCAGGCATTGCCCCAGACAGATCTCACCCTATTGTGCGACCCTGACACCTTCGTGGCGGCGATAATCGAAAGCCCTGATTTTTCCCAAGCGGACAAAAGGCCCTCCCCCAGAGAGCGCCCATATCCGCGCAGCCAGGTTTCAAAGTCGGACACGATTTCCATCGCTCAGCTTGCCGCCGAAGTCGAGGCGGCCGCCGCAGGGCTGGACATGAGCCTGATCCGCCTGCCGCTAGGATGGTCCGGCGACCTTTGCGACTTCGACCAACCGCTCGACTATCTCGGCTACGACGGCGGCGGCGGGATCGGGTCAGGGCCAGCCCTGCGGCGGTAGGCGCGGCGCTGGGGCTCAAGGACTCCGGCCGGCTTCCCGTCGCGATCGTCGGCGACGGAGACTACCTCATGGGTGTATCCGCGCTCTGGACCGCCGCCAACGCCAGAATTCCATTACTGATAATCGTCGCCAACAATCGATCCTTCTTCAACGACGAATTGCACCAGGAACGCGTCGCGCGGGATCGCAACCGGCCTATCGAGAATCGGTGGATCGGGCAACGCATCGATGATCCCGCGCCTGATCTGGCAGGGCTGGCCCGCGCACAAGGCCTTACCGGCTTTGGCCCTGTCTCCGAGCCGGCGGAACTGGTGGGCGTCTTGCGCAACGCCGTGGAAATTGTGCGCGCCGGGGGTTGCGTCGTCGTCGATGTCCACGTGACGCCGGGATACAGCCCGGCAATGTCATCGGGCATGACACGGTCGCACGACGATTAGCCGCAGATATCCTGGCAGGCCGCGGCCGGCCTGCCGCAGCCACCCTGCGGGCAAGGCGGCGCCACAGATAGGGGCCGCCAGCGCGCCGACATCGCAGGGTGGATTGCTCAAGCCCCCTTGGAAACCAGCAGCACCGCCACCGAAGCCAGGAAGCCCAGCAATACGCGACGAAAAGCCTCTTCGCTGAGGAACGCGCGCATTCGCCGGCCAATGATCATTCCCAGCGCCATCGGCGCAAGAGCCAGCAACGACATCGACGTCTCGACCAAACCAAGGCGACCGTAGTAGGCAAGCGCAAGGTAAAGCGGAATCATCCCGAACAGGTAGATGATGCTGATGCTGCCCACGAATTCGTCCCGCGGAAGCTTGAGCGCGAGCAGGTACGTGATGATGAAAGGGCCTGTCATGGACGACAATCCGCCCATCATGCCCGCCAGGACGCCCGCCCCGATTCCAAGCGGAAGCTCCCGTTCAGGCGGTAGCGAACCCTGCGGCTTGTACATCATTAGTACGACCGCACAGATGACCGACGCTGCCACGAGCACACTCAAGATCTCGGTGGGAAGCGCGAGCGACAACCGGACGGATAACACCGTGCTCACCAGCAGGCTCAGCGACAGCCATTTGAAACGCATGGCATACCTTGCTGGCTTGTCGGCCTGCCACGCCTGCCAAAGATTGGAGATGAGCACGGGAACCACCAGCAGGCTGATCGCGGTGGGCGGCGGCAGCACTAGCGACAATAGCGGCACCGCGACGAGCGGCAGCCCTACTCCCAGGGTTCCCTTGACGACACCTGCCCCAACAAAAGCAAGTCCGGCGAATCCCAGAAGCGCAAGCTCTGGAATCCCTGTGAAAGTCCACGGCACCTGGGACAGCAAGTCCATTTTTTGTCTCGTCCATTGTTTGCGCCAACACCAGGAACGCCACGCGGCGCTCGGTTGGCCATGAACCAGAATATTAGAGATCTAATTTTATTGCAACTGCGATGCACGCTGCGGCAGGCGGGCTGAACGAGATCGATCCAGCCCAAACACCTTGCCCGGGCGAGTGGATCGATTAGCGGCGGCTCACTCGGCCGACGATATCCGGCGGGACAGCTCCCGGGTCGAGGGTACCTTACGCTCGGCGTTCTCGAGAGCGGCTTCGTCTTCCGCCAGGTTGGTGATGATTGCGAGCAGCACTTTGCGCGTGGTCTTGATTTCGACCTCGGTCAGGCCGCGTGTGCCGATTGCGTTGATTTCTTCCGCAAGCGGTACCAGCTTCTTTTTCAGTGCGCGGCCGTTTCGCGTCAGGAATATATGAATATTCTTGTTGTTCCCGGGCAGATGCTTGCGCTCGACATAACCGAGCGACTCCATCGCCTTCATCGCGGAAAACGTGGTTGGTTCCATGACGCCAGCCTGCTCACTCAATTCCCGCTGAGTCAGGCCGTCCTGCTCCCAGAGGATTCGCAGGAAGGTCCAGTGGCCGAACGACACGTTGTAGTCCGACAAGCGGACCTGCAGGCCCCGGACAAAAGCGCGCGTGGCATCCTTGATCAGGTGTGCCAGCCTATCGTCTGGAACAGCCTCGCGCCAGTGGTCAAGGACTTTCCTGGTTTCTTTCGAAGTCATCGGCTATATGAAGTTTCGTGTACTTAGATGTCTAAAAATGATACCCGAAACATTCTTCAGCCGGCTGTCATAGATCAAACGTCGAGCATAACCCCCGATAAGATGACATCCCGTGATGCCCGGGAAGATTCGATCATCGCAAGGCAGATCTCCAGCGTGCGCCGGGCCCAGTGCCCTCCATGCAAGCATGGCTGCCCGTCATGGACGGCGGCATAGAGCTCGTCAATGACCTCGGCTCTGGGAACCAGGGGGGGCTCGATGTCGATGAGATATTTCTTATCGTCTTCGTAGACGTAGATCCCTTCTGGAAGCGGCCGGAGATCCGCTTTTTCACATGACACGACGAAGGGTCCGAAGTGTTGATGGCGCGCCGCGCTGGGCGCCTGCCGGTCAGGCGGCGTATAGGCGTTCCCGCCGTAGGTGCCCGCACTTTTGAGCGCGGACTCCTCTGCGGGGCCAGCGATCGACTTTAACCGCCGCCGGGCTGCGCCATAGTCTTCCGACGACTTGCGCTGCCCCATTTCTCCCGTCCACCCCATCCATTCATCGGAGTCGAAATGGCCATATCCGTTGTAATTCAATGCCGCATATGCGCCGCCGTGAAACCACATCAACGCGCTATAGGCCCCTTCCGTTGGACGGCTTTCGTCCCAGTTACCCAGCGCGCTGCGCACGCGCTCCGGCTCCTGGCACGCCAACAGTCGCACGATGTCGACCTGGTGCGCGGCCTGGCTGAACACTGCCCCGCCCCCCTGTTCCGTCCGTAGTTCCTCCGGCCTGCGCGGCCGGCAGATATAGTCCGTGAAGTTCAGGGCATGGATCATGCGGACGGCACCAAATCTCCCTGATTGCACCAGTTCGCGCGTTCTCAGATAAGGTGTGTCAAAGCTGTGGCAGTGGCCTATGAGAAGATGGACGCCAGCCTGGGCGCAGGCGTCGATCATGGCATCGCATTCGGCCAGACTTAGCGCCATGGGCTTTTCCACCAGGACATGCTTTCCATGATCGGCGGCAATCTGCGTATGCCGCGCGTGAAACTGATGTGGGCTGGCGATGTAGATGACTTCTACCTCGGGGTCAGCGGCCAACGCTTCCACCACTTCGTAGGCAGGCCGGAAGAAGTCTCGGCTGAACTGATCCCTGGCTCCCGCGCGCGGGTCGCACCCGGCCACGAGTTCGACCCGGGGATCCGCAAGAAACGTGGGAAGCATCAACGAAAACGCCCGCCCCAGGCCGACCACGCCGATACGCAATTTTCCGTTATTCATGATTTGGGGGGGCGGCTACAAGTCGAGGACCAGCCTTTCGCAAGTGGCTCGGGAAACGCAGACCATGATCTGGGACTCTTGCTCCTCAGGAAGCAATACCATGTCGCGATGGTCTGCCGTTCCTTCGAGCATCCGTGTCCGACAGGACCCGCACGTCCCGCTTTCGCACGAATAGCCGACGCGCACGTCCGCAGCCTGCAATACCGACAGTATCGACTTGCCCACTGGCACTTCAAGGGTCTTGTTCGATTTGACGAGTTCCACCAAAAACGGTTTGTCTTCCGGCCGCTTTCCCCCGCCCTCCAAGAAACTCTCAAAATGGATACGGTTGGGCGACCAATGACCCGACATATCGCGAACAGCTTCCATCAGCCCCCTCGGGCCGCAGCAATATACGTGCCCTCGGTTCGGCTTCTCAAGGATGGGCCACAGGTCGAAACAGGCGTCCGGATTGCCGAGGTCGTGGTGTATCTTCACATTCGACCGGTACAAGTCCGATCCCAACTCTTCGACGAACGCCGTTGTCTCGGCAGCTTGACTCAAGTAGTACAGCTTCCAAGGGGCGGGAGGGAGCTCGCCGAAGGATCGGATCATTGACAAGATGGGCGTGATACCGATGCCCCCGGCAATGAATGTCAGCGATCCCGGATTGTCGACCAAGGGAAAGGCGTTATCGGGCGGCGCGACCAAAACCGTGTCGCCCTCTTTGGCCTCGTCGACCATGCTGACCGACCCTCCTCTACCCTGCGCCTCTCGCTTCACGGTAATGACATAGCGTTGGCGTTCGGAGGGATCGTTGCACAGCGAATACTTCCGCCACTCTCCGTTGGGGACTTGGATCTTTATATGCGAACCCGCCGAGAATTCGGGGAGGTCGGTTCCATCTTCGCGTCCCAGTTCGAATGAACGTATGCCCTGTGCGGCCTGGTGCGTAGCAAGAATTTTCAGCGACATCAATGTCGCGTTGTCCGTCGTGGGATCTGTCATGACTGCCTCCTCGAGCAGAGAAGCATTGCCTCCCGCCCTCCTTCATATCTTGTAGGACTCGTACGTGCTGGGATGAAACAGTTCCTCGACACGAACTTGACGGTCCGAGAGTCCCTGCGCATGATGATGCCGAGTAAAGGCTTCCAGCGTGGGCAGGCTCTTTTCGACGCCATAGGCCCAGTAATCCGCACCCAATGTGTCTCTTGCGGCCTTCAGTTGGTCCTCCACGAACGGCAAGGTCACCTTGGTGGCCGAAGTGTCGGACAGCTTTTCCAGCGCGGCAAGCTTGGACTGTTCGAAGGCCTTCAAGAGCGTGCCGGGCAGCCAGGGGTGCTGTTCCACCAGCGTTTTTTTCACGCCGACGACGTGCATGATCGGAAAGACTCCGGTCCGCCGGTAGTAGCTCTTGGCAGTCTCGGTCGGATCGTCGAACAACCAACCGATATTGGGATTGACACGGGCATTCCCCGACGGGGCGCGCGGCGCCATGAAACCATCGATGTCTCCGCGATCCAGCATGTCTGAGATGGTCGTGTCGGCGGGCGCATCGATCATCTTCACGCTGTCGGGCAGCTTCAATTTGATCTTTTCCGGCCGGCCGGGCTGGTCGATGCCGCCCCGTACCCAGGTCACGTCAGAAGGATTCACGCCATAGTCTTCTTCCAGGATGGCACGGGCCCACACATTCGCGGTCAGCTGATACTCCGGGATCCCGATGCGCTTTCCTTTGAGATCTTCAGGGCTGCGAATCCTGTCTTTGCGGACATAGATCGAGGTGTGCCTGAACGCGCGGGACAGGAACACCGGAATAGCGATGTACGGGCACTGCCCGGCCGCATGCTTGACCAGGTAGCTGGAAAACGACAGCTCACTGACATCGAAATCCTGGAAGCGGAAAGCGCGGAAGAACATTTCTTCCGGGCTCAACAGCGCATACACCGGATTGACGCCATCGATCTGCACGGCCCCGTCATACAAGGCGCGATTGCGATCGTAGTCACCCATTGCAATGGACAATTGAAGTTTAGACATGCACTGTTATCCCTAAGCGGTGGTTTCGTAGTTGCTTTCGAGCTGCGGTCCAGAACCGACGCCATACACAGGTTTCGCTTCGAAATCCCGCCAGTCGACAGTCTTAGGGACAATGGCCTGGAATGAACATACGCTGGGTGGGATCTGCTTGTCGCCAGTGCCGATGGCGGGCTGCCCCCGGGAAAATTCCTGGACCGCTTCGAGCATCTGGCGGCGGAACTCGACGATGGCCAGATCACTGGCTCCGAGGCGATCGTTGGAGCGGTCGGCGATCGGGCCCATCGTTACCCACATTGCGATGTCCTGGTTCGGAAAGCCCTTGATACCCGTGAAGTTACCTGCCTTCATCGCTTGGCGATCCTGCCAGAATCGGTTGTCCACGTTACGCAGCGGGCGGTACTGATTGTCGAGATCCGAGCCGATGCTGGTGCCCAGGAATTTGCGCCAGGTTTCGGTGTCCGGCGTCGTGGCGCGGTCACCCCACGCAATGAAGTAGAAGACCGAATTGGTGTCATCCATCGGCACGTTGACGTTCGCCACGTTGTACAGATTGTTTGGCGGAATCAACACGGTTCCGGGTGCGACGAAAACCGTGGACCGGACATAGTCGGTCTGCGCGGCATTCGTAATGGGGCGTCGGATGGCCGCGTAGCGGAAGCCATATTCCGTACGATGGACCTGCATGCGCGGGGCCTTGTCCGTCGACGGCCGCAACCAATTCTTTTCGGTTGCCTCCGCTCCCCCCACGCGTGCCGGCACGAAGTCCGAAGAATGCAGACTGGAGCTATGGGCCGAGTCAATGGCGCCTTCCAGAATCTGCGCCCAGTTGCACGGGATCAGGACCTTCGCGATGCTGACTTTCGCGGACTTCTCCGGCGCCCAGGGCGGAGGCACGAACGCTGGGATGCGGGTTTGGTCTCCCATGAACGCCCAGATCAGCCCCGCCCATTCCTGGACTTTGTACGCTTTGTGCTTCACCTTCTCGGCCATGGTGCTCGCTGCCGGCTCCGAGACCATCTCTATGACGGTTCCCTCGACATCCATTTTCCAGCCGTGATAGAGGCAACGCAGCCCACAGTCTTCGTTTCTGCCGTAGACGAGCGACACCCGCCGATGCGGACAGTACTCGTCCATCACGCCAACCCGCCCCTCGGTATCGCGAAACACGACCAAGTCTTCGCCCAGGATCCGCGCATGGACGGGATCTCCGTCCGGTTCGCTCACCTCTTCGCTCAGGCAAATCGGTATCCAGAAATTGCGCATCAACTGCCCCATCGGCGCGTCCCCTTCAACGCGGCAGAGCAGTTCGTTCTCTTCATTCGTCAACATACACCCTCCTCATCCTCGGATCTCTCAGCACGCGCATGCGGCGTCTGGCAAAACAATTATATTAGAGATCTAAGTATTTATTCAATGCTGGATTTCTGGCTGGATACGGTGACGGTTCAATTGGCCTTGATCCCGGCATCCTTGATCGCGCTTTCGTAGCGCTTGCCTTCTGCCTCGATTGCGCCGCGATACGCTTCCGGCGTACCGCCCACGGATTCGATGCCCAGGGTGCTGAATTGCTTCACCACGGCGGGGTCCTTGACTGCCTTCGCGATTTCCTCGCTCATGCGCTTGACGGCATAGGGAGGGATTCCGGACGCGCCCAAAGCGCCCACGGTGACGGCAAAGTCGAAACCGGGAACGATCTCCGCGATAGCGGGAATGTTCGGAGCAAGCGCGGAACGCTGGCCGCTATTGGTCGCCAGGATCCTGGCCTGTCCCTTTTCTGCGAAACCGGACAGGGACGGCAGCGCCGCGAACACGACATCGACCTGGCCCCCGATCATTGCGGGAACGGACTGCCCCGAGCCGCGGAACGGCACATGGGTGATCTTGGAGTGGAGCGCGACGTTCAACGCTTCCATCGTGAGGTGGTGTGAGCTTCCCACGCCGGACGAACCATAGTTCATCTTCGCGCCATCACGCTTCGCGCGCTCGACGAACTCCTGGAGCGTATTGATGTTGCTCTGGCTGTTGGACGCGAGAAACAACGGAGAAGTGGCGATCAGCGAAACAGGAACGAAATCCCGCTTAGGGTCATAGGAAAGGTCTTTGTACAGCGCCGGATTGATGGACATCATCGACCCGTCGGTCACGAGATACGTATAGCCATCGCGCGGGCTGCTGGTGAGCGTCTGCGCGGCGATCACGCCATTCGCGCCCGGTTTGTTTTCCACCACGACAGACTGTCCGAGGTTCTGGCTGATGCGCTGAGCGACAACGCGCGCAACCGTGTCTGGAAGTCCGCCTGCGGCGTACGGAACGATGAGCCGGATCGGATGAGAGGGAAACTCCGCCGCATCTTCGGCCAGCGCATTCGCCGACAACGTCAGCGCGGACAGTATGGCGGCGAGCGCAAACCCTCGGCGCGCAACGTGACAGGACGGAATGCGCTTCGCGTAACTATTGAACATGATTGTCTCCATTGGATCCGCGCCTTCTCGTGAGGGCGAATGTCGACGTTTATTGCCGTCTGACACTCACCGGGCGCGTTCCAAAATAATATTAGAGACCTAAGTATTGTTCAATAAGTTGATGATTCTTCCCCGTTCGCGTTTTCCCTGAAAGCACGCTGCCGCGCCGCTTTCTGGCGGACAAGCACCAACATCCCCGCGATCCGTCGCAGGGATACCGAGGCGCGCCTCGCAAGCCGGGACTACCCGGAGGCGAACAGGCGGTCGAAGAGATGAAATGCCGAATTTGCCGCAGGCACTCCGCAGTAGATGGCCGTCTGCAGCAGCACTTCTTTTATCTCTTCGGGGGATACGCCATTGTTCTTTGCTGCATTGAGGTGCAGCGCCAGTTCCTCCTGGCGGTTCAGGGCAACCATCAAGCCTATGGTGATGAGACTGCGCGTATGCCTGGGCAAGCCGTCGCGCGTCCAGATCTCTCCCCATGCGTAGCGCGTGATGAGATCCTGGAAGTCCGTGTTCAACGCGGTGCGGCTGCTCAAGGAGCGCTGCACGTGCGCGTCACCGAGCACCTCGCGCCGGACTTCCAACCCCGCCTCATAGCGGTCATGCTCGTCCATGATCTTCCTCCCTATCATTTGGTGCTTCTCCGCCCGCGTCCGGACCGCTCGACCGCCCGTGGTATTTGGCGAGAACGGCATCCACATAGCCTGTCGACTGGCCGCAGTAGTTGAGCGGGCTCAACAGTTCGGCGAGCTTCGCAGGGGACAGATAGTCCGTTACCGCGACGTCTCGCGAGAGAACCTCCAGCAAGGGCAGATTTGACGAAACCGCCAGACGCGACGCCCTCTCGACCAACTCGTGCGCAGGAAGGCGCCCCATGTGCGCGCCCAGCGCCAGCATGACGGCTTCCGCCTGGATCAGACCCCGCGTAACGTTCAAGTTTTGCAGCATCCGGTCTGCGTGCACTTCCAACCCCGACATGATGTCGGCAGTCGTTGCCATGGCGCCCCCCGTGATCACCGCAAGCTCCGGCAAGACGTCCCACTCTGCTTGCCAACCGCCAAGCGCCCTTTCGTGCTCCTGGACCATGCCGCTGAAGAGAGTCGCCACCAAGTGAGGCGCCTTCACCCCCGCGCTGAGCACAGCGGCGCAACCGACCGGATTGCGTTTGTGCGGCATGGTTGAGGAGCCTCCCTTGCCCTTTGCACTCGCTTCCGCGACTTCGCCGATTTCGGTCTGGGCCAGCAAACTCATGTCGCGCGCCATCTTCGCGCATGCTCCCGTCAACATGCCCATCCATGCCGCCACGGATACGAGTCTGTCCCGTTGCGTATGCCAGGGGATGTCGGGCAGGTTCAGTCCAAGATGACGCGCGAGGGACCGGGAAACAGCCGATGCCTGTTCACCCAGGCTGGCCAAAGTGCCAGCGGCTCCCCCGAACTGCAGCACCGCCACGTTCTCTTGATGCCTCGCGAGGTCATCCTGCAGACGGCCCACGGCATCGAGATACTGCGCGAATTTCAGTCCGAAAGTCATTGGCAGGGCCTGCTGCAACCAAGTCCTTCCGACCGTCGGCGTGGTACGGTACTCGCTGGCCCGCGCTGCCAGGCTGGACGCAAGGCGGTTGATCTGCCGCTCAAGGATCACCAAAGAGGAACGCAGTTGCAGCACCAGGCCGGTGTCGATGATGTCCTGGCTCGTCGCGCCCCAGTGCACAAATCCCGCCGCCCGGATGTCCGCGAGCTTCACTTTTGCCGTGAGCTGCCAAACAAGTGGAATGGCCAGGTTTCCGCCGGCCGACGCCTCGTTCTTGAGGGCATCGATATCGAAAAGATCGGCACGGCATGCGGCAACGATGGGAGCTACCGCGTCTTGAGGAATGACGCCATGCTCTGCGCAGCTACGGGCCAGCGCCGCTTCGACATCGAGCATGGCCTGAAGGGTCCCGGCTTCAGACCATACATGGTTCATGGCGGGATGACCGCGCAGCAGATCTGTCAGCGTGCCCATCGCCGCTCCCTCAGCAGTCAAAGAAGACCGTTTCGTCCGGGCCTTGCAGGTGGATGTCGAAGCGATACTGCTTCACCCCCGAGCCGGCAACCTGCTTGGCGATGAGCGTTCGGCGGCGGGCTGCGGGGACACTGTTCAGAACAGGGTCGCTCTCATTGGCCGCCGGCTCGTCCTCGAAGTAGAGCCGGGTGAAGGCGTGCATCAACATGCCGCGCATGTGAAGGATCACATCAATGTAGGGAGCCGAACCGGTGGCAACCGGCCCTGGCTTGATCGTACGAATCCCGAACCTGTTGCCCTCCTCGGTGCCTGTTCCGACACGGCAGAAACCTTTGAATCCGCGAGCGATCGCGTCATCGTGGCTGGCAACGTATTGCCCCGAGGCGTCGGCCTGCAGGGACTCGACGATGGCGTCTCCCACGGCGGCTCCGCTGCCGTCGTAGACCGTGCCCGTGATGATGATGTGCTCGCCCGCCACGCCGGGTTCGGCCGCATTGGCGGTGAACAGGCTTTTCAAATCAAAGTTGTATTGCTCCGGACAGAGGCCATATGCGAAGAACGGGCCTACCGTCTGGGAGGGAGTCTGCTTCAGTTGGCTCATGGTTACTCCGTGGGGGTCTGGCGCGCGCCGCGCAGCACGATGTCGAATTCATAGCCGAGAGCCACGCCTTCCTCGGTTGCGGCAAGAGAGAACCGCGCCACGAGGCGGCCGCGGGCATGTTCTGGCACGCCCTGGAAGATGGGATCCAACGCGAGCAACGGGTCGCCCGGAAAGTACATTTGGGTCACCAACCGCGACCCGAAGTACTGACCAAAGAGCGAAAAATGAATGTGATTCGGACGCCACGCATTGCTATGGTTGCCCCACGGGTACGCACCCGGCTTGATCGTGACGAAGCGATAGCGCCCCTGATCATCCGTAATACAGCGCCCCGCCCCAAGAAAATTGGGGTCGAGCGGCGCGTCATGCTGATCACCCTTGTGAACATACCGGCCCGCCGCATTGGCCTGCCAGATTTCCACCAGCGTGTGGCGCACAGGCCTGCCTGACTCATCCAGCACCCGGCCCGTCACGATGATGCGCTCGCCGAGGGGGGCTCCGTTCTTGACCGCGTTTAGGGTCAGGTCGTGATCCAAATTTCCCAGTTGCTCGCTGCCGTACACGGGCGCAAGCCGATTGCCCAGCGCGCCCTTCAGAGGCACCAAGGGCAGCGACGGACTGCGCAACACAGAGGACTTGTACGGCGGATGCCTGTAGGGCGGATTCGCCTGCCAATCGCGAGGCGTAAGGAGGATAACGTCTTCGTGGCTCAAGGTAGACCCCGGTCGTAGCTGGAATAGGACGACTTTAACCACGCGCGAAAGTTATATATAGTGATCTTTTCTACCTAAGATATGCCAAAAAAGTTATGGATTTCGATATACACGGGAATCGCATCAAACTACGGCATCTTCAATGCTTCATCGCGGTCGCCCAACTTCGCAGTCTGCAAAACGCGAGTGAAGCGCTTGCCATCACTCAGCCGGCGATTTCCAAAACCCTGGCGGAGTTGGAGTCAGCAACTGGCGCTCGCCTGTTCGAGCGCGGACGAAAAGGGGCGGAACTCACCGACCACGGCCGGATGTTCGCGCCCTACGCAAACGCAGCCCTGTCGGCGCTACAGGAAGGCGTGCAAAAACTCAGGGGCGGAAATCAAGCGCCCCCGTCCATTGTGCGGGTCGGAATCCTTCCCACTCTCGCCCAGGTGTTGTTCCCACCGGCATTGACGGAATTCCGGCGGGCATTTGCGACCGTGAGCATCGACGTCCACACGGGACCCAACCTGGAACTGCTGCGCAGCCTCAAGGCGGCCGAGGTCGATTTCGTCGTTGGCCGGTTGGGCGAGCCATCGTCCATGACGGGAATGAGCTTCGAGCACCTCTTTCGCGAACCGCTCACGATCGTCGTCCGCGCGGGGCATCCCGTCCTTCGGGGCCCCATCACAGCGAGCACGCTTGCTTCCTATGACCTCCTTTTGCCATCCGCGGGCACACTCATCCGCCAGTCGGCGGATAGCGTTTTGGCCGCATTCGGCGTACCCGAATGCGCTGCAATGATCTGTAGCCTGTCGGTCTCGCTGAGTCTTCAACTCACGCTGCAGAATGAAGCGATTTGGTTCGTTCCGGCCAGCCTGGTCGACAACTATGTCGACAGCGGTCAATTGATGCGGGTCCCCATGCCGGTTGGCGGAACCGATGAGCCGATAGGCCTGTTGCGGCGCACCGACGTGGCACTCTCACCCCACGGCACCGCGCTATTCGAGGCGTTCAAGGCCGCGGGCCTGAGCCAAAATCGCCAACGCAGTGCCTGAACGCGGCCCGCCAAGACGATTTGAACGCAGGCTGTTGATCTCGTTATTTATTCTGGCGCGGCAGGAGGGCCTCGAAGCCTATATTAGGACGCCTGGGCTCACAGCAACGCCAGATCAGCCCTAATGCATTCAAACATAAGCACCTCCCCGTCCCGATCCAGTTCGACAGACCACGCATTTGGCTATTACCCGCCCCGGGTATCGCGGAGGCTGTTTGGTTAAAGTAAAAACGGCCTGGTCGGCGGTTCTGCCGAGTTGGTTGTAGTAGTTTGCCTCAACGGGCGGAATATGCCCGATCGATGAGTGCAGGCGTTTATGGTTGAACAACGATCTGTAGGAACAGCCACCCCGACGACGGTGGTCGCCAAGCCTTTGGCCACGGAACATGTACTAACTGTTGGCGACGTCGCTAGCCTCGGCGGCGTGACCGTGTCCACCGTTCGCTTCTATGAAACAGAGCAGTTGATCCACGGTACGCGCACGGCAGGCAACCAGTGCCCCTATGGGCCCGTATCTAGCACCTATGCCAGTTTCAAGTAGGGATTGTTCGGTGGCCGCTCATCGAACAGTTGGCCAGGGTCGTCGAGTAAATAGCCATGCAGCTTGCGCGACTTGCGCGGGCCGGTGACCTCGCAGGTCCAGATGTTCAAGCTGCTGGGCTGCTTGCGGTGGACCTGCAGCTTCTCGAAGCGCTTCTGGACCCATTGCCAGTCGGCAACGGCATCCTGCTTGGCGAGTGCTGGAACTTGAGGATGCTCCTGGACATAGCGCTGAAACACCCCAGGACTCACCAGGAACACCGTGTCGTCCACGGTATGCACCAGTGCCTTGGCATCGTTGAGAATCAACTTGCGGCTCTGCAAGCCATGCCTAAGCCAGCCCATGAAGTGCTCGCCCGAAGGCTGCTGTGTCGATGCCGAAGATTTAGACGCTGGCACAGGCAGTACCAGCGAACTCGTTGCGAAGGCCGGGACGGGCTCTGCATCCAGTCGCGTCGCAAGGAGGTGTCCGGAGCCCACCATCGCCAGCATGTCTTCCATGACGTCAGGCAGGGGCTGAACTGCGGGCGGTGAAGCCAAGTTAGCGGGACTGCTGCCTTCCCAAGGTGGCGTCGTCTGTTCTTCCAAGACAGGCTTCGCGGCAGTCATAGGCGGGGCAGCCTCCGAGCCAGCATCCTTCTCGATTGCCGCAGCGTCGATTGCCACCGTGCCGGTAAACGATGCTGGCCGTTCGCCAGCTTCCCAGATCAGCGCGGGAGCGAGACGCAGCAGGGTAAATGAGTGGGACCATCCGGTCGCACTGGTCACGGTCGCGCGCCAGACCGCCTTCCCGTCCGACGTCGGCTGCAATATGCCGTGGTCCTGAAGCACGTTGAACACCGCAGTGTTGTTCGTAGGGATGCCATCGATGCCCTCTGACAGCAGGTGCGCA
>Ga0189292_10313_pt1 | contig 18055 bp, 15 predicted proteins | sample UW1oraminimetaG_FD_130317 | JGI IMG/M metagenome (GOLD analysis project Ga0189292, IMG submission 130317) | Marine microbial communities from the Costa Rica Dome - UW179A-orange mini metaG | ecosystem: Environmental > Aquatic > Marine > Oceanic > Photic zone | place: Costa Rica: the Eastern...
AACAGCTTTCTGCAGCCCAGCCCGCGAGTGCTGATCTGCGTGCCTTGCAAGTCGACGCAGGTCGAGCGCCGCGCCATTCGTGAATCCGCCTTAGGTGCTGGTGCTCGCGAAGTGTTTTTGATCGAAGAGCCAATGGCCGCCGCAATCGGTGCCGGCCTGCCGGTCGACGAAGCGCGTGGTTCGATGGTGGTGGACATCGGCGGTGGTACCACCGAGATCGCGCTGATTTCTCTCAATGGGGTTGTCTACGCCGAATCCGTGCGGGTGGGTGGCGATCGCTTCGATGAGTCCATCGTGACCTACGTGCGCCGCAACTATGGCAGCCTGATCGGTGAGTCCACCGCTGAGCGCATCAAGCAGGAAATCGGCACCGCGTTCCCTGGTGGCGAAATCCGTGAGGTGGATGTCCGCGGTCGTAACCTGGCCGAAGGCGTGCCTCGTGCATTCACGCTGAACTCCAACGAGGTGCTGGAAGCGCTGCAGGAGTCGCTGGCGACCATCGTTCAGGCGGTCAAGAGCGCGCTGGAGCAATCGCCGCCGGAGCTGGCCTCCGATATCGCTGAGCGTGGCCTGGTGCTGACCGGGGGCGGCGCGCTTTTGCGCGATCTGGATAAGCTGCTGGCACAGGAAACCGGCCTGCCGGTTATCGTTGCCGAAGAGCCGCTGACCTGTGTCGCCCGTGGTGGCGGCCGTGCTCTGGAAATGATGGATCGTCATGCGATGGACTTGCTGTCCACAGAGTGAGCGTGACGCTCAAGTGCTCATCACAAGCCGAAAGATCCGGTAGCGCCGGCTTTCGGCTTGTCGCGTTTAGTCTGTAGCTTTCAGTCGTGAGGACGTTGCAATCAAGCCGCTATTTGCCAAAGGACCTTTACTCGGTGTTCGCCTGTTGGTGTTCGTCGTGCTTTGTGTCGTGCTGATGGTGGTGGATGCGCGTTTCGAGGCGCTGAAGACGGTACGCAGCCAGATGGGCCTGGTGCTGACCCCCTTCTACTTGGTGGGCGAGATGCCAGGGCGCATCTGGAGAATGGCGACCGAGCAGATCGCCAGCAGCAACAGCTTGATGGCTGAAAACGAGAAGCTAAAGGCCGAGGCGCTTTTGATGCAGCGCCGCTTACAGCGTCTCGCCATGCTTACCGAACAGAACGTGCGGTTGCGCGAGCTGCTCAATTCGGCGGCTCTGGTCGACGATAAGGTGATCGTCTCTGAGCTGATCGGCCTGGATCCGAATCCTTTCACCCATCGCATCCTGATCGATAAGGGCGAAAAGGACGGCGTTTTCATGGGGCAGCCGGTGCTAGATGCCAGCGGTTTGATGGGGCAGGTGGTCGAGGTGTTGCCTTACGCTGCCCGCGTGCTGCTGCTGACCGACGTCACCCATAGCATTCCGGTCCAGGTCAACCGCAACGGACTGCGTGCGATCGCCGTGGGTACCGGCAATCCGGATTATCTGGAGCTGCGCCACGTTGCTGAAACCGCCGACGTCAAGGCCGGCGACCTGCTGGTCAGCTCTGGACTCGGTCAGCGTTTCCCCAGCGGTTATCCGGTCGCTCAAGTGACCGAAGTGGTACATGGCTCCGGGCAGCCGTTTGCCATTGTTCGCGCGGTGCCGACGGCCATGCTCAATCGCAGCCGTTATCTGATGTTGGTGTTCAGCGACTCGCGGACGCCGGAAGAGCGGGCGGCTGCAGCAGCAGAAGCGCAGGCCGATGCGGATCAGAAGGCTGCTTCAGAGGGCACAGGCGTGACCACGCCGCCTGCTGGGGCTGAAGTCGATGACGCGGGTCAGTCGCCCGCTGCCGCGCCGCAAGCGCCGACCTCGGAGGTGGTGCAATGATCAGCGGTCGCTCGAACAACGGTTGGGTTATCTGGTTCAGCCTGACGGTTGCCTTGCTGCTCAGCGTTGCGCCAATGCCCGGCAATGCGGAGCTCGCTCGTCCGCTGTGGCTGGGCTTGGTCATTGCGTTCTGGTCCCTTTCGCTCCCGCATCGGGGTGGCTTAGGCGCTGCCTTTTGTTTCGGGCTTGCTCAGGACGTACTTGCCGGTACGTTGTTCGGCCAGAGCGCTCTGCCTTTGATCCTGATTGCCTTCCTGGTGTTGAGCCTGCAGCAGCGTCTGCGCATGTTTCCATTGTGGCAACAGAGCATGGTGCTGCTGGTGATTCTCGGCCTCGCGCAGCTGGTTCAGCTTTGGCTCAATACCTTGACCGGCAATCGGCCGCCGACGCTGCTTTTTCTGGTGCCGGTTCCTGTCAGTGCCCTGCTTTGGCCATGGGTATTCGTTGCGCTGCAGGGGCTGCGCCAGCGATTCGCCGTTTACTGAGCTTTTTTCGGCCAGCGTGTCGCCCTCTAAATTTCGTCTATAAGACCTTTTCGCTAGTGTGGTTTTGTGTGGCCCGGCACGGCTTGCGCCTTGATGCTCCGAGCTGTTTCTGAAATCATGTTGCCAGCATGGCCTTCAGCCATTACTGGTTTCTGTTTCAGAAAACGATAAGCACAACAGCACGGGCGATGAGTATGGAAGCTGGCATCTCGATTTTTTCCACGCTGCAAGGCTCTCGTAGTGCTCGGGCAGTGGTAGCTGCTGGCGCCCTCGGATCGTTGTTGGTAACGCTGCTCATCGGTAGTGCCTATTCACAGGCTGATAGCGCTCCCCAAACACCTCGGCTGGCTAAATTATCGTCTCCCGACCCGCTCGCCACTTCCGGGGCTGCAGAAGCGCCTGTCGATTCGCCTCGCGCCGAACAACTGGCAAACAAGATCGCTGAGCTCGATGCCATTCTTCTGGAGAAGCACAAGCTTGAGGATGCATTGCGTGTTGAGAAGAGCGAGCTGGCTGCCATTGAGTTACAGCTTGCAAACACCAAGAAACTGATTCGGCTGGAAGTCGACGACTTTCTCGGACAGAGCGCCGAGCGCAAGCGACTCGATGATCTGCTGGATGAGCACAAGCGCAGCGCCGATGCCGCCGCAGCCGTCAGCGAGCGTGTCGATGTACTGGAAAAGGACTTGGGTAGTCAGCACTTGAAGTTCTCGCTCGCCGCTCGCGATGTCGAGCGCCTCAAGTCTCAACTGGCTGCCGAGATTCGCGAGAGCAACAGCAAGAAAATCCAGGCCATTGCCCGCAAGTTGGACAAGACCATCCGCTTCGAGCAGGCCATCTCGTTCCGTTGCTCGGCCAGCAAGAGCCTTGCAGCTTGTCTGGCCGAGCACGGTAGTCAGGGGCAGATGTCGCAATGGGTGCTGGACAACTACCAGCGCGAGCTGGCCGAGGATATTCGTGAGCAGGTTGCCGATCTTGCGCTGGATACCGCTTGGTACCGTTTCCGAACCCGCACAGACTTCGCGCAGGCCAGCATGAGCCTGGATGGCACCGTAAACGCGCAGATGAATGTCGAAGCCACCATCACCGCGAAAAAGATGATGCCGTGCGCGATTCTCGATGTGCCCTATGAGCAATGCGACAGCAAGACGCATTCGCTGATCGTGCGCAGCAACAAGTACGACGATCAGGTCCGCATCAATGACCAGGAGCACGGTGCAACGCCGGTGTCGCTGGTGCTCGATAGCGGCGTTTACGATATTCAGGTCACCTCCGGTGGCGTGACGCAGAAGCGTACGCTGTCGCTCAAGGGTGACCAGGTGCTCAACTTCAAGTTCTGACCCTATGGTCTGGCGTCTCTTGCGCGCCCGACCTTTGTGCCTTCCTCGACGTGCCCGGATATGCGACGCTGTCGTTTATTTTTCGTTGAGGATCGGCCATGGGCGCATTGTTTCTTGCCTCGGCTTCACCCCGTCGCCGCGAACTGCTTGCGCAGATAGGCGTCCCTTTTTCCCTGCTTGACGTATCAGTCGACGAGACGCCGTCGCCGACCGAGTCCCCTGAGGCATACGTCGAGCGCGTTGCCCGGGACAAGGCACTTGCTGGTCTGGCGGGCATAGGCGAGGGCGACAGTTATGTGCTGGGCGCCGATACCAGCGTGGTGCTGGACCAGCGCATTCTTGGCAAGCCGGTGGATCGTGCAGATGGATTGGCCATGCTGGCTGCCTTGTCCGGACGTACGCATCGAGTCATGACTGCAGTGGCGCTGGCTAGCCGGACGGCGTGCGAGGTTCGCGTGGTCATCAGCGAAGTGACGTTCCGCACCATCGAAGAGGCCGAGGCAGAACGTTATTGGGACAGTGGCGAGCCGCAGGACAAGGCGGGCGGTTACGCCATTCAGGGCTGGGGCGCGGTGTTCGTCAGCCAGTTACACGGCAGCTATTCGGCAGTGGTTGGCCTGCCGCTGTGTGAAACAGCGCAGCTCGTCGACGCGTTCGGCCTGCCGCGTTGGACCAAAGGCTCACGCTAGAGCCTGTGGCTTCGGCACGCTTGCCGGTTAGAATCGACCCAACGATCAGCTAGCGCTGCACATCAAGCCACCGCCGAGAACAATAATGAGCGAAGAAATCCTGATGAACATCACCCCCATGGAGTCGCGGGTGGCGGTGGTGGAGAACGGTGTTCTGCAGGAGGTGCACGTCGAGCGTACGCAGCGCCGCGGCATCGTCGGCAACATTTACAAAGGCAAGGTGGTCAGGGTGCTGCCCGGTATGCAAGCGGCGTTCGTCGATATCGGGCTGGATCGCGCTGCGTTTATCCATGCTTCGGAGATTTCTTCCCGCGAAGGCAATGCCGTCGAGCCGATCAACGCCCTGGTGCATGAAGGGCAAAGCCTGGTGGTACAAGTCACCAAAGACCCCATCGGCACCAAGGGCGCGCGGCTGACCACACAGCTGTCGATCCCGTCGCGCTACCTGGTCTACATGCCGCGCACCAGCCATGTCGGAATCTCCCTGCGTATCGAGGATGAAGCCGAGCGCGAACGACTCAAGCAGGTAGTGGCCGAATGCGTGGCGGCAGAAGGCATCCAGGAAGCCGGTGGTTTTATTCTGCGTACCGCGGCCGAGGGCGCTGGCAGCGATGAAATTCTCATGGATATCCGCTATCTGCGCCGTTTGTGGGAACAGATCGCGAGCCAGATAAAGACCGTCGCAGCGCCGACGGTAATCTACGAAGACTTGTCGTTGGCGATGCGCACCTTGCGCGATCTGGTCAACCCACGAATCGAGAAGATCCGCATCGATTCGCGTGAGAATTTCCAGAAGGTCACGCAGTTTGTCGGCGAACTCATGCCGGAGCTGGGCGATCGCCTGGAGCACTATCCGGGCGAGCGCCCGATCTTCGATCTCTATGGCGTCGAGGATGAGATTCAAAAGGCCCTTGATCGCAAGGTCATGCTCAAGTCGGGCGGGTATCTGATCATCGACCCGGCCGAGGCGATGACCACCATCGACGTCAACACCGGTGCTTTCGTCGGCCACCGCACGCTGGAAGAAACCATTTTCAAGACCAACCTCGAGTCGGCCACCGCCATTGCCCGGCAGCTCAGGCTGCGCAATCTGGGCGGTATCATCATCATCGACTTCATCGACATGGAAGACGAAGAGCACCGTCGGCAGGTCCTGCGCACGCTGGAAAAGCAGCTCGAACGCGATCACGCCAAGACCAATATCATCGGAATCACCGAACTTGGTTTGGTGCAGATGACCCGCAAGCGCACCCGCGAGAGCCTTGAACAGATACTGTGCGAGCCGTGCATGTGCTGCCAGGGGCGGGGCAAACTGAAGACCCCGGAAACCGTTTGCTACGAGATCTTCCGGGAAATCCTGCGCGAGGCCCGGGCTTATCAGGCTGAGGGCTATCGGGTGCTGGCGAACCAGAAAGTGATCGATCGTCTGCTGGACGAGGAGTCGGGCAACGTCGCGGATCTGGAGGCCTTCATCGGTCGCTCGATCAAGTTTCAGGTGGAAAGCATGTACTCGCAGGAACAGTACGACGTGGTGTTGCTCTGAACAGAGGTAGACCAGGCCGCAAGTGCCGGGATGACCGGAGCGCCTCCACATGAATCGTCTCGCTGCCTTCCTCGTTACGCTGTCGCGCCAGTTGCTCTGGATGGGCGCGCTTGGGCTGATTTTAGCCGCGTTGTACGTCAGCCTCGGGCGGCAATTGGTACCTCTGGTTGCCGAGTACCGTGCAGACGTCGAGGACAAGGCGCGTCAGGCTCTCGATATGCCAGTGACTCTGGGCCGCCTCGAAGGCGAATGGCAGGGCTTTGCCCCGCGCCTGCTGGCGCACGATGTATTGCTCGGTGAGGGCGATAGCGCAATGCGACTGGACCAGATCGCGCTCAAGCCCGATCTTGCTGCCAGCCTCTGGGCCCGTGAGCTGCGGCTGGACTCGCTCGAGTTCGGCGGTGTGCATCTGTCGCTGGTCGAGGACGCAGAAGGCAAATGGCGGGTGAAGGGGCTGCCGGAGCGAGCCGAACAACCGCCGCCCGATCCGCAGAAGATTCTTGCCGCACTGCAACAGGTGCGGGGTCTGGCTTTACGTGATAGTCAGATCACTTTGGAACCCTTTGCTGAGACGCCGCTGACCCTGAGCTACACCAATCTGAATCTGCGCGTTGACGGCGAGCGCCTGAGGCTTGATGGGCGCAGTGTGCTACCCGATGGACAGAAGTTGGCTGGTCGTATGCAGGTCCGTGTGCAGCCGCGGCATTGGCAGCAGGCCGAGGCGCAGATTTACCTCAGTCTGCCGCAGAGTGATTGGGCTGCATGGTTGCCGCGACGGTTGACGGCCGACTGGCATTTGCAAACGTTGCAAATGGGCGGCGAGGTTTGGGGTCGCTGGAGCAAACAGCGGCTTGAACGCGCCGTGCTGCGTTTGAACGCTCCGCTGTTAAGCGCGACCTATGCCGATCGCGCCCCTTTACAGGTCGAGGATCTGGCAGTCGAGGCGTACGTCGATCATGCCGAGCAAGGCTACCGATTGCTGTTCGATGGGCTGGCCTTCGATCTTGATGGCGAGCGCTGGGGCGATGCGCGAATTCAGTTGCAGCAGGATCAGGCCCGGCAACACTGGCAATTGCAGGCTGACCGGTTGGGTGTCGCGCCGATCGCCACGCTCGTTCGTGCGCTTGCGCCGCTATCGCCGGCAGCAGGCGAGGCGCTGGCGGCACTGCGGCCCAGCGGAACAGTGCGCAATCTTCGGTTGGACTACTACCGCGAGATGGCATCGCCTCAGCAACTGCAGTTTGCGGCCAATCTGGATCGCATCAGCTTCGGGGCACACAACTGGATTCCGGCGGTAGGCAATGCCAGTGGCAGCATTCAGGGCGATCTGGGCAGTGGCGAACTACGCTTGGACAGCAAGGATTTCAGCCTGCAGCTGGCGCCGTTGTATCCCGAGCCCTGGCAATATCGGCACGGTGCAGGTCGCCTGACCTGGAAGCTCGACGAGCAGGCCTTCACCTTGGCAGCGCCCTATCTGCGCGTCGATGGCGAGGAAGGCCGGATCGCAGGGGATTTCCTGATCCGCCTGCCGCGTGATCCGGCCGCAGAAGACTATATGGACCTGCGCGTCGGCTTGAGCGAGGGTGATGCACGCTACACCGAAAAATATCTGCCGACACGCTCGCCGGCTTTGAGCCCCGCGCTGACTACCTGGCTAAAAGAGGCGATTCGCGGCGGTACCGTCGAACAGGGTTACTTCCAGTACCAGGGAGCACTGAACAAGAACGCTTCAGACAGCGCGCGCAGCCTGAGCCTGTACTTCAAAGTGCGTGATGCCGAGTTGGCCTTCCAGCCAGGCTGGCCGGTGCTGCGGCAGGGGCGCGGCGAGGTCTTGATTGAGGACAGCGGCGTTCGCGTACGACTTGCCGAGGGTCGGATTCTGGATAGCCGCGTATATGACGCGACTGCGGACATCCCCCGTGCAGGTAGCGACAAGGTGCCGATACTGGCGGTGAAAGGGCAGGTCTCTAGCAGCCTTGCCGACGCGCTGAAGCTGTTGCAGGAAGCGCCTATAGGCACCGATGAAATCTTTGCCGGCTGGCAGGGGCAGGGGAGCCTGCAGGGCGCGCTGGATCTACAGATTCCGCTGGGCAAAGGCACGCCGCGAGTGGCAGTGGATTTCTCCAGCGACGGCGCATCGCTGCGGATCCCGGAACCGTTGCTCGATCTGGAAGGGCTCAGCGGTAAATTTCGCTACGACACTGCGCGAGGGTTGAGTGCAGAGGATATTCAGGGACGCCTGTTCGGCCGTCCCGTGAGAGGCAAGGCCGTGGCGACGGGGTCGGCTGGCAAGCCGGCCTCACGCATAGAAGCGCGCGGCGCCGTGGGGCTAAAGCGCCTGGTTGAGTGGCTGGAGGTTGAGCAGCCTTTGCCTGCCAGCGGCGAGCTGCCCTATCAGCTGCGCCTGGATCTGGCGGGTGAGAACAGTCAGCTGCAGATCGACTCCTCGTTACAGGGGCTGCGTATCGATCTGCCCGCACCGTTCGGCAAGGCGGCCAGCGTACGCCGTGACACCACATTGCGCATGTCCCTGCAGGGTACGGAGCGGCGCTATGGCGTCAGGCACGGTGAGCTTGCCGCTCTAGCTTTCGCGGCGCCTCCAGGGGCCATGGCGCAAGGGCGCGGTGAGCTACGTCTTGGAGGCGGCGCGGCCAATCTTCCCGGGCGTGCGGGATTGTATGTGAGGGGGCGTCTGCCTGAACTCGACTGGAAAGCCTGGCAGGCAGTGCTGGACCGGTACGGCAGCGGCGACCCACAGCAGGCCACTGGATCCTTACTGCGCCAGGTGCAAGTCGATATCGACCGTTTCAATGGTTTCGGCACCCGCGTTGCCGGTCTTGGCGTAAATCTGCAGCGGATCACTGGTGCCTGGGAACTGGGCTTGCGCAGTACGACCATCAATGGTGCGGTGCGTCTGCCAGACGCTGCAGGCGCTACCATCGTCGCTGATCTGGCGCTGCTGCGCTTGCCTGCTGCGAAGGCCGGCGACGCAGCGCCATCTGCGCATGTCGATCCACTGGCCGATGTGGACCCGCAGAGTCTGCCATCGATGGATATCGCTATCAGGCAAGTCTTCCGGGGCGACGACCTTCTCGGTGCAGGGGCGTTAAAGCTACGCCCAACCAGTGCGGGTGTGGAGTTCCGCGATATTGCACTCGACCTCAAGGGGCTGAAGGTCGGCGGCAACGGCGGCTGGCAGGACGGTTCAACCTGGTACAAGGGCCGCCTGGAGGGCCGCAACCTGGCGGACGTGTTGCTTGCATGGGGCTTCGCACCATCGGTCACCAGCGATAGCTTCCGCTTGGACGTGGATGGGCGGTGGCCAGGTTCGCCGGCCTCGTTCGCCATGGCACGCTATACCGGCAGCATGCAGCCACGGTTGCGCAAGGGGCAGTTCGTCGAGATCGATGGTAGCAGCCAGGCCCTGCGCGTGTTCGGCGTGCTGAATTTCAATTCGATAGGGCGCCGCTTGCGGCTGGATTTTTCCGATCTGTTCAGCAAGGGCTTCAGCTATGACCGGCTGGATGGGAGCCTGAAGGGCAATGCTGGCGTATTCATAACAGGTGAGCCGATTACCGTCAGCGGGCCGTCCAGCAATCTGGAGCTCAATGGCAAGCTGGATATGGCGCGCGACGAGGTCGACGCCAAGTTGCTTGTGACACTGCCAATCAGCAACAACCTGCCTCTGGCAGCCCTGATCGTCGGTGCACCCGCCATCGGTGGGGCGCTGTTCATTGCGGATAAGCTGCTTGGCGACCGAGTAGCGCGTTTCGCTACCGTGCAGTACGACGTCAAGGGCCCATGGCAGTCGCCAAAGATCAGCTTCGACAAGCCATTCGAGAAGCCCAACTGATCCATGATTGTCCTCGGACCTTGCCTTTTACCAGTAGGGATTGCATGTCCTTAGCCGTGATCCAGATGGTCAGTCAGACTGACGTTGCACTTAACTTGCGCCGTGCACGGCAACTGCTCGAGCAGGCCGCAGAGGCAGGCGCACGGTTGGCCGTGCTGCCAGAAAACTTCGCTGCAATTGGCCATAAAGATCCGGCGCTACTCGGGCGCACTGAGGCGACAGGCGAGGGACCGATTCTACCTTGGTTGAAACGCACTGCCCGTGACCTCAGGTTATGGATAGTCGCCGGCACCATCCCGTTACCGCCCGAAGACAGTCCGCAGGGCAGGCCGAATGCCTGCTCGCTGCTGTTCGATGATCATGGGCAGCGGGTCGCGCGTTATGACAAGTTGCATCTGTTCGATGCGGACGTAGCCGACAGCCGCGCCCATTACCGCGAGTCCGATGACTACGCGGCGGGGCAGCAATTGGTGGTAGCCGACACACCGGTCGGTCGACTCGGTCTGACCGTGTGCTATGACCTGCGCTTCGCCGAGCTATATACGGCGCTACGCACAGCGGGTGCAGAGTTGATCAGCGTGCCGTCGGCGTTCACCACGGTGACCGGTGAAGCGCATTGGGAGATCCTGATTCGTGCCCGTGCCATCGAGACACAATGCTATATCCTGGCCGCCGCACAGGGCGGCGAGCATCCCGGCAGTCGCCTCACCTACGGCCATTCGTCTATCGTGGACCCATGGGGTCGGTTGTTATGTGAGCAGGCAACCGGCGAAGCGAGCTTGGTTGCACTGCGAGATGCGGACGAACAGGCTGCCATCCGGCAGCGCATGCCGGTGCAGCGTCACCGCCGATTTTCCGTACCGTGCCTGGTCACGGACCGTTTGGAGTGAATATGAGTGAACTGTTGTTACCCGTCACCGAGCGACTGCTGACCCCCGGCGGCCTGGGTATCGATGATCTACCTGGCCTGCTGGGAGAACTGGCTGGCCCCGGCGTAGATGCGGCGGACCTGTACTTTCAGGATCAGGTCTCCGAGTCCTGGGTGCTGGAAGATGGCATCGTCAAGGAAGGTGGCTTCCACCTGGAGCAGGGCGTCGGTGTCCGCGCGCTGTCCGGCGAGAAGACCGGCTTCGCCTATAGCAATGCCATAACTGCCGATGCGTTGCGCCAGGCGGCCCAGGCTGCGCGCTCGATCGCGCGCAGTGGTCAGCAAGGCGAGGTCAAGGTGCTGTCCAGAGCGGCGTTCGCGCCGCTGTATAGGCAGGATAATCCGCTCGACGGGTTAACCCGTGCCGAAAAGGTCGAGCTGCTAAAGCGCATCGACGTTGCCACGCGCGCGTTGGACCCTCGCATAAAACAAGTCACTGTGAGCCTGGCCGGCGTCTGGGAACACATTCTGGTTGCCGGTATGGATGGCGGCATGGCGACAGATATCCGTCCGCTGGTGCGCTTCAACGTCAGCGTGATCGTCGAGCAGAACGGTCGGCGTGAGCGCGGCGGGCATGGTGGCGGTGGTCGTACTGGCTATCAGCACTTTCTCAGCGAAGACCGGGCGATGGGCTATGCGCGCGAGGCGCTGCGCCAGGCGCTGGTCAATCTCGAGGCGGTCCCCGCGCCTGCAGGCTCTTTGCCTGTGGTGCTCGGCCCCGGTTGGTCCGGTGTATTGCTGCACGAGGCAGTTGGCCATGGCCTGGAAGGCGATTTCAATCGCAAGGGCAGCTCGGCTTACAGTGGACAGATAGGCCAGCAAGTGGCGTCCAAGCTTTGCACCATTGTTGATGATGGCACCCTGGCGGATCGACGGGGCTCGCTCAGTGTCGATGACGAAGGCACACCGACCCAATGCACCACGCTAATCGAGAACGGCATTCTCAAGGGCTACATCCAAGACAAGCTAAACGCCCGCCTGATGGGCGTCGCGCCGACCGGTAACGGCCGCCGCGAGTCTTACGCGCATCTACCGATGCCGCGCATGACCAACACTTACATGCTGGCCGGCGAAAGCGATCCGCAAGAAATCATTCGTTCGGTGAAAAAGGGCATCTACTGCGCCAGCCTAGGTGGTGGTCAGGTCGATATCACCAGCGGCAAGTTCGTGTTTTCCACCAGCGAGGCGTATCTGATCGAGGATGGCAAGATCACTGCGCCGGTCAAAGGGGCGACGCTGATCGGTAACGGGCCCGAGGTGATGAACCGGGTCTCGATGGTCGGTAACGACCTCGCCCTGGATAGCGGTGTCGGTACCTGCGGCAAGGATGGGCAGTCAGTGCCGGTTGGTGTTGGCCAGCCAACGCTGAAGATCGACGAGATTACCGTAGGCGGAACGGGTGCTTGAAGCATCGGCAGACGCCAGGCCGCAAGCGCCAAGAGGAAGCAGGGGGATCCTTATTCACTCTTGTAGCTTGTGGCGGCGTTAGCGTCAGCGCAGTCCGCGTTTGGCTTCGTCCAGCTCGCGGATGTACTTGAAGATTTTGCGGCTCGCAGCTGGCGGTTTGTTACGTGCCGCCTCGTGTTGGGCGTGACGGATCAGCCCGCGTAGGTGCTGGCGGTCGGTCTCGGAGTATTCGGCTACGAAAGCTTCGAGGGTGGCGTCGTCGCCTCCGATGAGGCGGTCGCGCCAGCGCTCTAGTGCGTGGAAGCGTTCGTTGTACTGGCGTGTCGATGCGTCGAGCTGATCGACCAGCGCCAGGATGGCATCGACATCCTGGTCGCGCATCAGCTTGCCGATGTACTGGATGTGTCGTTTGCGGGCGATGTGTGCCTTGTGCTTCGGCGCGTCGGCCAATGCTTTTTGCAGCGCATCGCTCAGCGGCAGGCGGGCAATCAGGTCGGGCTTGAGCGTGGTCAGGCGCTCACCGAGCTCCTGTAGAGCATGCAGCTCGCGCTTGACCTGGGTTTTGCTTTTTTCGTCGAAATCTTCGGCGTCGGAGTGTTCAGACATGGGGGTGGTCCACTAGGAGATGCCGCCATGATAACAGCAGCCCTGGCAGCAGGCTCCAGAGGAGCGGCGCCAGGTTGCAACTTGATTCGATTGCAGTGGTTTGGGAGTGCTTATGAGTGAAGTAGAGGGCATCGGCCCGCACGCGCTGCCCGGTTTGCGCGAGAAGGTCGAGCGCATCATCGAGGAAGCGCGTCGGCAGGGCGCCAGCGCCAGTGAGGTTTCGGTCTCCATGGAGCAGGGATTGTCGACCACGGTGCGCCAAGGCGAGGTGGAGACTGTCGAGTTCAACCGCGACCAGGGATTTGGCATCACGCTCTATGTCGGTCAGAGCAAAGGAACGGCGAGCACGACAGGCAGCGGCGACGATGCCATACGTGAAACCGTGGCAGCGGCGCTGGCCATTGCCAAGCACGCCTCGGAAGACGAGTTCGCGGGGCTTGCCGATGCGGCCCTGATGGCTCGCGAACTGCCCGATCTGGATCTCTACCACCCCTGGGCCATCACGCCCGAGCAGGCGATCGAGCAGGCGCTTAGCTGTGAAAGCGCCGCCTTCGAGGTCGATCAGCGTATCCGTAATGCCGATGGCACCAGCCTCAATACACATCAAGGCTGTCGTGCCTATGGCAACAGCAACGGTTTCATCGGTGGCTACAGCAGCAGCCGGCATAGTTTGAGTTGCGTGATGATTGCCGAAAGCGATGGCCAGATGCAGCGCGATTACTTCTATGACGTGAATCGAATCGGTGAGGCGCTGCTTGATCCCCAGACTATCGGTCGCCGCGCGGCCGAACGTGCCGTGCGGCGCTTGGGCGCACGCCCGATACCTACCTGCGACGTGCCGGTGCTTTTTGCCTCCGAGCTTGCGACTGGTTTGTTCGGCCATTTCATTGCGGCCATATCCGGCGGCAACCTATACCGCAAATCCTCCTACCTGGAGGATGCCCTTGGGCAGACGCTATTTCCTGAATGGCTAAGCCTGGACGAGCGTCCGCACATTCCTCGTGCACTTGGTAGCGCCGGCTATGACGGAGACGGCCTGGCGACCTATGCCAAGCCGTTTGTGGAGAACGGCCGTTTGCTGTCCTATGTGCTATCGACCTATTCGGGGCGCAAGTTGGGTATGCCGAGTACGGCCAATGCCGGGGGAGTACACAACCTGCACGTCAGCCATGGCGAGGAGGATCAGGCTGCTCTGATTCGTCGTATGGGGCGGGGTTTGCTGGTCACCGAGTTGATGGGGCAGGGGTTGAATCTGGTGACAGGTGATTACTCCCGCGGTGCTGGCGGCTACTGGGTAGAAAACGGCGAAATCCAGTTCCCGGTGCAGGAGGTGACCATCGCCGGCAACCTGCGCGACATGTTCCGACAGATTGTCGCTGTCGGCTGTGATATCGAGACGCGCAGCAACGTGCGTACCGGCTCGGTGCTGATCGAGCGGATGATGGTCGCGGGCAAGTGACGCATACCGCGCGGCGCGACCGGAGACGGTCTGCGCCGGCGTGGTGAGGTGATTACTCGCCTTCTTCGAAGTAATCGTCGATCAGCGCGACCAATGCATTGAGTGCATCGTCTTCCTGCTCACCTTCTGTGTGTAGATGCACCGTGCTGCCTTTGCTCGCAGCCAGCATCATGACGGCCATGATGCTCTTGCCGTCCACCAGCGTCGCCGGGCAGCGACCTACGCGGATGGTGCACGGGTACTGATTGGCGACACCGACGAACTTGGCGGCTGCGCGGGCGTGCAGGCCGAGTTTATTGATGATGGTGACTTCGCGGGCGGGCATGGGTGCAGGTATTCCTAAGCGAGGTCCCGGTGACGGACCTGCAAGTTCTTCAGCGGCTCTTTTAGCGCCTGACCCAGGCGTTCAGCCAGGTAGACCGAGCGATGATGGCCCCCGGTGCAGCCGATGGCGATGGTGACGTAGGCCCGGTTGCTGGCGGCAAAGCGCGGCAACCATTTACTTAGATAGCCGTGGATGTCCTGAAACATCTCATCCACGTCAGGCTGAGCAGCCAGATAGTCGACGACAGGCTGGTCGAGCCCGGAGAAGTCGCGCAGCTCGGCCTTCCAGTACGGATTCGGCAGACAGCGCACGTCGAATACCAGGTCGGCGTCCACAGGCATGCCTCGTTTGAAGCCGAACGACTCGATGAGAAAGGCTGTGCCCGGTTCGGGCTTGTTGAGCAGGCGCAGCTTTAGCATGTCGCGAAGCTGATACAGGTTCAGGTGCGTGGTATCGATCTTCAAGTCGGCATGATCGATTATCGTCGCCAGCAACAACTCTTCGTCATGGATCGCTTCGGCCAGAGAGCGGTTCTCGTTGGTCAGCGGGTGGCGCCGGCGGGTTTCCGAAAAACGCTTGAGCAAGGTTTCGTCGTCGGCGTCCAGATAAAGAACGTCGCACAGGATGTGCTTCGCACGCACCTCCGCGAGTAGTTCCGGGAATCGCTGCAGCTGGCTGGGAAGGTTGCGCGCATCGATCGATACGGCGACCTGCGGGTGCAATAACTCGGTATGCAGCAGGGCGCGTTCGGCGAGCTCGGGTAGCAACCCGGCGGGCAGGTTATCGATGCAATAGAAGCCATTGTCCTCGAGCACGTTCAGCGCGGTGCTTTTGCCTGAGCCCGAGCGTCCACTGACGATGATCAGCCGCATCTGGTGCCCATTGCGCTAAGCCCCATTCTGCACGTCAACCACTACCTGGTAGAGGTGCTGATTGCTCGTCGCCTGGCGCAGCCGTTGGCGTACGTCTTCGCGGTCGAGCATGCTGGCGATCTGGCGTAGCAGTTCGAGGTGCTCGTCTGTAGCTGCCTCTGGGACCAGCAGGACGAACAGCAGGTCCACCGGCGCGCCGTCGATGGCGTCGAAATCCACTGGTGTCTGCAGGCGCAGAACGGCGCTCAGCGGTGCGTTGCAGCCGACCATGCGGCAGTGCGGGATGGCAATGCCGTTGCCGAAGCCGGTGGAACCGAGCTTCTCGCGGGCAATCAGGCTTTCGAAGATGGTCTGGGAATCGAGGTCGATGAGGTCCTGGGCGATCACCTTGGCGATCTGCTCCAGGACGCGTTTCTTGCTACCGCCCGGGACGTTCACCAGTGAACGTCCGGGGGTCAGGATGTTTTCGAGTCGGATCATAGTGAGTCAGCGGGTGACGGCGCCCTGAGTGTGGTCGAGCTGCTTTTCCTTGTGCTTGATCAGCTGACGATCAAGCTTGTCGGCGAGCAGGTCGATGGCAGCGTACATGTCTTCGTGTTCGGCGATGGCCACTACTTCGCGGCCGGCGACGTGCAGAGTTGCTTCGGCTTTCTGCTTGAGCTTCTCGACCTGGAGAATCACCTGGACACTGATGATGCGGTCGAAATGACGGGCAAGACGCTCGAATTTCTCCTCGATGTAGTCACGCAGGGCGTCGGTTACTTCCAGATGAACACCGCTGATCTTGACTTGCATACTGCTATCTCCTTTGCCTAGTGCGAAGAGCAGGTTGGTAGGCCTGCCGCCGGGACAGTTGGACCAGTGGCCGATCACAGCAATCGTTTACGCTCGCTGGACGGTGCGATACCGAGTGACTCCCGATACTTTGCAACGGTACGACGGGCCACCTGGATGCCCTGCGCTTCCAGTAAACCAGCGATCTTGCTGTCGCTCAACGGCTTTTTCTGGTTTTCCGCGGCGACCAGCTTCTTGATGATTGCGCGAATCGCAGTAGATGAACACTCGCCACCTTCGGCGGTGCTGACGTGGCTGGAAAAGAAGTACTTGAGTTCGTAGATACCGCGCGGCGTGTGCATGTATTTCTGCGTAGTCACGCGAGAAATGGTCGACTCGTGCATACCCACCGCCTCGGCGATGTCATGCAGCACCAGCGGCTTCATCGCCTCGTCGCCGTGCTCGAGGAATGCGCGCTGGTGCTCGACGATCTGGGTGGCGACCTTCATCAGCGTTTCATTGCGGCTGAGCAGGCTTTTGATGAACCAGCGCGCTTCCTGCAGCTGGTTGCGCATGAAGGTGTTGTCGGCGCTGGAGTCGGCGCGTTTGACGAAGCCGGCGTACTGCGCATTGACGCGTAGTTTCGGCATTGCCTCCTGGTTCAGCTCGACCAGCCAACGATCATTGTGTTTGCGCACGATCACATCGGGCACCACGTATTCAGGTTCGCTGGCCTCGATCTGCGAGCCGGGGCGGGGGTTCAGGCTCTGAATCAGCTCGATGACCTGGCGCAGCTCGTCTTCCTTGATCTTCATTCGGCGCATCAGCAGGCTGTAGTCACGGCTGCCGAGTATGTCCAGATGATCACTGACCAGCCGTTGCGCTTCATTCAACCAGGCGGTTCGCTCGGGGAGCTGGCGTAGCTGCAGCAGCAGGCACTCGCGCAGGTCGCGCGCGCCGATGCCGGCTGGTTCGAACTGCTGAATGCGCCGCAGCACGACTTCGACTTCATCGAGTTCGATTTCAAGCTCGGGGTCGAACGAGTCGACGATTTCCTGCAGCGACTCGTCGAGATAACCCTGATCGTTGATGCAATCGATCAACGTGGTGGCGATGAGGCGGTCGGTATCGCTCATTGGCGCGAGGTTGAGCTGCCACAGCAGGTGGCTTTGCAGGCTGATGCCAGTCGACGTGCGGCTGGTGAAGTCCCACTCGTCGTCATCGTTGCTGGGTAGGCTGCTGGCGCTGGTCTGATAGATATCTTCCCAGGCAGTGTCTACCGGCAGCTCGCTGGGAATGCGCTCGCCCCAGTCGCCGTCTTCAAGGCTCTCGGCGCTGTGGGAGGGTTCCTCGTAGGTGCTTTCCTGGCTGCTGCTTTTCTCAGCGCCGGATTCGCCCGGCCGTTCGGCAGCTTCGGCCATGGGGTCGGCGTTGTCGAAGTCGTCACCGTCTTCTTCCCGCTCGAGCATGGGATTGGAATCCAGTGCCTCCTGGATCTCCTGTTGCAGATCGAGGGTGGATAACTGGAGGAGCCGTATGGCCTGTTGCAGCTGCGGTGTCATCGTCAGCTGCTGGCCCATCTTCAGGGCTAGCGATGGTTTCATGGCAGAGGACTTCAAACCTTTTATGCCGGCGCAACCGCGCCCGTTCCGACATGTGGCGCGCCAGGCGCCAACAGAAAGCAAATTATATGCCTGCCGAGGAAGCCTTTGCCTAGGGCCGATTTGCCGAGCTGCGCAAAAAAAACGGCTCTACAGACGGAATTCGTGGCCCAGATAGACTTCCTTGACCAGTTGGTTGCTCAGGATTGTTTGGGCGTCGCCCTCGGCGATCAGCTGGCCATCGTTGACGATGTAGGCGGTTTCGCAGATGTCCAGGGTTTCACGGACATTGTGGTCGGTGATCAGTACGCCGATGCCCTTGGCCTTGAGGTGGTG
>Ga0189292_10314_pt1 | contig 18009 bp, 16 predicted proteins | sample UW1oraminimetaG_FD_130317 | JGI IMG/M metagenome (GOLD analysis project Ga0189292, IMG submission 130317) | Marine microbial communities from the Costa Rica Dome - UW179A-orange mini metaG | ecosystem: Environmental > Aquatic > Marine > Oceanic > Photic zone | place: Costa Rica: the Eastern...
CAAGGGCCTGCTGCGTTCGCGGCACAACAACTATTTCACCCTGCCGGTGCTGTTCATCATGATCAGCAACCACTTCCCGAGCACTTACGGCAGCGAATACAACTGGCTGATCCTCGCCGCGCTCGGCGCGCTGTCGGTGCTGGCGCGCCACTACTTCAACACCCGCCACAACAGTAATCGCTTCGCCTGGGCGCTTCCGGCGGCGGCACTGGGCATGATCTGCCTGGCCTACGTCACAGCGCCGAACCGCCAACCGGCACCGAACCTGACAGCGACCTCGCCGGAACAGGCCAGCATGAGTGCACAGCAGAGCGGCGCCAGCCAGTTCACCCAGGTCAGCGAGGTGATTCACGAGCGCTGCACCGTATGTCACTCCGCGCAGCCGAGCAGCCCGCTGTTCAGCGCAGCGCCGGCGGGCGTGATGTTCGATACCGCCGAACAGATGCGCGAGCAGGCGGCGAAGATCCATGCGCAGACCGTGGCCAGCCAGATCATGCCGCTGGGCAACATCACCCAAATGACCCAGGACGAGCGTGACCTGCTGGGCGACTGGATAGCCAAAGGCGCTTCCATCGACTGAGCAAACACGCCGCGCGTAACCCGCGCGGCGGCACCCTAGTCAGCACTGGCAATGCAGTGCTGCATCACGGCAACTCCCGCTTATACGCCGACGACGGCCACGCAGATTCCCGCAAGGAATATCGCCGCCGACGCTACCCATTCACCGTCGCCTCGTTAAAATGCCGCGCCCTCTCCTTGCCGGACGCCGCCCTGTGATTGAAGCCAGCTGGATCGCCTTCGCCTTTGCCCTCGGCCTGCTTGCCCGCTTCATCGGCCTGCCGCCGCTGATCGGCTATCTGGGCGCCGGCTTCGCGCTGGCCGCAGCGGGCGACTATGTAGGCGTGACCCGTGACGACAGCATCATTCTCGATCACCTGTCACATTTGGGCGTGCTTCTGCTGCTATTCACAGTGGGGCTCAAGCTCAAGCTCGGCAATTTGGTGCGCAGGGAAGTCATTGGCGGAAGCTTGCTGCACTTTTTCATCTCCAGCGTGCTAGTGATGCCGGCAATCATGCTGATACTCGACAGTAGCTGGCGTGAGGCCATGCTGCTGGCGATAGCGCTGTCCTTTTCCAGCACGGTGCTGGCGGCCAAGGTGCTGGAGAGCAAGCGCGAACTGCGCGCCTTCCACGGCCGCGTCGCCATCGGCGTGCTGATCATCCAAGACCTTATCGCTCTGGTGGTCATGAGCCTCGCCGCGGGCAAGGTCCCCTCCGCCCGGGGCATTGCTGGTGTTCCTGCTGCCGCTGTTGCGGCCCGTGCTGTTCCGCTTGCTCGATCACAGCGGCCACGAGGAGCTGATGGTGCTGCTCGGTTTGATGCTGGCACTGGTGGCCGGCGGTCTCGGCTTCGAATACGTCGGCCTGAGCTCCGAACTGGGGGCGCTGGCCTTCGGCGCCATGCTCGCCAAACACAAGCGCGCCAGCGAGCTCGCCAATTCGTTATGGGCGATCAAGGAAGTGTTCCTGGTGGGCTTCTTCCTGAAGATCGGCATCGGTGGGCTGCCGGATGCCGACGCCCTCTGGTTTGCCTTTGCCATGTCGCTGCTGCTGCCGCTCAAGGCGGTGCTCTTCTTTGGCCTCTTCATCGCTTTCCGCTTGCGCGCCCGCAGCGCCTTTCTCAGCGCGGCCAGCCTGACCAACTACAGCGAATTCGGCCTGATCGTCGCCAGCGTGGTACTGCCGCAATGGCTGATGCCGTTGGCGATCACCGTCGCGTTTTCGTTCATCGTTTCGGCGCAGATCAACCGCTTTGCCCATCCGCTGTACGAACGTCTGGCGCCGCGCTTGATCCGCTGCGAGCGCAACATTCGCCACCCGGACGAGCAGCCGGTTTCGCTGGACGACGCGCGCATTCTGATCATGGGCATGGGCCGTACCGGCCGCGCCGCCTACGACTACCTGGCGGAGAAGGGATTTCGCCTGATCAGCCTCGACTCCGACCCGGTCATGGTGGAGAAGAACACCGCCGAGGGCCGGCACATTCTCTTTGCCGATGCCGAGGACCAGATGTTCTGGCAGAGCCTGGAAATGAACGAGGTCGAAGCGGTGATCCTGGCGATGAACGATCCCGAGGCCAAGATCATCTCTACCCGCAAGCTGCGCGAAAGCGGCTTCGGCGGGCTGATCGTGTCCCACGCTATGTACGAGGACATCGCCCAACGCATTCAGGAAGCCGGCGCCGACCGTACCTATCTGACCATGAGCGAAGCCGGCGCGGGCCTTGCGGAGAACGTTTCTCGAGAATTGCAGGCACCGCGCTGAGGCCGGGGCCAGACGCCTTCGCGGCGCCTGGGCCAATTGCCGTCGATCCAATTGTGCACAATTTTTCGATTTATTGTTTATCAGCCTGTCTACAGGTTGCTATAGTCCAGGCGTCCTGACCGATCGAACAGCTTTCGACGGACAGCGATAGAGGTGCCGTGAAGCCTCGCAAGCCCATGACCGTAAAACAACAAATGGCAGGCTTAACAATGACCGCAACCGAAAACAGGAGCGGCACCGCTCCGCAGGCGAACCAGGACCTCATCTACCAGCTCGATGATCGCCCCGGCCCGCTACCAGCAACCTTCGCCGCCTTGCAGCACGTGCTGGCCAGCTTCGTCGGCATCATTACGCCAACCCTGATCGTCGGCAGCGTGCTCGGCCTGGATCAATACGTCCCCTACCTCGTCAGCATGGCGCTGTTCGTCTCCGGCCTCGGCACCTTTGTCCAGGCCAGGCGCTTCGGGCCCATTGGCTCAGGGCTGCTATGCCTGCAGGGCACCAGCTTCGGCTTTCTCAGCGCGATTCTAAGCGCCGGCTTTATCGTCAAGGGTCGCGGCGGCAGTCCTGAGGAAATTCTCGCTACGCTGTTCGGCGTGAGTTTCTGCGCCGCGTTCGTCGAGATCGCCTTCAGCCAGTGCATCAACAAGCTGCGCCGGGTGATCACCCCGGTGGTCACTGGCACCATCATCTGCCTGATGGGCCTTTCGCTGATCAAGGTGGCGATGACCGACATCGCCGGCGGCTATGGCGCCGACGACCTCGGCGCCCTGCCCAACCTGGCGCTGGCCGGCCTGGTGATCGGCATCATCGTGGTGCTCAACCGCTTTCCCTGGGCGATCCTGCGGCTGTCGGCGGTGATCATCGCGTTGACGGCGGGTTATCTGGCGGCTTGGTACATGGGCAAGGTGAACTTCGCCGAGCTGGGCGAGCTACCGCTGCTCAGCGTGCCGCAACCGTTCCGCTTCGGTTTCGCCTTCGACTGGATGGCGTTCATTCCGATCGCGGTGATCTTCCTCATCACACCGCTGGAAACCGCCGGCGACCTCACTGCCAACTCGATGATCTCGCGCCAGCCGGTGCGCGGGCCTGTGTATCTGCGGCGGATCAAGTCGGGAATCCTCGCAGATGGCTGCAGCTCGGCGGTCGCCGCGGTGTTCAACAGCCTGCCGATGACCACCTTCAGCCAGAACAACGGCGTCATCCAGCTCACCGGCGTCGCCAGCCGCTACGTCGGCTACTACATCGCCGCGGTCCTCGTACTGCTGGGTCTGTTCCCCTATGTCGGCGGTGTGCTGCAGCTGATGCCCAAGCCGGTGCTCGGCGGCGCCACGCTGATCATGTTCGGCACCGTGGCCATCGCCGGCATCAAGATCCTCGCCGAGGCCGGCCTGCATCGGCGCAACATGCTGATCGTGTCGATATCCCTCGGGTTGGGGCTGGGCGTCGCCGGGGTTCCGGAAGTATTGAGCGCGATGCCCGAGGTGCTGCGGAACATCTTCGGCTCGCCGATCACCATCGGGGCCTTCAGCGCCATCCTGCTCAACCTGTTCCTGCCACGCGAGGCGAGCGAGGTGGACGTGTTCGATCCGGAAGAGCTGATCGAGGATGCCGTCGGCACCAATACGCTGTCGGTGAACATTCCGGACTACCAGCAGCACGATCGTCACAACCGTGACGTCATGCCACAGGCAGCGCGGGCCGATTCAACGGGCTGAACGACACACACACCGCTTCCCGCCGTCTCGGCCTTCGCCCAGAATACGCGCCCGGTCGCGACGGCCTAGCCTATAAAAAAACACACAGGAACCACTTCCATGCAACTGAAGACTGCCCCGCTCTGCCTCGCCCTTACCGGCACACTGCTTGCGACACCGACGCTGGCTGGCGATCTGATGCATTGGCAAAACAACAGCCTGACCTATCTTTACGGCCAGGATTACAAGGTCGACCCTGACACCCAGCAGACCGTCACCTTCGAACATGCCAGCGGTTGGGCATGGGGCGACATGTTCTTCTTCGTCGACAACATCTGGTACAACGGCGTGAGCGGGAGTGACGGCCATACCTACTACGGCGAGTTCAGCCCACGCCTGTCGCTAAGCAAGATCAGCGGAAGCGACCTGTCCTTCGGTGTGGTCAAGGACGTGCTGGTTGCCGCCACCTATGAGCGCGGAGAAAGCTCGGCCGAAGGCGTACCGAATCAGAACTACCTCTTGGGCCCGGGTTTCGATCTGGACCTGCCCGGCTTCGACCGTTTTGCACTGAACTTCTACTATCGCAAGCCCGACGGTTCCACCGGCCGCGCTTCCGGTCAGTGGCAGGTGACCCCCACCTGGGCGATGACTTTCCCGGTTGGCAAGTCGGACATCCTCTTCGACGGCTTTATCGATTGGGTCGTCAACGACGCCGGTTCCGAGTCGCGCGGAGACTTTCTGAAGAAGAACCTGCACATCGTCCCGCAGATCAAGTACGACCTGGGCAAGGCGCTGGACTACACCCCGGGCAAGCTCTACGTCGGTATCGAGTACGACTATTGGTCCAACAAATACGGCATCGAAGACGGCGGCTTCGTCAGCGAAAACTTCGTTGGCAAAACTGACCAGAGCACCTTCAGCGCCATCGTCAAAGCGCACTTCTGAGTGCTGTCGCGAAGGGGTTCCACGCCCCTTCGCCTCTCCTCCGGCGCTTCGGTTGAGGGGCTTGCGACCGGGGTGCTAGCATGCGGGCGCTTGTTCGTATCGCCGGCAGCCAGCGAAAGGCCCCCATGTCCAGTATCCGTGAGCGCAACAAAGAGCTGATCCTCAAAGCCGCCAGCGAAGAGTTCGCCGAAAAGGGCTTCGCCGCGACCAAGACCAGTGACATCGCGGCCCGAGCCGGGCTGCCCAAGCCCAACGTCTACTACTACTTCAAGTCCAAGGAAAACCTCTACCGCGAGGTGCTGGAGAGCATCGTCGAACCCTTGCTCGAAGCCTCGGCGCCGTTCAACCAGCCTGGCCATCCTGCCGAGGTTCTGCGCGCCTATATCCGCACCAAGATCAGGATTTCCCGCGACCACGCTTGCGCCTCCAAGGTGTTCGCCAACGAGATCATGCACGGCGCCCCGCACCTGTCCCCGGAGCGCACCACGCAGCTCAACACCCAAGCCGCGCACAACATCGCCTGCATCCAGCGCTGGATCGACGATGGCCTTATGGCGAGGGTCGATGCCAATCACCTGCTGTTCAGCATCTGGGCAGCGACCCAGACCTACGCCGATTTCGACTGGCAGATCAGCACCGTCACCGGCAAGGCCCGGCTCGACGACGCCGACTACGACGCGGCCGCCGAAACCATCATCCGCCTGGTGCTCAAGGGCTGCGAGATCGCCGAACCGAGCTGACGCCTTACGGCGACGTGCCATCTGACGCAGCGACTCAACTTCCGCATTGCCGACCCCGCCGGGCAAATTGGACGGGCGAAATTCGCCGTGACGCTTGTCCTATGGTGATCGCGCCGCCTTGGCGCCCCGGACCTGCACGCTCACAATGCCCGAATACCTCGCGCCGGTTCCTCGCTGGGAACCCCACGAACGCCCGTCGATGCCCGGCTCGCCGGCGATCCTGCTGCACAGTCCGCCGCGGCGTCTGGCCTATGCCGCAGTGGCGGTGCTGGTGGGGCTGACCGGCGGGCTCGGCAATGCCCTGTTCATCGCCAACCTGCCGGCGATCCAGGGCGACCTGGGCCTGACACCCGAACAGGGTGCATGGCTGCCCGCCGCCTACTTCATGGTGAATGTCTCGACCAATCTGCTGCTGATCAAGGTGCGCCAGCAATACGGCCTGCGCGTCTTCGCCGAGATCGGCCTGGCCGTGTATGCCTTGCTGACCATCGCCCACGTGTTCGTCGAGGGCCTGGGCATGGCGATGTTCGTGCGCGCCGCCAGCGGCTTCGCTGCCGCCACCACCACCTCACTCGGGCTGTTCTACATGCTGCAGGCCTTCCGCAAGGTGGACCTGCCACGAGGCGTGATCGTCGCCTTCGGCATGACCCAGGTCGCCACGCCGCTGGCCTGGCTGTTATCGCCACCACTGGTGGATATCGGCCAGTGGCACCGCCTGTATGTGTTCGAAAGCGGCCTGGCCCTGTGCTCGCTGGCTGCTGTGGTGGTGCTCAAGCTCCCGGTGGGCGAGCGCATCAAGGTCTTCGAGCCGCTGGATTTCCTTACCTTTGCCCTTTTCGCCCCCGCCCTGGCGCTGGTTGCAGCAGTGTTCGCCCAGGGCCGCGTGCAGTGGTGGACCGAAGCGCCGTGGCTGGGCTACGCACTGATCGCGGCCCTGCTGCTCAGCTGCCTGACCTTCATGATCGAACATCACCGGCGCAATCCGCTGCTGCAGACGCGCTGGCTGGGCACCGCCGAGATGCTGCGCTTCGCCTTCGGTGCGCTGGCGCTGCGTTTTCTGCTGTCCGAACAAAGCTATGGCGCGGTCGGCCTGCTGCAGACGCTCGGCATGGGGCCGGATCAGCTGCGCCCGTTGTATGCGGTGATCCTGCTGGGGCTGGTGACGGGGATCGCCGCCAGTGCGATGACCTTTAGTCCGAGGACGGCTTCAGCGCAGATCCTGCTCTCGATCGTGCTGATCGGCGTGGCGAGCTTTCTCGACGTGGACGCAACCAGCCAGACCCGCCCGCACGACCTGTTCCTCAGCCAGGGCCTGCTGTCCTTCGCCAGCGGCATGTTCCTCGGCCCGCTGCTGATCACCGGCATCGGCAAGGCGCTGGCCAACGGGCCGAACTACCTGGTCAGCTTCATTGTGCTGTTTTCCATGACCCAGAGCCTGGGCGGGCTGGCCGGCCCGGCCGTGTTCGGCACCTACCAGATCGTCCGCGAGCAGCACCACTCGGCACATCTGTCTGAGCAGATCGTTCCGGCAGACCCGCGTGTCGCCGCCCGTCTCGCCCAGCAGAGCCAGGCGCTGGCCGCGACCCAGCTCGACCCGCAGCTGCGCCAGGCGCTCGGCGGTGCTCGCCTGTCGCAAACCGTCACCCGCGAAGCCAACGTACTGGCCTTCAACGACGTGTTCCGCCTGATCGGCCTGCTCGCCATCGCCGTGCTCGGCTGGTCACTGTTCCATACCCTGCGCCTGGCGCGACAGAAGAAGGCTTCCGCCCCATGAGCGATGCGCGCACACCCGACGACCAGACCACACCGACCACGGACGCTGGCGGCACCCCACCCGAGCCACCCAAGACCATCCAGCCGAGCCGCCGCTCGGTGCTGCTGATGTCGTTGGTCGCCCTGGTCGGGGTGCTGGCGATTCTTTACGCCTGGCAGCTCTGGCCCTTCTCCGGCAGCCAGGTGACGACCGAGAACGCCTATGTACGTGGTCAGCTCACCGTGCTCGCGCCGCAGGTCGCCGGCTACGTCACCGAGGTGCGCGTACAGGACTTCGAGCAGGTCCGCCAGGGCCAGGTGCTGGTGCGCATCGATGACAGGCAGTACCAGCAACGGGTCGCCCAGCGGCGCGCCGAACGGGACGCCGCACGCTTCGAGCTGGAAAACCTCGACCAGCAGCTGGCCGCCGACCGCGCCACCCTGGCCGTCCGCCGCGCCGACCTGTTCGCCGCCGAAGCCGAACTGGTTCGTGCGCGGACCGATGAGCGCCGTGTCGATGAGTTGGCCGAGCGCGGCTCCGTCTCCATTCGCGAGCGCGATCAGGCCCGCGCCAGCGCCCTCGCAGCCAAGGCAAACGTACAGAAAGCGCGTGCTGCCATCGAGATCGCCGAGCAGACGCTCAAGGCCAGCGATGTCTCCCGTGGCGGCCTGGACGCGCGGGTACAGATCGCCGAGGCCACCCTGCACCAGGCCGAGATCGACCTGGCCAACACCGAAATCGTCGCCCCCACCGCCGGCCGTGTCAGTGAAGTGGGGGTGCGCCTGGGCCAGTACGTTTCAGCCGGGTCGCAGCTGCTCTTCCTGGTTCCGCCCAAGCTCTGGGTGATCGCCAATTACAAGGAAACCCAGACGGCAAACATGCGCGCCGGGCAGCCGGTCACCTTCGAGGTCGACGCGCTGGACGGTGCGCGTCTTACCGGGCGCGTCGAGCGCCTGGCTCCGGCAACTGGTTCCGAGTTCAGTGTCCTGCGCCCGGACAATGCCACCGGCAACTTCACCAAGGTCGTACAGCGCCTCCCGGTGCGCATCGCCATCGATCCCGATCAGCCACTGCTCGAGCGCTTGCGTCCCGGCCTGTCGGTCATCACCCACGTGGACACCGCTGCGCAATGAAGCTGTATGGCCTGTTTGGCGCGCTGACGCTCGGTTTGCTCTGCGCTTGCGTACCGCACCGTGAACCGATACCCCAGCAGGCTCGGCTAGAGGAGATACCTGCTCAGTGGCGCAGCCCTGCCGATGGCACAACCCCCATCGAGCGATGGTGGCAGGGTTTTGGCGACCCCGCGCTGGCGGCGCTGGTCGAGCGGTCGTTGGCGCGCAACACCGACCTGCTGACCGGGGCGGAGCGCCTGGACGCCGCCCGCGAGCAGATCCGACTGTCTCGCGCGGCCCTCTTGCCGAGTTTGGATGCCGTGCTCGGGGCCGAGCGCAGCCAGGATTTCGGCGCAGCCGGCCTGACCACCACCACTGCCGCGCAGCCTGGCCTCCAGCTCAGCTATGAAGCGGACCTGTGGGGACGCCTCGCCCGTCTGCGCCAGGTTGCCGAATTGCAGTACGAGGCTTCGGCGGCCGAACAGCAAAGTCTGCGCCTGGCGGTCGCCGCCACTGTGGCCCAGGGCTATGTGTCCTTGTTGTCGCTGGATCGCCAGCTCGCGCTGACCCACGAAACCGTGGAGTCGCGGCAGGCGGCGCTGCACCTGGCCGAGGATCGGGCGCGGATGGGCTACACCTCGGAGCTGGAGCTGACCCAGGCCCGCGCCGAGTTCGAAGCCGCGGCGCAGCTGGTACCGCAACTGGAACAGGCCATCGTCGAGCAGGAGCATGCACTGCGCCGGCTCGCCGGCGACTCACCCGGCCCGGTGGCGCGCGGTACGCTGGATGCGCTGCATCCACCCGCAGTGCCCGGCGCCCTCCCCGCGGCACTGCTGCGCCAACGCCCCGATCTGTACCAGGCCGAACAGCAGCTGGCGGCCAGTGACCTATTCCTCGACAGCGAACGTGACCGCTTCCTGCCGCAAGTGCAACTTTCCGCGAGCCTCGGGCGCCTTTATGTGAACGCGCTGGATTACGACCCGGTAAAGGTCTGGAGCCTGGGCGCCAGCGTACTCGCCCCGCTGTTCGATGGTGGCCGCCGCGAGGCCGGCGTCGCGGTGGCCACGGCCGAGCGCAATCAGGCGGCCTATGCCTATCGCGCGGCAGTGCTCACCGCCTTCGGTGAAGTGGAGAATGCCCTCTCCGGTCTGGATCGCCTGGCCAGCCAGAGCGACCGCATCGAGGCACGCCGCACGGTACTGGCGCGCTCACTGGAGATCGCCGAGGACCGCTATCACGGTGGCTATTCGTCCTATCTCGAAGCGCTCGATGCCCAGCGCAACCTGTTCGATACCCAGCTGACGGAAGTGCAACTGCGGGAGGCGCGAATCAATCGTCTGATTCAGCTCTATCGCGCGCTCGGCGGGGGCTGGAAAGCGCCGAGCGAAATGGCGGCCGAGTTCTGATCAAGCCGAAGTACGGAATGGGCCTGCCCGAACTGACGCCCATAAAAAACGCCAGCAGAAGCTGGCGTTTTTCATGCCTTAGAGGCGAACGCGCTAATGGTCAGCTCCGGGCGCGCGCCGCGTCACGCAATGCCTTGACCTGGTCATGGTTGCGCTGTACGCCCTGGTATTGACGTTCAACCACGATCCGCACTTCGGCCGGCAGATCTTTTTCCAATGCCTTGCGGTAGCTCTTCACCGCAACATCTTCACCACGCTCACACTCGTTGAGGATGGCCTCATCGTCCTTGCCGGTGATCATCGACTTGAGGTCGACCCAACGGCGGTGCATATCGGCCGCCATGCTGGTGCTGGTTTCCGGATCACCGCCCATCGAGCGGACCAGCTGCTGCAGCTCGGCAGCGGCCGTGGCGCAATCGCGCGAACGTTGATTCATGGTGCTCTTGAGCTGCGGATCACGCAGGTCCTCAGCGCATTCGAGAAAGCCTTTTTCGCCGTCCTTGCTAGTTTCAATCAGATCGTTGAGCACTGAAATCGTGTCTTTCGTATCCATCTTTTATCTCCTGACAAGTCGACTTGGAAGTGGGCGCCAGAATGCGGCCCGCGTTATAAAGTCGACTGCCCGCCCTCGCCAAAGGTTCAGCCAAACCGCCCGAAGGCAGTGCAGGGCTCAGCCGAATCGCCCCAAAATCGCGCCTCGCAGCGCGGCTCAGCCTGCAGCGGCACGAGCATGGAGGGGCATTGGCCGGCCTAACAGGTAACCCTGCGCCTTGTTCACTTCCAAGCGCCGCAACATGGCCAGCTCTTCGCGCGTTTCGACGCCTTCGGCCACCACCTTGCAGCCTGTCTCCTCGGCAAAACGGATCAGTGCAGCAGCCAGGGCGCGGCTGCCAGTGTCGCTATCGATATTACGGATCAGGCTACTATCGAGCTTGATCACATCAGGCTTCAGCTTGAGGATGTGGCGGAAGCTGGCGTAGCCGGCGCCCGCATCATCGACAGCCAGGCGCAATCCTTTGCTGCGCAGCGGCTCGAGCGCTTCAGCGAGCAATGCATAATCCTGTACGCAAGCGTGCTCGGTGACCTCCAGCATCAGACGCACCATTGGCTGGTGGGCCAGCACATTGTCCAGCGCCCCGGCAAGAATGGTGTCGGGCGAGACGTTCAGCGACAGGTAGCTGTTGGGCGGCAACCGATCCATGCCTTTCAAAGCCGCTTCAATCAGTGCTACCTCCAGCTCTTGCTGCAGGCCCACCTGCCCCGCCTCATCGAACCACTTGTCCGGCGTGCGTTGCGGCTCTGCGCTGAACCGAGCCAGCGCCTCATGGCCAACGATGCGGTTCTCTACAAGATGCACGATTGGCTGATAGACCACGCCATAGGCGCGGTTGGCCAACACCGCTGCGACCCGATTGCGCTTCGCCTCGCGTGCATCCAGTCTTTTCGCCTGGGATTCGAGCAACCGCCCGGCGAATGCCGCAAACAGGCGCAACGTGTTGAGATCGCGCTCGTTCAGGCTACTGTCCGGCCGTGTGCTGAAGCAGCAGAAAGTACCGTAGAGCGCACCATCGCTGAAGCGGATAGGCACGCTCAGATGGGCGCCAACTGGCAGCTCGGCGGTAACCGGCAGGAGCAACGCTTCAGCGAGCTGCGTGGCGTCGTTGATCAGCTCGGGCAGGCGCCCGTCAACAACCCGTTGGCAGTAGCTTTCCTCTAGCGGACCGGAGTCACCAACGCAGAGCGTCAGGTGTTCGGTCCGGCCGTCGACGTGTCGGAAGATGCGGGCACCCTCGCTGAACTCGGCAACGAACGCCACCTCCATTCCCAAGTGGTTGCGCACGGCGTGCAAGGCCTCGCATAGCATCGTGCCGATCGACAGGTTGCCGGGCTCCAGCTTCGCCAGCATCGCTGCGGGGTCCAATACTTCGCGGGTTGAATCTAGGTGTCTGAGCATCCATACCTCCTGCAACAACCGAATCAATATCGATTGGCCACTACCTTGGCCTGTTCGAGACATAGAACAGGCCAGGAACTGGCCAATAGCCAGCGCCGGAACATGCCAGCCGACAAGCGGTGGCATGGCAGCTCCAGATGCTCAGGCCGACCGTCGCCAGGCGCGAGCGACCATAGATTTATCAGCCCTCATCGACTGCAAGGCGTACCCATGTCGGGGCATGGTCACTGGCATGCTCCTGGTCGCGTACCCAGCGATCGACGCCGGCATCCTGCAGCCGCGGCCCAAGGTCCGGGCTGAGCAGCAGATGGTCGATGCGCAGCCCGGAGTTCTTCTGCCAGTGCTGGCGAAAGTAGTCCCAGAAGGTGTAGATGCGCTCGTCGGGGTACCTGGCGCGCAACGCGTCGGTCCAGCCCTGCGCCAGCAGGCGCTCGAAACATTCACGGCTTTCCGGCTGCAGCAGCGCGTCCTTCTTCCAGGAGCGCGGGTTGTAGATGTCCTCGTCGGTGGGTACCACGTTGTAGTCGCCGGCCAGCACTACCGGGTGGCCGCTGGCGAGCAGGCCGGCGGCGTGCTCTATGAAGCGCTCGAACCAAGCCAGCTTGTAATCGAACTTCGGCCCCGGCTGCGGGTTGCCATTGGGCAGGTAGAGGCAGGCAACGATCACGCCCTGCACGGCCGCTTCCAGATAGCGGCTGTGGCTGTCATCGGGATCGCCCGGTAGCCCGCGACGAATCTCCAGCGGCTCGCAATCGCGGGCCAGGATCGCCACGCCATTCCACGACTTCTGCCCCTGCCAGATCGCGCCATAGCCGGCCGCGCGGATGTCATCGATGGGAAAGTCGGCGTCCTGCGCCTTGAGTTCCTGCAGGCAGACCACATCAGGCTGCTCGCGCGCCAGCCATTCGAGCAGATTGGCCCGACGTGCACGGATGCCATTGATGTTGTAGGTAGCGATTTTCAGACTATCCACAAGCGCGTCTCTCACAGGCGGTTATATCCACCTTAGCTGTGACAGCGCAGTGAGGCTTCCCGATCCGGTGCCAGTGATCGGAATCAGACCGGCGTTTCGGCGAAACGCAGGGTGAATTCGGTCATCTCCGTGTTGCTATGCACAACCACCTCGCCGCCGTGCAGCTGCATGATCGAACGCACTATGGCCAACCCGAGGCCGCCGGAATCGCCCGGCTCGGCGCGTGACGGATCGCAGCGGTAAAAGCGGTCGAACAGCCGCGGCAGATGCTCGGCTGCAATCGCCGGCCCCTGATTGATCACACTGACCGACCGCCAGCCGTCCTCTGAGCCGCTGACGATGCGCACCGGGCTATCACTGGCGCCGTAGCGCAGCGCATTGGCAATCAGGTTCGCCAGCGCCCGGCGAATCAGTTCGGGGTCGCCACACAGCTCGCCCTCGGTTTCGTCGAGCAGCTGGATGCCGCGGTCGTCGGCGACGCCTTCGAAGTAGTCGCACAGTTGCTCGACCAGTGTCGGCAGTGCAAAGCGCTGCCGCTCGATGGCCGCCGCCGGCTGCTCGGCACGGGCGAGAAACAGCATGCTGTCGATCATCCGCGCCAGACGCTCGTACTCTTCCTGATTGGACACCAGCAGCGCGTGATAGGCCTCGGCATCGCGGTCCCTGTGCAACAGCTGCTGGGTCTGGCCCATGAGATTGCCGAGCGGCGTACGCATCTCGTGAGCCAAGTCCTCGCTGAAGCGCGACAGCCTGGCGAAACCCTGCTCCAGTCGGGCCAGCATCTGGTTCAGCGCGGCACGCAGCGGTTCCAGTTCGCTGGGCATCGTCGAGTCGTCGATGCGCAGGTGCAGATGCTGCACATCGATGGCCAGCGCCTGGCGGGTCAGGTGCCGCACCGGGCGCAATGCACGCCGGCTGATCAACCAGCCGAGCACGGACGCCAACAGAGCACCAAGGCTCAACGCCCACCACAGCTTCACACGGTAGGCCGCGAGCATCTGTTCGCGCTCGGCGAGCATGCGCCCGGCGACCAGCGTCAGCCCCGCCTCGCCCGGAAGTCGACGCCAGGCTAGCCGCGCCCCATCAGCATCTGTCAGCGTCGCTGCGTCGCTGGCCGGCAATGTCGGAATGGGCAGCCGCGCCGGGTTGATCTCGATCAGCGCGCGTCCCTGAGCGTCGAGCAACCAGAGCAGGCTGTCGCGGTTGCCCAGCATGTTCTCGTACAGCTGCGGCCGCTGGCGCAGCGCGTCGATGCTGGCACTGTCCTCCAGCAGGGCCTGCATGCGCTCGAGCCGGCCGAGCAGCGCCTGGTCGTCGCGCCAGACGATCTCGCGTTCCAGCGAGCGGTACAGGTAGAGGCCGATGGCGCCGAGCAGCACCACCGCCACAAGGGCGAAGGCCAGCGCCAGGCGCAGGCTGAGCGAGCGTGGCAGCAGGCTCATGCCGAGACGTCCAGCACGTAGCCCATGCCGCGCACGGTTTGGATGAGCTTGAGCGGGTACGGATCGTCGACCTTGGCGCGCAGGCGGCGGATCGCCACGTCGACCACGTTGGTGTCACTGTCGAAATTCATCTGCCAGACCTGCGAGGCGATCTGCGCGCGGGACAGCACCTCGCCCTGGCGACTGAGCAACAGGTGTAGCAAGGCGAACTCCTTGTTGGTCAGGCTGATGCGCTCGCCCTGGCGGGTGACGCGGCGGCGCAGCAGGTCCAGCTCCAGATCGGCGACGTGGAAACGTTCGACCTCACGCGGCGGGCCGCGGCGCAGCAGGGTGCGTACCCGCGCCAGCAGCTCCGCGTAGGAGAACGGCTTGACCAGATAGTCGTCAGCGCCCAGCTCCAGCCCGCGCACACGGTCTTCCACCGCATCGCGCGCCGTCAGGAACAGCACCGGCGTATGCGCAGAGCGTTTGCGCACCACCTGCACCAGCTGCCAGCCATCGAGCCCCGGCAGCATGACGTCGAGGATCACCAGGTCGAAGGTCTCCTCCTCGATCAGGTATTTGCCATCGACGCCGTTGCGCGCCACCTCGACGCGATAGCCAGATTCCTCCAGCCCACGCTTGAGGTAGTCGGCCGTCTTGGCCTCGTCCTCCACCACCAGAATTCGCATCGGATCACCTTGCCAAATGTGCGTCGCAGGCCGTTGAAGAACGTCAGCGAGGCAACGCAGGTAGTTCTTCAACGGCCTGCTAGGTTATGGGAGCCGGCGACTACCAGCCATTACAAAAGCGTAATGCGCAGGCAACGGTTCTGACGGGCAGGCATCGGCACCATGCGCCCCGAAGCTCAGCCACCCAAGGAAAAACCGATATGCGTATCGCCGCCACACTGTCATTGCTGACGCTGGCAGTGCTTACCCCGGCCCTGAGCGCCAACGCCGCCACACCAGCGCCGATCACCCAGCAGAACGTCTCGCTGGCGCTGGCCGACGGGCTGATCCAGCAGACCCTGGATGCCTGCCACGCACAGAACCGCACCGCGGTAGTCGCCGTGGTCGATCGCGGCGGCAACCTGGTCGCCCTGCGCCGCGACGACAACGTCGGCCCGCACAACACCCTGGCCGCGCAGCGCAAGGCCTACACCGCGCTGTCGAGCAAGACGCCGACCCGTCTGTTCGCCGAACGCGCCGCCGCTACGCCGGACGCCGCCAACCTGAACACGCTGGATGAATTGTTGCTGCTCGGCGGTGGCGTGCCGCTGAAGGTCGGCGACGAGGTGATCGGTGCCATCGGCGTGGCCGGTGCTGGCGGTGCCAAGAACGACGAGGCCTGCGCCGTGGCCGCCATCGAAAAACTGCTGCCCTCCTCCCACTGAAGAAAAGGAAAACACCATGAAAGCACTACGTTCAATCGCCGCCGGCTTGATGCTCAGCGGCCTGTCCGGTCTCACCCTCGCAGCTGGCAACCCGCTCAGCGTGCATGTGCTGAATCTGCAAGACGGCCTGCCTTCGCCAGACGTCCTTGTCACCCTCGAACAACGTCAGGGTGATGCCTGGAAATCACTCAACAGCGGCGAGACCAACGCCCAAGGCCGCATCACCGCGCTGTATCCCGAAGGCAAGGCGCTGGAAAAAGGCACCTACCGCGTCACCTTCAAGACTGGCGACTGGTTCGCCGCGCACAAGGCCAGCACCTTTTTCCCCGAAGTTCCGGTGATCTTCGAAGCCGATGGCAGCGTCGAGCACTACCACATCCCGCTGCTGCTGAGCCCCTACGGTTTCTCCACCTACCGCGGCAACTGAGCCGCTCAGCGCACTTCCCAATAGCCCGGTGCGTTGTAGATGTCCTTCAGGTAGTCGATGAAGAAACGCACCTTGGCCGGCAGGTAGCGCTGCTGCGGGTACACTGCCTGGATGTCGTAGGCCGGCAGCGCGTAGTCGTCGAGTACCGTGACCAGCTCGCCGCGCTTGAGCTCGGCCTGGATCTCCCAGGTCGAGCGCCAGCCGATGCCCAGGCCCTGCTTGACCCAGTCGAACAGCAACTCACCGTCATTGCAGTCCAGATTGCCGGCCACGCGGATCGCCACCTGCCTGCCGTCGCGCAGAAAGGTCCAGCCGCGTTGCTGCCCGCCCTGCAGGTTGAAGGCCAGGCAGTTGTGCTCGGTCAGCTCTTCCAATGCCGTTGGCGTGCCATGGCGGGCGAAGTACTCCGGCGAGCCGCATACCACCCGCCTGTTTGGAAACAGCCGCACCGCCACATAGTTGGGGTCGGTCACCTCGCCGATGCGAATGCCCATGTCGTAACCGTGGCGCACCAGGTCGACCACGCTGTCGGTGAAATTGAACGACAGTTGCAGGTCCGGGTAGCGCGCCTGGAACGCCGGTGCGTGCGGGCCGATATGCCGTCGCCCGAATGCGGCCGGCGCCGACACCACCAGATGGCCGCGTACCGAAGTGCGGTCACGGCTGATGCTGGCGTCCACCTCGTCGAAATCCTTCAGCAGCCCACGGGCGCGCTCCAGATACTGCTCGCCCAGATCGGTCAATGACAGCCCGCGCGTCGAGCGGTGCATCAGCTTCACACCCAGATGCCGCTCCAGCGCATCCAGCCGCCGGCCCATCACCACCGGGGTGACGTTCTCCTTGTGCGCAGCCGCGGCGAAGCTGCCGCAGTCGGCCACCAGCACGAAGCTGCGCAGGGTCGTATAGCGATCCATTCGATACTCCTGATATCGACAGAACTGAAGTCTCGACCAATTCCGCCAGCGAATCCAGGGCGGCATGCTTGAGCCACGTAGAAAAACTATCGAATAAGAGGAGTGGTCCATGGCCCGCATGAGAGCAATCGACGCCGCTGTCGCGGTATTGCGCAAGGAAGGCATCGACACCGCCTTCGGCATCCCCGGTGCCGCGATCAACCCGCTGTATTCCGCCCTGCGGGCCGATGGCGGCATCCGTCATATCCTCGCCCGCCACGTCGAGGGTGCCTCGCACATGGCCGAGGGCTATACCCGTGCCAAGCCGGGCAACATCGGTGTGTGCATCGGCACCTCGGGCCCGGCCGGCACCGACATGATCACTGGCCTCTATTCCGCCTCGGCCGACTCGATCCCGATCCTCTGCATCACCGGCCAGGCGCCGCGTGCCAAGCTGCACAAGGAGGATTTCCAGGCCGTCGATATCGAATCCATCGCCAAGCCGGTGACCAAGTGGGCCGTCACCGTACGAGAACCGGCGCTGGTGCCGCGAGTGTTCCAGCAGGCCTTCCATCTGATGCGCTCGGGGCGTCCCGGACCGGTGCTGATCGACCTTCCGTTCGACGTGCAGATGGGCGAGATCGAATTCGACATCGACACCTACGAGCCGCTCGCCGTGTACAAGCCGGCGGCGACCCGCAAGCAGATCGAGAAGGCCATCGACATGCTCTGCGCCGCCGAGCGCCCGCTGATCGTCGCCGGTGGAGGCATCTACAACGCCGCGGCCGAGGCCTTGCTGGTGGAATTCGCCGAGACCGTGGGCGTGCCGGTGATCCCGACGCTGATGGGCTGGGGCTCGATTCCCGACGATCACCCGCTGATGGCCGGCATGTGCGGCCTGCAGACCAGCCACCGCTACGGCAACGCGAACATGCTGGCGTCCGACTTCGTGCTCGGCATCGGCAAC
>Ga0189292_10315_pt1 | contig 17932 bp, 15 predicted proteins | sample UW1oraminimetaG_FD_130317 | JGI IMG/M metagenome (GOLD analysis project Ga0189292, IMG submission 130317) | Marine microbial communities from the Costa Rica Dome - UW179A-orange mini metaG | ecosystem: Environmental > Aquatic > Marine > Oceanic > Photic zone | place: Costa Rica: the Eastern...
GCTCACGCATGCGTAGGGCCGTGGAGCGCTTTTCACGTTGTTCTTGGGGGCTGAGTTTACGGGCATCTATTTTCATGGAGACAGATTATCTAATATGCCCTATTTATTTGCCAGGTTAATATGATCTGGCTGGCGCAGATGTATGAGTCCGGTGTTGGAGGGAAAACCAATCCCGCAAAAGCGGCAGAACTCATGCGTCTCGGTGCTAACCTGCCGGATGGTACGGCGTATGTCGATCTTGCGAGATACCACTGGGGAGTAGCGCTCACCGAAGGGAGAGGCGTAGCGGCGGACCCCATCACGGGGCGCCAGTGGCTTGAGCGCGCAGCTGCTGCTGGTCAGGCGGAAGCTCGAGCCTATCTAGATGGCGCCGACAAAAACCGCCGCTAGTCTTTAGCTTCGGGCGCCATCGGCCATTAGCGGTCAGCAATGAAGGGGCAGCCTCGAATCGAGATCAATCGTAAGTTCATTCGGCTGAAACAAACTCAATAGCTTGCTCAAGTAGCAGCAAAGCGGGCGAGCGCAGCATCGATAAATCGCCGGAGTTTGGCTGTTCTCTGACGATTGGCCGTGTAGAGCAAATGCATTTGTCGGCTCGGTGCTTCGTAATCAGGTAACAGTCGAATTAACTCACCGCTACGCAACGCGGGCTCAAGAAAGTCCTTTGGGCCAAGAACAATCCCAAACCCGTCCAGCGCCGCCGACATCAGCGCTTTACTCTCGTTGACCTGTAATCGACTACTGACCTTTACCCGCTCGACAGCGGAGCCTTTGCAGAACACCCATTCCCGGTCGGCAGGCCTTGCCCAATAGGCATACCCTAAGCACTCATGATTCTTAAGCTCGCTAGGTGTTTGCGGCACTCCGCGGTCGCTCAGATAGCTTGGTGCCGCACAGGCCACCAACCGATAAGGTGCCAACGGCCTCGCGGTCAAGGTGGACGCAGCTAATGGCCCAATCCTAAAAATCACTTCATAGCCCTCCTCGATTGGATCGACGAACCGATCAGTCAAATGCAGATCGATTTCGACTTGCGGGTGTTGGCGCAGAAAATCCGTCACAAAGGGAATGAGGCTATGGGAGCCGAAAGTTATTGGTGCACTGATTTTCAGTTTGCCGCGCGGCGTTTCGATCATGATCTGTGCAAGCGAGTCGGCAGCCTGAGCCTCGCTCAAAATGTGCTTACAGCGTTCGTAGTAAGCGGCACCTAAATCAGTCAGGCTCTGGCGTCGGGTAGTACGGTTCAGTAACCGTGCACCTAGCCGCTTCTCAAGTGCGGCAACATGTTTGGCCACCATCTGCGGCGACAGCCCCAACCGCTCAGCAGCGCTGGCATAGGAGCCGGATTCCGCAGCCATCACAAACGCCCCCATGCTCGTCAGACGATCCATCATTCACCACTCCCAGTAACGAGACTAAGTAGCCAATGATTATTTATCTGCGCTTGGTAGGCAATCATCATGGCACTTCTTCAACCAGCGGAGTAAGGACATGCGTATTGGCATCATTGGGGCTGGCCTCATCGGGCGTGCAGCGGCGCAATTATTCATCGCGGCGGGACATGAGGTAATGCTCAGCAATTCTCGGGGGCCGCACACTATGAGCGATGTACTCAAGGACATTCCTCGCAGCCAGGCCGGCACCATCGAAGACGTCGCACAATTTGGCGAAGTTGTGCTCGTGGCAATCCCTCTCAAGCACTACCGGAGCGTGCCGGCCAACTGGTTAAAGGGCAAAACCGTAATGGACGCCAACAATTACTACCCGGAACGTGACGGTCATATTGTCGCTCTCGACCGATTCGAAACCACCACCAGCCGCCTGCTCTCAGAGCATCTGCCCAGCTCTAGTGTGGTCAAGGTTTTTAATGCAATTCTCGCCCGAGACCTGGTGCGGGACTCGCGCCCGAAAGCAACGCCTGACCGGCGCGCAATGCCCGTCGCTGGGGATGATCCAGTGGCGAAATCGCTGGTTATCAAGTTGCTGGACGAGATTGGGTTCGACGCGGTAGATGCAGGCAGTCTTGATGAAAGCTGGCGATTCGAACGGGCTAAACCCGCCTACTGCATAGTGCTGGATAAAGAGAGGCTGAAAGCTGCCTTGGCTGCGGCCCATCGGCATGTCGAATTGCCCGAGGGATCATGGCACCGCTGACTAGCCCCCAGCCTACTGATTGAAGACGTGGAGCTGGCCGAGCTGCCACCCAACCCACAATTGCCCGCCCTCTTCGTCCCAATGCTAGAGTGCCTGCTCCATAGCCGCACAAATCCAAACCACCTAGCGAGGCCCCCATGCTCAACCATGTAATGGTCGGTTCGAATGATATTGAACGGTCGAAGCGGTTCTACGACGCCGTGCTCGGCGTACTCGGCGCAGGCGAGCCGCTGCGCAATGTGGCGCCGTCCGGGCACACGCGTCTGTTCTACCGCCACGACGGCAGCCTGTTCGGTGTCACCGAGCCCATCAACGGTGAGGAAGCGACCGTCGGCAACGGCGGCACGATTGGTTTCAAGTGCAACTCCGCCGAGCAGGTCAAGGCGTTTCACGATCTCGGCGTCGCCCATGGCGGCACCACCTGCGAGGACCCGCCAGGACTGCGCGAATCCAGCCTCGGCGCGATGCACCTCAGCTACGTGCGCGACCCTGACGGCAACAAGCTGTGCGCCATCTACCGCCCGCAGTAAATTCCCCCGCTTCAACGCCGCTCTCTGTGCGGCGTTGCCCCTCGCGCTCGCATCAGCACCTCCAGCGGCACGCTCACTGGCTTTGCAGCGCCTCGCGCTGCTTGCGCACCTCATCGGCGCTGACTGCCGAGGCCGCATTGCCCCAGCTGTTGCGCACATAGGTGAGCACGTCGGCAATGTTTTCGTCCGAGAGATTCCAGGCGAACGATGGCATGGCCGGGCCAGTAGGTGCGGCATCCGTACTGCCAGCTCTATTTCCGGCGAGTACTACGCGAATCATCGACACTGCATCGCGCGCATTCACCAGTGGTGCATTCGCCAGTTTGGGAAACAGCGTCGGAATGCCTTCGCCGTCCGGTGTATGGCAGGCCGAGCAGCGATCCTCATAAAGACTGCGTCCGGCTGTCATAATCGGATCGTTAGCGCTCAGCGGCTCGGGCTTGTCGTGCTCGTGGTCCAGGCTCTTGAGATAAACCGCGACGGCCTTCAGGTCCGCATCGCGCCAGTACTGGGTGGATTTCTCCACCGCCTCGGCCATCGGCCCGGACGCTATGTCGTAGCGGTTGGCGCCGGTCTTGAGGTATTGCACGATGTCGTCCTCGGTCCACTCACCCAGACCGACATGCGCCGTGTTGGAGATATTCGGCGCCATCCAGCCCTGCAGCTCCCCGCCCTTGAGTGTGCCATCGCCCTTGTCGCCGCCGATGAGGTTCTTCGGCGTGTGGCAACTGCCGCAATGCCCTAGCCCCTGCACCAGGTACGCGCCGCGGTTCCATTGCTCACTCTTGTCCGCGTCAGGCTCGAACTCGCCCTCGGTGAAGTTGAGCCAGTTCCAGGCCTTCATGCTCAGGCGCACATTGAAAGGGAATGGCAGCTGGTTGGTTTCCACCTCGTTCTGCACCGGTTCCACGGTGCGTAGATAGGCCCAAAGCGCCAGGTTGTCTTCGCGCGTGACCTTCGTATAGGCGGCATAGGGCATGGCCGGGTAGAGCTGCTTGCCGTTGCGCCCATGCCCGCGGGCCATGGTGTTCTGGAAGTCTTCGAAGGTCCAGCGACCGATGCCGGTTGCCGGATCTGGGGTGATGTTGGCTCCCAGCAGCTCACCAAATGGCGTCTCGATGGCCACGCCACCGGAAAAAAGCGGTTTGCCCGGCAACGTGTGACAGGCAGTGCAATCGCCGAGCGTGGCGATGTACCGACCTTTTTCCACCAGTTCGTAGCCGTCCGGCGCGGTAACGGCGAAGGCGCTGACACTCGCCGCGGCCAACAACGCGAGACCGACGTTCAAGAGAGGCTTCATACGCTGATCATCTCCCCGGGACGTTTGAGGTAGTAGGTCCGAATCGCGTGCGCTGCCTTGAATGCCAGTGCGCCAACGGTGCCCGTTGGGTTGTAGCCGGGGTTCTGCGGGAAGGCCGATGCGCCGACCACGAACAGATTCGGTACATTCCAGACCTGCAGGTGCTTGTTCACCGAACTGGTAGAAGAATCTGCCCCCATGACGAATCCACCGACCATGTGGGAAGACTGATAGGACGTGTTGGACCACGGCCCTTTGCGCGGGCTGGCGAACATCATTTTCGGGTTGAGCGCCTTGGCGATCTCGGCGGTCCTGTCGGTCACGTACTGCGCCATGCGCAGGTCGTTGTCGGTAAAGTCGAAGGTGATACGCAGCAGCGGTCGACCGTGCGGATCGGTGTAGTGCGGGTCCAGCGACAGGTAGTTGTTGCGGGTGCTGTAGTTGCTCGCCTCACAACCGATGGACATGCTGCTGGCGTAATACTGCACCGTCGTCTTCTTCCACTCCGAGCCCCACTTGGGCGTGCCCGGCGGCACCGGACGGGAGTTGATTGGCGCTGCACCAATGGGCGTCACTCGCGTGCTGCCGCCGCCGACGAAGCCCAGACCGGAATGGTCGAAGTTGTCGTTATTGAAGTCATCAATGCCCATGCCAATGGCGCCGCCACCGATGAAGGGGTTGAAGTTCTTGTCATCGAAGAACAGCTGCACGCTGTTGGCCGTCTGGTAGGCGTAGTTGCGCCCGGTGGTGCCGGTATTGCTTATTGGGTTGAAGGGCTGGCCAATGCCGGAGAGCAGCATCAGGCGCACGTTTTCGAAGGTGAATGCGGCGACCACGACGATGTCCGCCGGCTGCTCCCATCTGTCGCCGTTGGCATCCACGTAGACGATGCCGGTAGCGCGCTTGCCGGTGCTGTCCTTCGTTACCTCGAGCACTTCGCAATGGGTCTTGGCGGTGAAGTTGGGCATGCGCGCCAGCGCCGGCAGCACGTTGACGATGGCGCTGGCCTTGGAATAGTTGGCGCAGCCGTAGTTGGTGCAGAACCCGCAAAAGGTGCACGGACCCATCGTCACGCCGTACTGGTTGGTATAGGCCTGCGAAGCCAGCGCCGAAGGCACCGGGAACGGCGTGTAGCCCATGTCACGTGCGGCATCGGCGAACAGTACGGGCGCGAAGGTCTGCTTGGTGGGCGGGTTGGGGTACTCCCTGGACCGCGCTCCCTCGAACGGGTTGCCACCTTCGACGACCTTCCCGCCGATGTTGCCGGCCTTGCCGGAAATGCCTGCCACACGCTCGAAGGCATCGTAGTGCGGCTCCATTTCTTCCCAGGTGGTGCCCCAGTCCTGCAGGGCCAGCCCTTCGATGGACGCTTCGCCGTAACGCTCGACCAGATGGCTCCTGAGGCGAAACTCTTCCGGTTGAAAGCGAAAGGTGATGCCGGCCCAGTGGTTACCCGCCCCACCGGTCCCGTTGCCGGGATGGAAGGATCCCCAGGTGCGCATCGGCAGTGCGGTTTCGCTGGGCTTGTTGCGCATCGTGCAGGTGTTCTGGCGGGTGCGCAGCATCAGCTCCTGGCGAATCACGTAGCGCAGCTCGTCGGTCACCGACGCGATATTGAAGTCACTCGCGGTATCACGCCAGGCGCCCCGCTCGAACCCCATGACCGTCAGGCCTTCATCGGCGAGTTCCTTGGCGATGATCGACCCGGCCCAGCCTAGCCCGACTACCACGACATCGGTCGCTGGAAGTTTCTTGGTCATGTCCTTCATCCCTTGCGACTCCACGAGGAGCTGCCGATGATCGACAGCGGTATCAGATCGAGCTTCTCGTTATGCCGGTCGATGTAGGGCCGATAGTCGTAACGGGCGCCGGGGAAGCCCAGCATCTTCCAGCTGACCATGTCGCGATTGCCGCCATAGATCGGGTCGGCGAAAAACCCCTCCATGGTGTTCTGCAGAATCTGCTCGAAAAACACCTTCGACTCGATGCCTTCGAAGGTGATATCGCCGCTCTCCATCTTCTTGAGCACGTCATCGCGCTGGTCACCTCCAAGCTCGCTGAAGCGCTTGCCAAACGCCCCCTGACAGTATCCACCCAACTGCGCGAGGCCGACCCGGTAGCGCTCGGCAGGCACAAGCTCAGATGTCGGCTCGATTCCGGGCACGAACGGGCCGTGCTGATAGAGCCGCTCATAGCGGCCGTAGTGGCCGGCCAGCTGACGGTCGATGAACGCCGCGCAACCCGCCTCTTTGCCACTGACTGAAAGATCGTCAGCGGGGATAAGACGCTCGACGATCGCCTCAACCTCCCGGGCTTCCTCGATGGTGAAGAATTGCCAGCCCTTGGCCTCGTAGTGCAGCGGGCCGTTATGGTCGAAGGGCAGCCACTGCGGTACGCCGTTGATGGTGACGGCTTTCGCGGTCGCGGCGACCCCGGCCGCCACGGTGGCTGCCGAAGCAGTCAGCAGCTTGCGCCGGGTCAATCCGTTGGAGGGATTTGTAGGCATTTCGTCTCCTCATGAACCAAGGGATCGGGTTGCGCGGCTCGGGCAGCTCAACTCGGAAGCAGTCATCGAATGCACTGCCCCGTCGAGCATCAGGAGACGGTCCTGATGATTGCCCTGCGGACACGCTGACCACTGTGCCGACCCGGACTGCCACGGGAATGCGCGCTGCGCTGCACAAACTTCGCAACAAAATAAAGCGCCATAGCCGCGGAACCCTTGTCCAAAGCTCGGACAGCTAGACGCCGAATGACGTTCAAAACGAATAGCTAGAGCGGTTTCAGGCACCACTGGAAGGATCGGCGTAGCCGACTCGAGCTGAGCCTATTGGTACTTCCTAAGGGTGACGGCACAAGCGCTATGCCGCGTTTGCCCTCTGACGACACGCCTGACACCGCATGACAGGATGGATATGCGGTTGGAAATCCTGAAAACGTCGATGCGCCGCAGCCTGGTGCGACGCATCGACGTTTCTTTAAGGCGGCCGCGATCCCTCCGTGCGGCCTTCCTCGCCGATCAGGGTTTGACGACCATCCCCACGCCCCGCCCGCGCGGGTCCGAGCCGGTCTGCAGGCGCGTGCCGTCGACGCGTATCGCCTGGATATCGCCCATCAGCCAGCCCTGATCCTCCAGCGTGTAGCCCATGGCTTTCAGCTCGTCGGCAACCTTGCCGGTCAGCGGTGCGTGGGCGTCGTAGTAGATGGTGTCCTTCGGCAGCAGCTGATGGTGCACGCGTTGCGCGGCCACGGCTTTTTCCAGCGGCATGTCGAAGTCGTAGACGTTGTTCAGCACCTGGAAGATCGAGGTGAAGATGCGCGAGCCGCCCGGTGTACCGAGCACCAGGCTGACCTTGCCGTCACGCGTGACGATGCTCGGGCTCATGGAGGACAGCATGCGCTTGCCTGGCTCGATGGCATTGGCGTCGCTACCGACCACACCGAAGGCATTGGCGACGCCCGGCTTGGCACTGAAGTCGTCCATTTCGTTGTTGAGCAGGAAGCCGGCGCCCTTCACCACCACACCGCTGCCGTAATCCAGGTTGAGGGTGTAGGTGTTGCTGACCGCGTTGCCGTCGGCATCGACGATGGAGAAATGGGTCGTCTGCCTTGGCTCGAGGCCCGGGCGCACCTTCTCGGTCTCGGAGATGGCCGTTGGATTGACCTCGGCCGCGCGCTGCTTCAGGTAATCAGGCGATGTCAGCTTCGTGACCGGTACGTCGGAGTAGTCCGGGTCGCCGAGGTAGTCGGCACGGTCGGCAAACACGCGCTTTTCGATCTCCGCCAGCAAGTGGATATAACGCGCCGAATTCAGCTCGACACCCTTGAAGTCGGCGGCGCGCTGCTCCTTCATCCCGATCAGCTGCGCCAGAGCGATGCCGCCGGAGCTTGGCAGCGGCGCGGTGTAGAGGCTGTTGCCCTGCCAGTCGACACGCATCGGCTCGCGCCATTTGACGCGGTAGGCGGCCAGGTCCTCCTTGGTGATCAGCCCGTCGTCACGCTGCATCTGAGCCACCAGCAGGTCAGCGGTCTTGCCTTTGTAGAAATCATCCGGCCCCTTGTCGGCGATGCGCTCCAGGGTCTCGGCCAGCTCCGCCTGGCGGAAGGTGGAACCGGCCTTCATGGCGCCGAAGTAATCCTCGAAATTGGTCGTACCCTTGAACAGGCCGAGGGCGTCGTCGCGGTACTGGTACTGCTGGTCGGCCACCGTGAAGCCTTCACGGGCATAGCCCACCGCCGGGGTGATGAGCTCGCTCCAGGGCAATTTGCCGAAGCGCTGGTGTGCCTCCCACATGCCCAGCACGGTGCCGGGCACGCCGGAGGCCCTGGCGCCGACCAGGCTCAGGTTCTCGATCACCTCGCCCTTGTCGTCGAGGTACATGGTCTTGCTGGCGGCCTTGGGCGCGACTTCCCGGTAATCCAGAAAGTACGGCTTGCCCTCGATATACAGCGTCATGAAGCCACCGCCGCCGATATTGCCCGCCTCCGGATAGGTGACGGCCAAGGTGAAGGCGGTCGCCACGGCGGCATCCACCGCATTGCCGCCGGCCTTGAGCACCTGAGCGGCCACCTTGGCGCTGTACTCATCCGGAGCTGCGACCGCCCCGCCTTCCAGAATCGCGCCGTGGGCGATGTGGCCCGTGGCAACGATCGCCACGGCAAGGGTCAATCTGCTGATCTGAAGCAAACGCATCGTGCTCATCCTTATTGTTGTGGTCACCGCCGCCCCGGCGATGGCCTGGGCGGTAATCATCAACATAGACAATGGGGACGAGGCGTAGGTGCATATCGGCCTGGGGAGAATGCCGCGCCGGGCTGAGAGATGACTGGTGCTTTCGAAATGTGCTTATAAATATGCAGGCGGAGCTTGATTAAGAAAGCCAAGCCTCAATATTGGCGGGGCATGCAGACTGGATATTTGTGAAAAAAAATGTGCAGCGATGAGTGCTAGACTTGCCGAATTTCCTGACCGAAGCGAAATGTCATCGTCATGACGCTCATTACATCCAAGACCTGGCTTGATCCTGTGCTCCCGGAACAGCTGCCGAGTTCCATCATCGAGAAGGCGGATTCGCTGCCAGCAAAGGTAGCATTTCTTGCTGGCCGAGTTGCCCCCGAAACTGCTGCTCGTTTGGGCAAGCTATTGCTCATCACCAACACCTACTATTCGAACCTGATAGAAGGGCAGTACACCGAGCCCGCGGCGATGCAGAAGGCGCAGAACGCTCCCAAGAGAGAGCGCCAGCTCCTTAAGGATCTTGCGGTCAAGCATATGGAAGTCCAACGCGTGTTCGAGCGTGCCCTGCGCCTCAAGGCTCCGGAGTTCCACGCCATGTTCTCACCCGAGTTGATCAGCGCGGTGCATTTTCGCCTGTTTGACGGGACAGATGAAAACAGCCGTCGCCTGTCAGATGGCAGAGTGCTGGTACCTGGCAAATTGCGTAGCCAGCCAGCAGACGAGGTAGTCGTTGGAAACCATGCCGCTCCCGCTGCTGCTGCCGTCCAGGCAATGCTGGAACATCTTCAGAGGTTCTATGGAGCTAGCCAGGACCCTAGGCGCCGTCTGATTGCTACGCTCGCTAATCATCACCGCTTAGCGTGGGTACACCCGTTCTTGGATGGCAACGGCCGTGTGGCTCGAATGATCACGCACCTGCAGCTCGTACAGCTTGGCCTGCAACCTCATCTTTGGTCTTTGTCACGTGGCCTCGCCCGCCGGCACGAGGACTACTATAGAACCTTGGCCATGGCCGACAGGCCCCGGGAAGGTGACTACGACGGTCGAGGCCAGATGTCCCAGAAGCACTACTTCGCATTCATCGAGTTCATGCTCGACGTGTGTCACGACCAAGTGGATTACATGACCGAAGCCTTAAACCGCGACAAGCTTCGGGAGCGGGTCATCAGAGCATTCAAGACGAATGAGAAACTGCTCGATGTGGGCATACGCCAGGAAAGCGCACCAGCTGTATTGGCGCTTCTGCTGCAGGGTTCGTTGCCGCGTAGTGAGTTCAAGACATTCACCGGGCTTTCGTCACGACCTGCCATCGACGAGCTTTCACGATTGATCAAGGCCGGCATCGTGGTCAGCCGTACGCCGAAGTCGCGAACGGTCGAACCCGGGCTACCCTCCTGGTTCGCCCAAGACATCTTTCCGGATCTGCATCGACGCTTCCAATGAGAGATCATGGATCGCTCAACGCTACTGGTGCCCCGGGCTGCTGGTTATCCGCGAGCATCCGCCCCAGCGGCTACCCCTACCAGGGCAACTCATCCCCGCTATACGCATAAAACCCACCACTGGCCTCCGGTCCCAGACCATCAATTACCCGCAACAGATCCCGCGCGGCATCGCTCGCAGGCCTGCCGATTTCGGCGCCACGAAATGGCTGTGAAAGCCGCGAGTTCACCGTGCCCGGGTGCAGCGCCAGCAGCACGGCATTCGGCTGGCTACGGCGCACCTCGATGGAGGCGGTCTTGAGCAGCATGTTCAGCGCGGCCTTGGAGGCGCGGTAGCTGTACCAGCCTCCGAGGCGGTTGTCGCCGATGCTGCCGACCTTGGCCGAGAGCATGGCGAGCACGCCGCGCTGGCGGTCGAGCAGGCCGCTGAAGTGGCGCAGCACCATGGCCGGGCCAAAGGTGTTGATCTGGAAGGTGGCGAGCAGCTGCTCCTGGTTCAGATCAGCCAGGCGCTTCTCCGGCATGAAGTCGGCACCGTGCAGCACGCCCGCGGCGTTGATGATCAGATGAAATGGCCCCTGCCCCGCCACGCTGGTCGCGGCCTGTTCGATGCTGGCGGGATCGGTCAGGTCCAGCGCCGGCTCGGACGAGCGGCTCAGGACGATGACCGACGCGCAGCGCGGGTCGCTGCGCAAGGCATCGACCAGTTCGGCGCCGATGCCACCGGATGCGCCGATGACCAGCGCGCGAAACCCTTCGGGAAATGACTCCAACGGCATGACGATCTCCAGCGGATTTATGGTCGACGGACGCCCGCTTCACTACGCCAACGCGCGATATGTTCGGCGAGCAGGTCGGCGATCGGCAGGCAGGCGCCGAGCCGGTAGAGGTTCCAGTAGTGGCCTTCCAGGGTGCGATTGATCAGCAAGGTGCCGGAGGCCGGTTGCAGGCTGCCGAGGGCGGACATCATCAACGGGAACAGCTCGGACAGCCGTTGATGCAGCGCCGCCTCGCGGAAATCCCATTGCGCGCCGGGTTGCAGCAGCGGGTGCAGCATCAGGTGGATGCTTCGATACAGCCCGTGCGGTGGCGTGCTCCCTGGCTGGCGCCCGCCCAGGGCCTGAAAGCCAGGCTCCAGCGCTTCGCTGGAGATGCCACGCAGTGCTTCGAATATCTGCACGTAGCCGGCCAGCAAGCGCGGTTCCAGGCGCAGCACACTGCCGAAATCGTAGACCACCAGCTCGCCGGACTCGGTCCAGGCGAGGTTGCCGGGGTGCGGATCGGTATGCAGCCGTTGCAGACCGAATGCCTGCTCGGCCAGCCATTGGCAGAGGGTTTCGGCCAGGCGCTGGCGCACCTCCGCCGGGGCCTGTTCGACCTCGGCCATGGAGCGGCCCGGCAGGTCTTCCAGCACCAGCACACCGGGCCGGCAGAGTTCGCCCGCGGCAAAGGGAATGCGGATGCCCGGCCAGTTGCTGAAGTGCTCGCGGAAGGCTTCGAGGTTGGCGCGCTCGGCCTCGTAGTCGAGTTCCTCGGCAATGGCCCGTTGCAGCTCGATATACACCGCATCGAGACGCGTGGGCGGCGTGCCGAACAGCCGGCCCAAAGGCATCAGGCGACGCAACTGGCGCAGATCGGCATCGCAGATGGCGCGGATGCCGGGGTACTGGACCTTCATGATCAGCGCCCTGCCCTGCCGATCCCGAGCGCGGTGGACCTGGCCCAGCGAGGCCGCCGCCGCGGGCTCCGGCTCGATGGACTCGAACAGTTCGTACAGCTTGCCGTCGTAGAGGCGCTGCAGATTGGCTTCCAGCGCATCGAATGGCAGCGAGGGCACCTGGTTCTGCAAGCGCGCCAGCGCCGCGCTGATCGGTTCGGGCAGCAGGTCCTGCCATTGCGAGGCCTGCTGACCGAGCTTCAGCACCGGGCCCTTCATCTGCCCAAGCGCATCACCGAGCAGTTCGCCGACCGGCACCCAGTCGATACGCGCCTTGCCTGGCGTGATGCGCTGCACCAACAGGTTGCCGGCAATGCGCGCGCCAGTGCCGCCCAGTTGCAGAAAGCGGCCCAGCGCCGAAGCCGATGGACGAGAGAATCGAGACATGCAGCAGACCCGCGAAGGCAAAGGCTGATCATGGGGCAGCCCGGCCCATGATCCAAGGTTCAATGGTTGCAGTCTGTTGCGCAGCGGAGGGCTCGAAGTAGCTCAAGGGCAACGAGCGAAGCGGCCTGGGGGGACCGCGCAGCAGATGGTCGCGCCGCCTGGAGAGCGCGCTGCAGCGGAGGTGCCGAGCACACTCATGCGGAACGGGCAGGCGGCTGGCGAGTCGGATTAAATGACTGCGCCCCTCGAACGTCGACCGCCAAACGCGCAATTTTCGGCACATCAGAAGCGCATCAGGCGACGATTCGAGCGGCATTCAGCCCGACCTGCCCACCAGGCGAGAAACGGGCCTGTTCCCGTCCGCGTCCGTCCTGATATGGACATGCAGGAGTGGGAACGAAGCACGCAGCGGCGCCTGCGTTAAGGAGAACGGAATGACCGATTTCACTAATCTTTCCTTCCAACCAGACGATGAACCCCCTCGCATTTCCACTGGCAGCGAGGGGCTGGATGACATTCTCGGCGGCGGCCTCGACCCCAACCGCATGTACCTGTACGAAGGTAGCCCGGGCTCGGGCAAGACCACCATTGCGCTGCAGTTCCTGCTCGAAGGGGTCCGCCAGGGCGAGCGCGTTCTCTACGTGACCCTCTCGGAAACCAAGGACGAACTGGAGCTGGTCGCCAAGCGGCACGGCTGGTCCCTCGACGGTATCGATGTGTTCGAGCTGGTCACGCCGGAAACCAGCCTGGACCCGGACCTCGAACTGACGGTGCTGCACCCCGTGGAGATGGAGCTGAGTGAAACCACGCAGCAGGTGTTTGATCGGGTCACCGAAACCAATCCGAGTCGCGTGATCTTCGACAGCCTCTCGGAAATGCGCCTGCTGGCGCAAAGCCCTCTGCGCTACCGCCGGCAGGTGCTGGCGCTCAAGCACTTCTTCACCACACGCCGCTGCACGGTGATTCTGCTCGACGACCAAACCTCGGAGATGGGCGACCTGCAGTTGCACTCGATCTCCCATGGCGTGGTGATGCTCGAGCAGCTGGCCATCGACTACGGTGCGGAGCGCAGGCGACTGCGGGTCATCAAAATGCGTGGCATCCAGTTTCGCGGCGGCTATCACGACTTCGCCATCCGCAAGGGCGGACTGCAGATCTATCCGCGCCTCATCGCTGCGGAGCATCACTCTCCGTTTACCGGCGAGTTGGCCTCGTCTGGTAATCCCGCGCTGGACAAGATGCTCGGTGGCGGGCTGGAGCGCGGGACCAACGCGCTGCTGGTTGGCGCTGCGGGCGTCGGCAAATCCTCGTTGGCGTTGAGCTATGCGGTTGCCGCGTGCAAGCGCGGCGAGCAGGTCGCCTTCTTTGTCTTCGATGAGAACATCGGCACCCTGCTGGCGCGTGGTCGTGCGCTGGGGCTGCCCATGGAGCCTTGGATCGACCAGGGTCTGCTGCATCTGCAACAGGTCGATCCCGCGGAACTGTCACCTGGTGAGTTCACCGCCGCTGTGCGCCAAAGCGTGGAAACACGAGGTGCCAACCTGGTGATTCTGGACAGCCTCAACGGTTACCTGCATGCGATGCCGGACGGCCGATTCCTGATTCTGCAGATGCACGAACTCTTGAGCTATCTAGGCCAGAAAGGCGTGATCAGCATCATGGTACTGGCCCAGCATGGTCTGGTCGGGCCGATGGATACGCCAGTGGATATCAGCTATCTAAGCGATGCGGTTATCATGCAGCGCTACTTCGAGCATGCCGGCGTCGTTCGCCGGGCCTTGTCAGTGGTGAAAAAGCGCAGCGGACGGCATGAAAACACCGTTCGGGAGTATCGCCTCAGCAGCGCTGGCCTAGAGGTCGGGCCACCGCTGAGCCACTTCAGCGGCATTCTATCGGGCACACCGGAATACACCGGTGATGCGACTCATCTACTGACTGACGAGTATGACGACGTCCACTAAACGACAAGGCCCCATCGTGGTCGTCTATGCCCCCATCGGCCGGGACGGTCCCGCCTCGGCCGAACTGCTCAGCCGCAGCGGCATGGATGCCGTTGTCTGCCACAGTGTCGATGAAGTGCTGCGTCGCGCCGAAACCGATGCCGACGCCGTATTCATTGCCGAGGAAGGCCTCTTCGGCCAGGACCTTCAAGCGCTCTCCGCTTGGGTCGACCGGCAACCGGCCTGGTCCGACTTTCCGTTCGTCGTCCTCACCAGCAAACATCAACAGCCCGCAGTCGCCGCGTGGCGCCAGCGCATGGTGGCGGCGCTGCGCAACGTTTCCCTGCTGGAACGCCCGGTACAGAGCATTACCCTGACCAGCGCGGTAAAAGCCGCACTGCGCGGGCGGCATCGCCAGTACGAAGTCAGGACCTTGCTCGAAGCCCGTGAGCGCGCCTCGAATCAGCTCGAAGCGCTGGTAGTCGAGCGCACCAGCGAACTGGAAAAGGCCAACCAGGAACTGCGCACGCAGATGGACGAACGCGCTCAGATCGAAGAAACCCTGCGCCAGGCGCAGAAGATCGAAGCCATCGGCCAGCTCACCGGTGGCATCGCCCACGACTTCAACAACCTGCTGATGGTGATCTCCGGCGGTCTCGACATGCTCGACCGCCGCGCCGATCCCGCACGCCGCGAACGGTTGATGGACGGCATGCGCCAGGCCGCGCAACGCGGAACCGCCCTCACCCGGCAACTGCTCGCCTTCTCCCGACGTCAGTCACTGGCGCCGGAATCGGTCGATCTGGTGCTGTGCATCAGCCGCATGCGCGAGCTGCTCGATCGCAGTCTGAGTGGCGATGTAAAAGTGCGTGTACGGTTCACGCCGGACCTTTGGCCGGTCGAAGTGGACCCGGGCGAGCTGGAGCTGGTGATTCTCAACCTGGCCGTGAATGCCCGCGACGCAATGCCCGATGGTGGCTCGATCCTGATCGAAGCCAGCAATGCACCCGGCGAAGTGGTGCTGGGGATTACCGGCGACTTCGTCCGGCTCTCAGTGACCGACTCGGGCACCGGGATCCCGGAAGAAGTTCGCACTCGGGTATTCGATCCCTTCTTCACTACCAAGGAGATCGGCAAAGGCTCGGGACTTGGTCTGGCGCAGGTCTACGGCTTCGCCCGGCAGTCGGGCGGTACCGTGTGGATCGAAAGCGAGTGCGGCCACGGCACCAGCGTAATCATGCTGCTGCCACGCTCGGAACGTATTCCCGATCTACCGGATGGCCACGAGCTCGTCGAAGATACCGCGGCCGACGCGTCAGTCGGCACCGTGTTGCTCGTGGACGATGACGAGGAAGTGGCGGCGCTGGTAGGTGAAATGCTCGAACACCTGGGCTATCGCGTCACCCATGCTGCGAGCGCAACCGATGCCCTGGGCGCGCTGGCGAATGCATGCAAAGTGGACATCGTTTTCTCTGACGTGATGATGCCTGGCGGCATGAACGGCGTTGAACTGGCCCGGGAAATCCGCACCCGCGCCTTGGGAGTGCCGGTGTTGCTCACCAGCGGCTACGCCGAAGCTGCACAGAAGTCCGCGGCTGCCGAAGGTGTGCACGTATTGGCCAAGCCCTATCGTCTCGAAGAACTGGCCAGCGCGTTGCGTGAAGCGATAGAAGGTGCCAGCGCAGTCACCAGCAGGGTCGGCTAGCAATCTGTCTCAGCCGCAGGCACTAAGTACGGCAAATAGCCGTACAACAACCCTGAATCTGGAACTACAACCGCGGTACTTATTCGCGCACTTTGCAGCACTGTGCCCTGCACGTTCTGTCGCTGCGCCTCTCTGGTGTTAGGCTGAACCACTGAATCTACGGAAGGCTCCAGATGGACAACTCATACACCACCTATTACCTGGAAATGACGTCCGCAACTCAATTGCGACCCAAGCCCCAGCCTGCCGAGCTTCAGATCATCGAATGCGAAGTGCCTCAACCGGAACTCAACCGTTTCCTATACCAACTGGTAGGAAAGCAATGGGGCTGGAGCGATCTGGATACCTGGAGCATCGCTGACTGGGCGGCCTTGATCGAACAAACCTGCCATAGAACATGGGTCGCTTATTACAAAGGCGCCATCGCCGGCTATTACGAACTGCATCAGGCCGCAGATTTCAGCGTAGAGATTCGCTACTTTGGCCTGGCACCGCAGTTTCTGGGTAAAGGCTTCGGTGGCCCACTGCTGAGCCACGCAATCGAGAGCGCCTGGGCCTGGCCTGAGACAGGGCGAGTCTGGGTACATACCTGCACCCTGGACCATCCTGCTGCACTTGCAAACTACCAGGCACGCGGCTTTCGCATTTTCAAGCAAGAGACAGCTTTGCTTGACTGAGCCAATCGCCTGATGACCGATATATGCGCAACGAGAGCGAGACAGCGGCCCGATTACCATCGTCGACGGCCGCCATTTTTGAACGGAGCGCCACAGATTGACCGAGTCTTTTCAAGGCAGCTGCCTCTGCGGCGCCGTGAGATACGAGACGCTTACCCCACCAAAAGCAGTAAGCCACTGCCACTGTCAGCAATGCCGCAAAAGTCATGGAGCCGCGTTTGCCAGTTACGGCAGTGTCCCGCGCAGCGACCTTCGCATCCAGGCTGGCGCAGAGAACATCACGTCCTTCGAGTCATCCGAATCGGTGTCACGGCAATTCTGCGCTCGCTGCGGCTCTTCGCTGTTCTGGTCACGGGACCACGGCGACTACTCCGACTGGGTTTCAATCGCGCTGGGCTGCCTGGACAGCACCTTTACACCAACGAAGCAGAAGCAGACTCACCTGACATCCACAGCCGCCTGGTATGCGCTTGACGATCGCACGGAGAACCCGTCATGACGGAAGATGAATCGCTTCTCGCTGCCATCCATGAAGGCGTAAATCTGAACGCCTATGAAGCCTCGTGGCCTCAAGCGTTCGACGACGAGCGTGATCGTCTTCTATGTCTATTTCCAGGCGTCTTCAAAGGCGTTCAGCACATTGGTAGTACCGCGGTCCCCGGGCTCAGTGCCAAACCCATCATCGACATTCTTGCGGGCGTTGAGTCCATCACCATTGCTGAACAACTGGCGCTGCCGTTATGCAACTCCGGCTACACCACTTCTTCGGAATTCAACGACTCCCTGCAAGACCGCAAGTGGTTCATGCGCTGGGAAAACGGTCACCGGACCCATCATCTTCATCTTGTCGTCCATGACGGTTGTGTCTGGCGCGAACGCCTTAAATTTCGCGACGCCCTAAGGGCAAGTCCAGCGCTCGCAACAAGGTACGCCGCACTCAAGGCGGAACTAGCGGCGACGCATCCTCACGATAGGGAGGCCTACACGGCGGCTAAAACGGACTTTATTCGCACCGTATTGCACGAGATCCGATGAGCGCCCGGAGCATGACCTGCCCAATATAACGACCGAATGAGCCCCGGCAAGCGCGCTACTCCCGTAAACGAAATTAACGAGTCCCTGAATGACTAGAATAGCCCTTTTGATCTTACTGGTATTTGGCACGCCAGCCATAGGACAAGCAGCACCTACATTCGTAAAGTCGCCCACCGATTTGATCCCTAGGGACAGTCTGAAAAAGACTTTCTGATTTTGGCAAAATAGCCGAACGCCACCCACCGAGTTTTCTGATGAAGCAGATGACCTTCGCCGATGCCGAGTACGCCGGCAAGCGCAAGCAGAC
>Ga0189292_10317_pt1 | contig 17850 bp, 13 predicted proteins | sample UW1oraminimetaG_FD_130317 | JGI IMG/M metagenome (GOLD analysis project Ga0189292, IMG submission 130317) | Marine microbial communities from the Costa Rica Dome - UW179A-orange mini metaG | ecosystem: Environmental > Aquatic > Marine > Oceanic > Photic zone | place: Costa Rica: the Eastern...
AATCCGCTCGAATTCAGGAAATTCAGGGCAACAACCGGTTAAAAACGCTCAAATAGTGGGCAATTCGCTTTGTCTTTGTCGCGCTCTGTCCATTTATGAATTCAAGTCCGACAGGCTGCTAGCGCAGCGCCTCCGATGATCATCACTTCGAACGGGTGGAGGAGTGCGCCGACCTTGCCGCCGGACAGCACGAAGCCGCCCAGCACGCTGGCGAACACGACGATGATGCCGATGAGTTTGACCATAGGAGGTACGTCTGAACCTGGTTACGAGCCGGCTGGCATACAGGAAACAATGCCCTGAATCGCCGCCAGACAGCCTTGCGAAAGGAATGTTTGAAGAATTGTTCTGGTTATCGGAACTTTTGCGCCAGACTAAAGGCCATCCCGATGAAAAGCTAGTTCGGCCATGACCACGACACCTCTGCTGCCACGCACGATACCCGCCTGGATCAAGGCACTCGACGATGCCCCCCTGCCCGCCTTCGCCGCTGTTCATGGCAAGGTGCGGCAGGCACTGCGTGACGGCAGCAACTCGATGCGACAAATCGCTGAGCTAATCCAGACCAGCCCTGTTTTGGCGCTGCGCTTCATACAAGAGGCCAACCGGGGCATCGGTGACGGGCAACCTGCCGAAAGCCTGGAGGTTGCGCTCAGCCGCATCGGCCTGCAGCGCGCCGAAGCGCTACTGGCCCGCATCCCAGCCATGGAAGCACGCGATATCCCGCTGCCACTGCGCCAGATGGTGTTGATCAGCCGTCACGCCAGCCAGCAGGCCAACGGGCTATTTGCCGCCCGCCTCGCCCGTCTGTGGCAGGACATTCATTGGGGCAGCCTGCTATTCCTGTCACCCGCATGGGCGCTGGTCGGTGCCTACCCGCATCTGTTGGAAATCTGGGAGCAGCGAGTCCTGGTAAAAGGTGAGCCAGCCAGTCGAATCGAAAAGGAATTGCTTGGAGTACCGCTGCTGGAGCTGTGCCTGAAACTCGCCGAGCATTGGCGCCTGCCGGATTGGATTATTCAAGGCTACCGCCTGCTCAGCGGCGATCGGCGCATGCTGATCAAGGCGCTGCATATCGCCCGCGACAACGAACACCCGCTACACCAGCAACAGATGCTCGACGCCGACCCTGAATTGCGCCGCTGGCTGACCCTGCCAAGCAACACTATCGTGCTGGCCAACGGCCTGGCACTGTCCTCGCACCACAGCTGGAGTGGTGTGCACAGCCTGCGCTGGCAACGCCTGGCTGGACTGTACCTGCAGGTAGCGTTGGGCGAGCTGCAGCAGATGGTGCATCAGCAGGCGGTCATCAGCGCTCGCGAGATCGGCCCAACCGACCTCTGGCACCCGGCCCAGGGACTCCTGTGGCCCTTCGATACAAGCTTCCAACGCCTACGCGACTTGGCCGTGCCAAATGAAGCCGATCTTGCCGACTGGCGCGCACAGTGCCGCCGCCTGCTAACTGAGCCGACTCCGTTCAGCAATGTCCTGCAGCTGACCGCCACTGCCAGCCAAGCCTTATCGAGCGCTGGCATGCAGCGATCGATGGTGATGCTGCTCGACCGCAAACAGAACCGCCTGGTCGCGCAGCAATGCGCGGGGCTACCGAGCGACGCTGTACGCCTTAGCCTGCCCGCAGAGCAGAGCCAGATTGTTCGACGGCTTCTGGAAAAGCCCGCGCAACTGCGCTTGCAACCGGCCAACATGGCGCAGTTTTCGGCACTGTTACCAGGCACGCTGAAGGCTCTTTTCGCCGGCGAACACCTGCTGTTGCGTTCCTTGGGCGTCGACGGTCGCGTACTGATGCTGGTGGTGGCCGATCAGAATGGCGCGCCCATCTCAGACGCAACGCTGCAAACATTCGCTAAAACAACGCAGTGCATCGAGCGCGCATTGGGCGCCTTCAGCAGGCGCGGGGTCTGAGCTTTTTCGCTAGACTTCGCCCCTTCTACGATTAGTCGAGGGCTGCCGTGTCTGCCTTTTCCAACCTGCCACTGGTGATCGAGGCGGCCGACCTGGCCGCACGCCTGGCTGCACCCGAGCTGATTCTGGTCGACCTGACCAGCGCTGCGCGCTATGCCGAAGGCCACTTGCCGGGCGCTCGCTTCGTTGACCCGAAACAAACCCAACTCGGCCAACCACCTGCACCTGGACTACTGCCTAGCCTGGGACAGATCGAAAGCCTGTTCGGCGCGCTCGGCCATCGTCCCGACGCGGTCTACGTGGTGTATGACGACGAGGGGGGCGGCTGGGCCGGGCGCTTCATCTGGCTGCTCGATGTGATTGGCCATCACCGCTATCACTATCTCAACGGTGGCCTGCACGCCTGGTTGGGCGATGGCCGCCCGGTGACACAGCAAGTACCCGAGGCGGGCACAGCGGAGCTCAGCCTGACGCTGGACGATGCGCCCACAGCAACTCGCGCTTACATCGAGAGCCGTCTTGGCGACGATGACCTGGTAATTTGGGACGCGCGCTCGCCGGCCGAGTACCGCGGCGAGAAGCTGTTTGCCGCACGCGGTGGTCACATTCCTGGGGCTGTCAACTTCGAATGGACAGCTGCCATGGACCCTGCCCGCGCGCTGCGCATTCGCGAAGACATAGCCGAGCAATTAAAGGGGCTGGGCATCGTCCCGGAAAAAGAAATCATCACCCACTGCCAAACCCACCACCGCTCGGGCCTCACCTATCTTCTGGCGAAGTCTCTAGGTTATCCCCGCGTCAAGGGTTACGCCGGCTCCTGGGCCGAATGGGGCAACCTGCCTGACACCCCGGTGCAGCAATGAAAAGGTCAAACATGAAAGATCGCTTATTCGTTATCAGCCAGTATGTGCTGCCCCATCACCTCATTTCGCGCCTGGCCGGCTGTCTGGCCGAATGCCGCCTGCCGTGGGTGAAGAACGCGTTTACCAAGTGGTTCGTCCGCCACTTTCAGGTCGATATGCGTGAAGCGGTGACCGAAGATCCGACCGCTTACGAGCACTTCAATGCGTTCTTCACCCGAGCATTGAAGGACGGGGCCCGCCCGCTGGACAGCACCCCAGGCGCCATTCTCAACCCCTGCGACGGCGCCATCAGCCAGTTGGGACGGATCGAACAAGGCCGCATCTTCCAGGCCAAGGGCCACAGTTTCAGCGCCATGGAGCTGCTTGGCGGGGACCATCAGCGTGCCGCACCGTTCATGGGCGGCGCATTCGCTACCGTCTATCTGTCACCCAAGGACTACCACCGCGTGCATATGCCGGTCAGCGGCACACTGCGCGAAATGGTCTATGTCCCGGGGCGGATTTTCTCGGTCAACACCGTGACAGCTCAGGGCGTGCCGGAGCTCTTCGCTCGCAATGAGCGCGTAGTCTGCCTGTTCGACACAGAGCACGGCCCCATGGCCATGGTCCTGGTCGGCGCCATGATCGTTGCCAGTATCGAAACCGTCTGGGCGGGGCTGGTGACGCCGCCTAAGCGCAGCCTGAAGACGTTCCGCTACGACGAAGCAGCGCGCGCGCCTATCCATCTGGAGAAAGGTGCGGAAATGGGTCGTTTCAAATTGGGCTCGACCGTGGTTCTCCTGTTCGGGCCGGACAAGGTGCGCTGGGCCGAGCAGCTGGGTGCTCTGAGCCCCGTTTGCATGGGCGAAGCGCTTGGGCAAGCGGTCCTTAGCACAGCGCCCGTTGAGCCAGCCGAGCAGCCCTGACAGGGTGAACACGACATTCGGTAGCCGACAGCTGCCGAATGTCGGCTAATATCAATAAGCCATCATTCAGTCCTGACCATCCCGGCAGATATTGATAGAGTTCACATTCACCCATGCCCTGACCGCTGCGGAGCCTGCCCGTTTTGGATAGACAGAGCCACCATCTGCTGTTGCGCGCACCCGCACCGACCCAGCAGGCACTGTCCTTCTGCGACGCTAGCGTTCGCGGCGTCACTGGCTGGCTCGCCGGATTACCGAAAGCCAACATCGGTGAGACCGCGCGACAGCTTTACCAAGCCCTGATCGAGCTCAATCAGCTGCGTATTGCCTCGGACACCCGACTGCAAATGCTGGAGCTGCTGCGGCCGGACGTGCACTTCGTCTGCACGCAGCTGGAAAAGCACTATGTCAACCAGCCCATCGTGCTCAGCGAGCGACCGCGTAAAGTCGCCGGGCTCTGCCAGGCGTTACAGAACCACCTTGCCGTCGGCTACAAGCTGATCGTTGTCCGCGTGGTATCCCAGCCTGATCGCGACCGCCATCAATTGCTGTCAGTTGCACTACAGCGTGCCATCCACAGTCTTGGCGCCTTGCTGATACGCTCCACGCAACTTTACGGTCCGGCAGCGCCTGGTCTGTGGCTCGAACTTCATCAGCTCTATCAACTGGCCGTCGAGCAAGGCACCGAACGCCTGCTGGTCCGGGACCCGTTAGCACGACACGCACAAGGCCTTAGCGCAGAGCAGAGCTATCTGGCATCGCTGCTGCTTGGTTGCGCCCGCTGCAACCAGATGCGCCAGCAGAGCATCGTCAAGCTGGCCGCAGCGCTGGAGGCGTGGGGTGCTTTGGTCCATATCCAGGCGGCCAGCGCTGCCAGCGGCCTATTCCTGCTGTCGCCGGTGGTTGACGGACCGCCACGCTACCGATCACTTTTTACCGACAGGGATCAGCAAAACCTGTTGGGTATCGATACCCGAACGCTCGTCGACGTCATCGAAGAGCACCTGCGCCTGGCCCCAGACAACCGCCGCCTGACACGCCTACCAGCGGCGGCCGGCCTTGATGACGATCTATTGCGACACCTTAGCTCCGCATGGGGCGCCATCTCCGAGCGCACCTTCCAGCGCATACCCGCACAGGGCACGATCAACCTGTGCATCGGCATGACCGCGCTGCATTATCAGCTCGCCGGACAGCGTCCTTTCAATGAAGTACTGGAGCTACCTCGCACCTCGAACCGTGCTGTTTACAAGCTGCACAACGGCGCAGCGGACGTATGGGCCAATGCATTCGATGCCCAGAGCAGCACAATGGAGCTGTTACCGAGCCACGACCACATCGAATTTGTCAGACCCGATATGGCGCAGACCGCGCCCGTGGCCAAAACTGCTGCTCCAAGCAATAGCCCCAAGAACAACGCCACAGCAGAAAGTCATCCGGTCTTTCAGGTTCAACTGGTTGACCATAGCCCCGGTGGTTATTGCCTGGCATGGGACGGAGAAGTGCCCAGCCAACTGCAGACGGGCGAATTGCTTGGATTACGTGACGGTAACGCGCAGACCTGGAGCATCGCTCTGGTGCGCTGGATCCGCCAGGTACGAGGCGGCAACACGCAAATGGGCGTCGAGCTGATCGCACCGCAGGCTCAACCATGTGGCCTACGCCTGCTTCGCAAGGTCGACCAGGGCAGCGAGTACCTCCGCGCACTGTTGCTGCCGGAAATCAGCGCCATCTCGCAGCCGGCAACGCTGATAGCGCCCCGCCTGCCATTCCAGGAAGGCCACAAGGTGCAGATCAACCGTAACGGCGAAGAACAACGAGCCGTACTTAACCGGCGGCGGTCCAATACTGGCAACTACAATCAGTTCGACTACCGCTTGATCGGTCAGCTCGCGCCGGAGCGAGAGACACCTGTCACAGGCTGGAAAACCCACACAGCGGGCGGGGATGAAGATTTTGACTCACTTTGGAAGTCGCTGTAGATTGCCGGATCTCGCATTCTTGCCTGCCTGCGCCGCCTCGGCGCGCACTTGAGCGGTAGGGACCATTGCCATTTCGTTCACGGCCGCGCCGGAGTCCGTTTTTGTGCGGAGCACGGCATGAGGAGAGAAGTTTGGTCACCCCAAATGAACGACGAATAACGCAGCACCGCGTAAGCGCAACCCCAGCCCTTCGGTTTGCACTGCAACGTGGCACGCGACGAATTGGCAACAGACCCTGAACATGGCCCTGCAAAAGAAAACCATCCGCCTGCTGATCCTTGAAGACTCGCAGAACGAAGCCGAACGTCTGGTCAGCCTCTTCCGCAATGCCGGACAGGCGACCCGAGTGCATCGACTCACTTCCAGCGACGACCTTGCAGAAGCCCTGAAACAAACCTGGGATCTGCTGATCAGCTCGCCGCAAAGCGAAAACCTCGACCCTAGCGAAGCGATCAGCGCTATTCGCCGGCAGGCCAAGGATATTCCGATCATCCAACTCACCACTGACAACGACGCCGAAGCGATCACCGAAGCGCTCATGCTCGGCGCCCAGGATGCCCTGCCCCAGGGTGAGGATGAGTGGCTGCTGCTGGTGGCTAATCGCGAACTGGCCAATCTCGAAGAGAGACGGGCCCGCCGCTCGGCGGAAGTAGCCTTGCGTGAAGCCGAAAAGCGTTGCCAATTGCTACTCGACAGCTCGGTAGATGCGATCGCCTATGTGCACGACGGCATGCACATCTACGTCAACCGCGCCTATCGCGAGCTGTTCGGCTATGTCGATGCGGAAGATCTCGAAGGCATGCCGATGATCGATCTGATCAGCAGCACCGACCAGAGCCGTTTCAAGACCTTCCTGAAAAACTACCACACCCTCGAGGGTACCGCAGAGCTGGCCTGTGGTGGTGTTCGCGCCGATGGCGAAACCCTGAAAACCCGCATGAATTTCTCGCCGGCGGCCTATGACGGCGAACCCTGCATTCAAGTCGTCATACGCGCTGAGAACGACAGCGCCGAGCTGCAGAAGCTGCGTGAGATCAGCAGCCAGGACCCAGTGACCGGCCTGCTCAATCGCAACAGCTTCCTTGAAGTGATGGACGTGGCAGTCGAGCGCGCGGTTAATGCTGGGCAAAGTGCCAGTCTTGCCTACATCCGAGTCGATCGATTCGCTGCGCTGCAGGCCGATATCGGCCTGGCGGACTCCGACCAACTGCTGAGCCAGCTGGCCACCCTACTCCGAGGCCACTTCGCTAACGAAACCCAGCTCGCGCGCTTTGCCGATGACGTGTTCACCGTCTTGCAGCCCGGAATTAACCCGCAACAGGCCGAACCGGAACTGCGCAAGCTATTGAGCAAGGTCGACGGGCTTCTGCTCGATGTCGGCGGGCGAACCGTGCAGACCACCCTTAGCATTGGCGTGGCCGGGCTGGACGAGAAAACTGCCAAGGCTCAGGATGCCATTGAGCGCGCCCACCGCTGCGCCGACGAGTTGAGCGACGGCAACGCGCTAAAGATATTCAACCCGGCCGACGAACTAGCCGCAGCGGCAAATCGCGGTGATATCGTCGCGATGCTCAGACAGGCTCTGGAAAACAACAGTTTCCGCCTGCTTTTCCAACCGATCATCAGCCTGCGCGGCGACAGCTTCGAGCATTACGAAGTCCTGCTGCGACTGCTTGATCCGCAGGGCGTGGAAGTGCCGCCGAACGAGTTTCTCAGCGCTGCCAGTGATGTCGGCCTGGCAACCAAGATTGATCGCTGGGTGATCCTCAATTCAATCAAGCTACTGGCAGACCACCGCTCCAAAGGGCACAGCACGCGCCTCTTCCTGCATCTGTCTGCCGCCAGCATTCAGGACCCCAGCCTGCTGCCCTGGCTCGGTGTCGTACTGAAGGCGTCACGCCTGCCCGGTGACTCGTTGGCGTTCGAGTTCGGTGAAGCCGACGCCGTGGCTTATCTGAAGCAGGCGAAAGCGCTGGTGCAGGGACTGACCGGTCTCGGATGCCGCATCGCCCTGGCCCAGTTCGGTTGCGTGCTCAACCCGTTCAACACGCTCAAGCATCTGGATGCCGAGTTCATCAAGGTCGACGGCTCTTACACGCAGGACCTGACCCGCCAAGAGAATCAGGAAGCGCTCAAGACGCTGCTCGCAGATCTACACGAACAACAGAAACAGAGCATCGTACCGTTCGTGGAAAGCGCCACCGTGCTCGCCACATTGTGGCAGGCGGGTGTCAGCTACATTCAGGGCCATTACCTGCAAGGCCCTAGTCAGTCGATGGACTACAACTTCTCCTCCGACGAGGAGTAGTGATGCCGGCTTGGGCCGGCGCAGTCTACCGGCCCATCCATCCCCCTTTCGCCTCCAATGACCACGATCACTGGCCAACCACAACGTTGGGCTAGAGTGCTTGGACGTCTTCACGTCCAAGAGGAACCGCACCATGGTCATGATGAAAGCTGCCGTGTTCGTCGAGCCGGGCCGCATCGAACTGCAGGACAAACCCATCCCGGAGATTGGCCCCAACGATGCGCTGATGCGCATCACCACGACCACCATCTGCGGCACTGACGTGCACATTCTCAAAGGCGAGTACCCGGTCGCCGCCGGCTTGACCATCGGTCATGAGCCGGTGGGCGTTATCGAAAAGCTCGGCAGCAACGTAAGGGGCTATCAGGAAGGCCAGCGCGTGATCGCCGGCGCGATCTGCCCAAGCTTTACCTCTTATGCCTGTCAGGACGGCCTGCCCTCACAGGACGGCGGCTGCTCCTGCCACGGCTACAAGCCCATGGGCGGCTGGCGTTTCGGCAATAGCATCGACGGCACTCAGGCCGAGTATGTACTCGTACCCGATGCCCAGGCCAACCTGGCGCCTGTGCCCGATGGCCTGACTGACGAGCAGGTACTGATGTGTCCTGACATCATGTCGACCGGTTTCGCCGGTGCCGAGGCGGCCAACATCAAGATAGGCGACGTCGTAGTGATCTTCGCTCAGGGGCCCATAGGCCTTTGCGCCACCGCAGGTGCCAGGCTACGAGGCGCCGGTACCATCATCGCAGTCGACGGCGTCGATGCACGCCTGGACATTGCCAGAAAGATGGGCGCTGACGTCACACTGAATTTCAGAAACGTGGACGTAGTGGAGGAAGTGATGAAGCTCACCGGGGGGCGCGGTGTCGATGTCTCGATTGAAGCGCTCGGGCTGCAGTCTACCTTCGAGAGCGCTTTGCGGGTGCTAAAACCGGGCGGAACCTTATCCAGCCTCGGCGTTTACTCCAGCGATCTGACCATTCCGCTCGGCGCCTTCCATGCAGGCCTGGGCGACAACAAGATCGTCACCTCGCTCTGCCCTGGCGGCAAGGAGCGCATGCGGCGATTGCTCAACGTGGTCGCATCCGGGCGTGTCGACCTTGGCCCACTGGTCACTCATGAATATGCCCTGGACGACATTACCAAGGCGTACGACCTGTTTGCCAATCAGCGCGATGGCGTGCTGAAAGTGGCAATCAAGCCCTGAACCAGCTGCAAGCCAGAAGTGTCGGCCGGCAGTAAAAAGCCCTGGGTCGAAACAGGCCCAGGGCTTTTCTTTCCAGGGGCTTGCCGCTGGCAGTTGCCCTTATTCGGTGCCTTCGCGATCGCGGAAGCCCAGCAGATAGAGGATGCCGTCCAAACCCAGGGTGGAGATGGCCTGCTTGGCCGACTGTTTGACCAGTGGCTTGGCACGGAAGGCAACGCCAAGCCCGGCGAGGCCCAGCATCGGCAAGTCGTTGGCGCCATCACCCACCGCAATGGTCTGCTCCAGACAGAGACCTTCCTGCTCCGCCAGCTGCCGTAGCAGATCGGCCTTGCGCTGCGCATCGACGATAGGCTCGACCGCCACGCCGGTGACCTTGCCGTTCTCGATCTGCAGCTCGTTAGCGAACACGTAGTCGATGCCTAGCTTGGCCTGCAGCTGCTTGGCAAAGTAACTGAAGCCACCGGACAGAATTGCCGTCTTGTAACCCAGGCGCTTGAGTTCGGCAAACAGCACCTCGGCCCCCTCGGTCAGGCGCAGGCTGGCGCCGATATCGACAAGCACGTCCTCCGACAAGCCCTCCAGCAGCGCCAGACGCTCCTTGAAGCTGGCACGGAAATCCAGCTCGCCACGCATCGCGCGCTCGGTGATCTCGGAGACCTGCTCACCTACACCGGCCGCCTTGGCCAGCTCGTCGATCACCTCGGCCTCGATCAGCGTCGAGTCCATGTCGAATACCGCCAGACGACGGTTACGCCGGTAGACCGAATCGCGCTGGAATGCGATGTCGACGTTGAGCTCCTGCGCCACGCTGAGGAACTCAGCGCGCAGGGCCGCAGTATCAGCTGGTTCGCCACGCACCGAGAACTCGATACAGCCTTTGCCCAGCTCCTCCGGCATGTCCAGCGGCATGCGCCCGGAGAGGCGATCGATATGATCGATGTTGAGGCCATATTTGGCGGTGATCGAGCTGACTCGCTGCAGCTGCTCGGCAGTGACCTTGCGCGTAAGCAAGGTCACGATATGTCGGGACTTGCCCTGCCCGGCAACCCAATGCTGGTAGTCGGCCTCGGCCACCGGCGTGAAGCGCACTTGCTGGTCATGCTTGTAGCCCATGAACAGCACGTCCTTGAGCACCGACGAGGCGCGCTCGTTATCCGGAATCTCGATCAGGATGCCGAACGACAGGGTGTCATGGATCACCGCCTGGCCGATGTCGAGAATGGTCACGCCACCCTGGGCGAGCACACCAGTGATGGCGGCTGTAAGACCTGGACGATCTTCTCCAGTGATATTGATCAGGACGATTTCGCGCAAGGCGCAGCTCCCATGGCAGGCAATGAAGGCTGGCATTCTACATCAGCTGGTCTGCACGCTGGACAGCGCCCACACCTCTACCATGTGCCTGCTCGGTGGAACCTGCCAACTCGCAAGTCGAGGATTTCGACGCAATTCGTCAGCTTACCGTCGCAGACCTTCAGCGCCTCCTGCGCTTTCCGTATACTGCTCGGCAAATTCCCGACGAGAAGAGCCGCGCTCTGTGAACCGGCCCGCATCCGTAAAGCCAGATAATTTCTTCCTGATGGTCTATCGCGCAGTGCGCCAGCATCGTGTGCCGCTGGTGTTGCGTATTGCCAGCCATACGCTGCTGCTCGTAGCACTCGCGTTGGTCATCTATGCGTGGGTGATCGGCATGCAGTTCAAGCATGCCATGGAGCAGCAGGCCGACGCCCTCGGCCAGAGCCTGGTCACCCAGACAGCCGCATCAGCCACTGATCTATTGGTCGCCAACGATATCCTCAGCCTCAACGTGCTGTTGAGTAACTTGGTGAAGAACCCGCTGGTCGCCCACGCCGCAATCTATAGCGTGGACAACCGCGTGCTCGCCGAATCCGGCACTCGCCCTCAGCAGGGCCTGCTCGGTGACGACAACGGCCTTTACTCGACGCCGATCAGCTTCCAGGAAGTAATAGCCGGGCACTTGCGCGTTAGCCTGGATATGCAGCAGTTCCAGCAACCGATGACCATCAGCCTTCAGAGCATGGGCCTGCTCAGTCTGATTCTGCTCGCACTGACACTGATACTGAGCCTACGCCTGGGCAGACAGTTGGCAACGCCGCTGATGCAGCTACGCCTGTGGCTGCGCGATCCGGATGATCCCGCCCCGGGTGCAGGACGGCAGGACGAGATCGGCGACCTTGCACGCCAACTGCAGGCACGCCTGGTACCCGAGAAGCCCGAGCCGGAGCTGGATATGAGCGATGCGCTGGACGATGATTATTTCGACCAGCGTGACGAGCACTCGCCCTCGGACCAGTCTTACGCGCCGCAATTCGAGCGCTTTGATATGGAACTGGACGACGAGCCAAGGCGCTCGCCACGGCTATCGACAAGCGCCGATGACGAGCTGGAGGTGCTTGACGACGAAGTGATCTTCGACGCTACGCCCGTAGCGGCCAAAGTCGCACAACCCGCAGCGCCACGCCCAAGCTGCAGTGCCGTGCTGGCCATCCAGCTTGGCGGCCAGGAGCAGTTGCGCCGCCTGCCCCGCCCGCGCCTGACCGAGTTGCTGCAACGCTATCGCGACTGCCTGCAACAGGCCGCCACCCTCTACCAGGCCGAGCTGCACACGCTCAATGACGGCAGCAGCCTGATGCTGTTCCATAGCCAGGACGACGAGCAGAATTACCTCACCCACGCGATCTGCTGCGGTGAACTGATGCGGGCTCTTGGCCACGCGCTGCAGATCGAGGTTGCTGACAGCGGAATTACCCTACAGCTGCAGCTCGGCCTGACTCGCGGCGATAACCTGGTCGATCTCAGTCAGGGCGACCTGTTACTCAGCGAGCCGGCCCAGGCAGCGTTGGATATGTCTCTGCACAGCCGCAACCTGCTGCTGGTCGAGCGCAGCATCAGTGAAGATTCGCTGATTCAGCAGCGTGCCCGTATCCGCCCGATCGCCAGCCCGGAAGGCGCCTGCTGTGTGGAGCGGCTACTGGAACCCTACCCCTCGCTGCTGGAGCGCCAGCTGGCGCGTATGCACGAACTGCGCAATCGCCCTCACTGATCCGGAATGCACACCAGCGCTCGCGCCCAGCAGCGTGCGCTGGTGATAGCAGGAGCCCTACCGGCCGCAACAGCGCTCATCCGAGAGACACAAAAAAGCCCGACGGGAAGCGACTAGCGCTGGCCTGATCGGGCTTTTTTGCTGCAGCAGATAACCGCAGTTTTCCGTTGGGCTTCGCTTAGAAGCGAAACACTTCCATATCGGTACGAATCGGCTCGGCCGCCGGAATGCGCGGCACCGGCGCTTCAGCAGACCTGTTCACCTGTGGCTTGGCGGGCGCCGGCTTGGGTGGCGTCTTGGCGACCAGCGCAGGCTCGACCGCCCCCGCTACCATCTCGCTCAGGCGCTGCAACAACAGGCTCTGTGCACGCACCTGATCGGTTGCGCTACCTTGATGTTCTTCCTGCAGTCGCACCAGACGGCTGCCCAGGTGCTTGCCCGCTTTGTCCCGCAGCCGCCATTGCGCTTCGAGTACGGCGGGGTATTGCGGACCGGAGTCGAGGCGAGTGATGGACAGCTCGATCTGCACCTCCGGCGCAAAACCTTCATCGGCCGGGCCAAGCACCAGGCTCTGGGTATCCAGCTGCCAAGCCAGTTGCCGCAACAGCAATTGCTCGATATCGGCCTTCAGACTGCCGGCCCAACGGGCCTGCTGAACATCACCGGCCAGACTACCGTCAGCCAGACGCTGAAGCAGTGCATCGCGCTGTAGATAATCGGCAAGCGTGACAGGCGCCAGCAACACGGAGGCTCCATCGGTTCGCTCCGGCACTTCGGTAGTACCGCTGTCGAGCCGATACATGGGCGCAGGTTGCAAGCCGATACAACCGGACAAACCAATGCTGGCCAGCAACAAAACAGTCGGAACACGCAGCAAGTTCATCATTACCGTAATAACACCAAAGTTCAGGCCGCTAGCGGCCTTCTAAGGCACCGATGCCTCATGCATGGCGCGCCGGACAATCGGATTAGCCGACGCAAATGAAGCAGCGGGCAAACGCCGCAGGCTGGAAAGGCCGCTATCTTCCGTGAAACCGGCCGTCGATTCCAGCGCCAATGCACATTGTCACACTTCGACCAGCAGACCCTCGACGCGCTGGAAGCCTCTCGGCAGCTTGTTGCCGCGCCTACCACGCTCGCCTTTGTAATGCTCCAGATCTTCGGCCTTGAGCGACAGCGTGCGCTTGCCGGCCTGCAGCACCAAGGTGGCGCCAGCAGGCAGCACGGCGAGGTCGATCAGGTACTCATCGCGACTGGCAACCCGCTCGCCAGGGATGCCAATGATCTTGTTGCCCTTGCCCTTGCCCAGCTGCGGAAGATCGCGCACCGGGAACACCAGCAGGCGGCCCTCGGTAGTCACAGCGGCCAACCAGTCGTCATCACGGCTGGCCAGCGGCCGTGGCGCAACCACCTTGGCGCCCTTGGGCAGCGAGAGCAGAGCCTTGCCCGCCTTGTTCTTGGCCTGCAAATCCTCACCCTTGACGACGAAACCGTATCCGGCATCCGAGGCGATCACATAAAGCGCGTCGTCGTCGGGCAGCATTACGCATTCGAAGCTGGCACCCGGCGGCGGCGTCAGGCGTCCGGTGAGCGGCTCGCCCTGTCCACGTGCCGAGGGCAGCGAGTGCGCCGCGAGCGAATAGCTGCGGCCGGTGGAGTCTATGAACACTGCGTACTGATTCGAGCGCCCGACGGCGGCGGCCCTGAAGCCGTCGCCGGCCTTGTAGGAAAGCCCATTGGCATCGACATCGTGGCCCTTGGCACAGCGCGCCCAACCTTTTTCGGAGATCACCACCGTAACCGGCTCGGAAGGCAGCAGCTCATTTTCCGATAACGCCCGCGCCTCGGCACGCTCGACGATCGGCGAGCGACGGTCGTCGCCGTAGGTTTCGGCGTCCTCGATCAGCTCCTTGCGCACCAGCTTCTTCAGCTTGGTTTCGCTACCCAGCAGCGCCAACAGCTTTTCGCGCTCCTTGGCCAGCTCGTCCTGCTCGCCGCGGATCTTCATCTCTTCCAGCCGCGCCAACTGCCGCAGGCGGGTGTCGAGGATGTAGTCGGCCTGCAGTTCGGACAGCTCGAAGCGGGCCATCAACACCGGCTTGGGCTGATCCTCGGTACGGATGATGTGGATCACTTCATCGAGGTTGAGGAAGGCCACCAACAAGCCTTCCAACAGATGCAGGCGTCGCTCGACCTTGTCCAGACGGAACTGCAGGCGACGGCGTACGGTGCCGATGCGATAGGTCAGCCATTCGCTAAGCAGCGTGCGCAGATTTTTCACCTGCGGGCGGCCGTCGAGACCTATGACGTTGGCGTTGACGCGGTAGCTGGACTCCAGATCGGTAGTGGCGAACAGGTGCTGCATCAGCGCTTCCACGTCGACCCGATTGGAGCGCGGGATAATGACGATGCGGCATGGGTTCTCGTGATCGGACTCATCGCGCAGGTCAGCGACCATCGGCAATTTCTTGGCCTGCATCTGTCCGGCGATCTGCTCCAGCACCTTCGATCCGGAAACCTGATGCGGGAGCGCGGTGACCACGACATCGCCGTCCTCGACACGGTAAACGGCCCGCATGCGCACGGAACCTCGACCTGTCTCATAGATCTTCAGCAGATCCGCACGCGGCGTGATGATCTCCGCCTCGGTCGGGAAATCCGGCCCAAGCACATGCTCGCAGAGCTGCTCGACGCTGGCGCCCGGCTCGTCAAGCAAGCGTACGCAGGCGGCCGCCACTTCGCGCAGGTTGTGCGGCGGTACGTCAGTGGCCATGCCCACGGCGATACCGGTGGTGCCGTTGAGCAAAAGGTTGGGCAGGCGCGCCGGCAGCGTCGCCGGTTCGTCGAGCGTGCCATCGAAATTCGGCACCCAATTCACCGTGCCCTGTCCCAACTCGCTGAGCAGCACCTCGGAATAGCGCGACAGACGCGCCTCGGTGTAGCGCATCGCGGCAAAGGACTTCGGATCGTCCGGGGCGCCCCAGTTGCCTTGGCCGTCGACCAGCGTATAGCGATAGCTGAATGGCTGCGCCATCAACACCATGGCCTCGTAACAGGCACTGTCACCATGGGGATGGAACTTACCGAGCACGTCACCGACAGTCCGGGCGGACTTCTTGTGCTTGGCGTCGGCGTTCAAGCCGAGCTCGCTCATGGCGTAGATGATCCGCCGCTGCACCGGTTTGAGGCCGTCGCCGATATGCGGCAGCGCACGATCCATGATCACGTACATGGAATAGTTGAGGTAAGCCTGCTCGGTGAAATCGGCGAGGGAGCGACGCTCCACGCCGTCCAGGCTCAGGTCGATGGTTTCGCTCATCAGCAGTTTTCTTCAGCAATGGTTGGATGACTCACGACAGGCTGCTCGCCGAACTTGAGCAAATTGCCATGGGCGTCGATGACGTAAAGTTCTTTCATGCCCCAGGACCGCAAAACAGGTGCATCGAGGGCCAAGCCACGTTGGCTGAACTCTTGATACAGCGCCTGACAGTCACCGGTACGGAGATAACAGGAGGTGTTCTGCGCAATGTGTCGCTCTGGGCAAAGCCAGAAGTGCAGCTCGACACCATCGCGCATCATGATCAGATAGTCAGAGGCTTGCAGACACACATGAAAGCCGAGACGCGCCGTGTAAAAGTCGCAGCTTTCATCGAGGTTCAGCGAAGCCAGCACCGGCACTGCGGCCTGTATTAGCGCGCTCATTGAGCTCGCCTCTCCAGTAACTGCTGGCGCAGCACCAAGGTGCCGGCGCGCTGGGTGAATTCAAGTTGTTTCAAGGCGCTCATGCCGAGCAGTACCTGCTCGCCGCGAAAGCCGGGAGCGACGATAGCGCGCACGTCGCGCAGGCGAATGTCACCCAGATCGAGGCTCGACAGCACAGTGCGATAGCCGGTGGTCTGGCCATTGGCAGTGTGCAGCATCACCGCCGCACCGCGCTGCAAACCCAGGCGCTCGGCCAGCTCGGCGGGGATGGCGACATCCGTGGCGCCGGTATCGAGCAGAAAGGTCACAGACTCGCCATTGATACGCCCGCTGGCGACGAAGTGCCCTTGGGCATTACCGGTCAACTGCACCTCGATTTGCTCGCCCTGCACCAAGGATAGCGGCTGGCGATTCGGGTTGAGGCGATCTTCCTCCCAGGCAGCGAAGAAGCGCGTCGCCAGGTACAGCCCGACGCCCCAGGCGAGCACCAGCATCACCCGCCCGGCACGACGCCCGGCCGTCTGGCTCACGGCCGCGCCATCCAGCCGCCGCTCGGTGCGGCGAAACGCCAGACGATGGGTCGTTTCTCGCCGTCGCCGCGCGCCTTGCCGTTGTTGTCGACGCCGATCCAGGCCCCTTCGGCGTCGATCCACAGCGCCTCGGCATTACCGAACGGTTCGCGGTAGCGGCGCTCCTCGGTCAGCGCCTCGGCGGCGAACGACCAGCAGCGTTCGACCGTGCCGTTCGCCGGGCTGCGCCGGCAGACCCGATATGCAGAGGGCTCCAGCACGAACAGCTTGTCGTTGAAATAGGCCAGGGCCGAGAAGCTGCGCGGCAGCGGCGTATCGCCGAGCGCCGCGGGCGGCTGCTGATGCCCGCCCTGCGCCATCAGCACACAACCGCCGGTGCACTGCCAGCTGCTCTGCTTGCGGTGCATCACCAGCAGCCCACGGCGTTCGCGCTCGGCGGCCAGCCACATGCGTTCGGCCTTCGGGTCGACTGCAATGCCCTTGAACAGCGCGTTGAAATGCCAGAGCATGCCACTGGCCCGTGCCTGACGAACCAGGGACTCGGGCAGGCGCAGCCATTCCGCCGTGCCGGCCGGGCTCACCCGCAGCACGGCGGCATGGGCCTCGCTGACGACGTAGCGATTGCCCAGCGCATCGCAGCTCAGCCCTTCGAAATCGAGGTGGCCCCCGCGCACATGGCCACTGAGCCAGGCGCGCATGCGCATGCCCCAGGGCAAACCACTATTGGGCGGCGGGCCGGCTTCGAAGCGCTCCGGTTCGGCCTGCCAGGGCGAGACGCTGGTATCGAGCCGGTACAGTACGTCGTCTTCGCGGTCGGATACCGCCCACAGCGCATCTCCGCACCAGGCCATTCCGGACAGATTGCCGCCGCTCATGCCCTGCACGGGATGCTCGCTCAACAGCTTCAGCTCGGGCGCCGGTTCGTTGGCCCAGAGCGGTGCCGAAACCAGACTCAGCAGCGCCAGCCCACGGCGGATCAAACCAGCACCTCCGCCAGGTTGCCCTTGGACTCGAGCCAGCTCTTGCGGTCGCCGGCGCGCTTCTTGGCCAGCAGCATATCCATGACTTCGCGGGTGCCCTCGAAATCATCCAGGGTCAGCTGCACCAGCCGGCGGGTGTTGGGGTCCATGGTCGTTTCACGCAGTTGCGGCGGGTTCATTTCGCCGAGCCCCTTGAAGCGCGTCACCTGCGGCTTGCCGCGGCGCTTCTCGGCCACCAGCCGCTCGAGGATGCCGTCACGCTCGGCCTCGTCCAGCGCATAGAAGATGTCCTTGCCCAGGTCAATCCGATACAGCGGCGGCATGGCGACATAGACGTGCCCGGCATCGACCAATGGGCGGAAATGCTGAACAAACAGCGCGCAGAG